>JGI12383J13903_1000521_pt1 | contig 26998 bp, 52 predicted proteins | sample Passage237B_FD_13903 | JGI IMG/M metagenome (IMG submission 13903)
GGGTGCGGCGCATGGGCCAAGGCTACGGGCGCAGATGGCCCGCCGTCACAGTGGAGCCGCCTGTGGGAATCGAACCCACGACCTATTCATTACGAGTGAATAGAACGGTATGCTTGGAGAGAGGCCAAGTGCCCATTTACCTGGCACTTTGCGCGGTGTGCACATGTACGCCTAGGCTGTGAATGGCTAGCAAAATGGCTAGCAACGGGAGGGTGCGATGGCTGAGCCGTACTGGGTGGAATCTCGCAAGCGCTACGCCATACAGATCGAGGCAGGCTGGACGCCTCGTGGCACCAGGCGACGCATCGTCGTCTACGGGGTCACCAAACGCGAGTGCTTAGCCAAGGCCCGCGCCAAGCAGCGCGAACTCGACACTGTGGGCGCCCCCGAGGAATCGACGCGCGCCGGGATGACCGTCAAGGCATGGGCGGAAGTATGGCTCGAGCGCCAAGAGCGCGAGCTGCGGCCATCCGCGTACAACGCCACGCGCTCCCAGATGCGCCAGTGGGTGATCCCCACGATCGGCCACAAGCGCCTCGACAGGCTCTCACCTCCCGACGTTCGAGCCGTGTCGTCCGCGATGGACCGCGCGGGGTTGGCTACATCGAGCATTCGACGTGCGCATGGCGAGCTTGTGCGCATGCTCGGCGATGCCTATAAGGACGGCCACCAGGTCCCCGAGCGCAGTCGACTCACGGAGTTCGGTCGACGCAAGCGAGTCGTCAAATCGTCCCGCTCCGACTTTGCGCCCGACGAGGCGCGAGCACTCATGCGCACTCTGGAGTCTCGCGATGATCGGGCCAGGTGGCTCCTGGCGTTGGTGGCTGGCATGCGACCAGCGGAGGTGCGCGGCCTCACGTGGAAGTGTGTCGACCTGGACGCGGGCATTGTGACAGCCGCGTGGCAACTCCAGCCGTTGCCGTACAAGATCCCCGGCGACAGGTCGAGCGGGTTCCGAGTACCGCGCGACTTCGAGGCGATCCATCTGCATGACGCATTCCATCTCGTGCGCCCCAAGACCGCACATGGTGAGCGCGTCGTGCCGCTCACGCCGACTGTGGCCGAGGCGTTGCGACGATGGCGAGAGATCGCGCCCGAGTCGCCCTACGACCTCGTGTTCTGCCGCCCGAACGGTCGCGCCCTTGACGACAAGCGAGACCGGGAGGCGTGGTGGGCGCTGCTTGACCTCGCCGGGCTGGATCGCCGGCCACTGTATGACGCGCGCCACCAAGCCCTGTCGCGCCTGAGTGAGCACGCGACCGATGTTGAGCTCACGTCCGTTGCGGGCCATGCGTCGATTGCCTCGACGCGCCCATATCAGCATGCGCAACTGGAGCGCGCACGGGCCGCGATGATCGCCGCCGAGCAGTCGATGCGTGAGCCGTCCTAAGTCCCGTCAGGGCGGCTGGATACTGTGCAGCTCACGGGCGGCATGGTGTCGCCACAAGAGAGGGGCGTAGCAATGCGCGATGACATGACGGTGGTCGACTTGATGGACGAGGCGCTCGCGGCAGGTCAGGACATTGTGGACGCTTTCCGCGCGTGGGTTGCGTCTAGATCGTCTGATGCTTAGCCGCCTCGAGGGCCTCTGCAGGGGTCAAGTTGAGCAGCGGGCAAACGTCGATCAGGGCCGTGATCGAGATGAACGTCCTGCCGTTGAGCCAGTCGTTCATCGTCTGGCGGGTCACTCCAGCCGCCTCGGCGAGCCGCTGCTGGCTGACGCGTAAGTTGAGCGCTCGGAGGCGTAGGAACTCGGCGAGCTGTTTGCCGTAGCGCTCGGCTTCTGCTGTCGTCATAGCGCCACAATATCGCGCAAACCCGACAACTGCTAGCCCGTACCGACAAAAATCGTCGCGTGCCGACTTGCGCTGTCGGCTTGGCCCGTCTATTGTCGGGCTATGCCGACATCACAGAACCGTGAGGCGGTGGCCGCGAAGGTGCGTTCCGCCGCCGCAGAGAAGCGAATCTCGATCAGGGCCCTGGCCGACAAGACTGGCATTGGCTACAGCGCGCTCGTACGTCGCATGAGGGGTGAGGTTGACTTCGCCGCCCCGGAGCTGATGGTCATTGCCGACGCGCTTGGAGTGAGCGCTGGGGCGCTCCTTCCCGAGCCGGTGATTGAGCGGGTGGCCGCATGAGCGCCGCGAAGATCGCCTACAACCTCAAGGAGGCTGCGGAGGCGACGGGTTACAGCATCGATGTCATTCGCCGCGCCGTGCGTTCCGGTGACCTGGCGACCGTGACCCCGAAGATCGAAGGGCGTGACCTTGCTCGCCCGGTCATCACCGAGGCCGAGTTGCGCCGCTGGGTTGAGGGGCGTGCCGCGTAATGGGCGCCGCCGAGAACCGCAACAAGTCGCAGGCGATGGCCGCACACCTTGTCGCGATGGGCTACTGGCACGGGCGACGCGCCACCAGCGGCCTGACCAACATTCCCGTGGACGAGCCGGGAAGCGCCGCCTATCGCCGCCTGCTCGCGAAGCAGCAGAACCGGGCCTACAACGCCAAGGGGAAGTCGCTATGACCGCCACCGCCACCTACTCCCCTGACCTGCTCGACGAGCTCGACGCGATGGCGCGCACGTCGTTCACGGTGCCTGGTGAGATTCGTGCGGCTTGGCTCGAGGCGATCCAGGCCATCAGCGACCGTGACGGTGACTGGGATTCTGGCCGGGTTCGCGTGTGGCTGGATTCCCGTGGCATGGAGTGGGCGCATGGGTCGCAGTCCGGCGCGACGGTGACTGCCTTGGTGCGTTCGGGTGCCGCTGTTGACACGGGCCGGATGGCGCTGCTGGGCAACACCAAGCACCGTGCTGGGAAGCGTCGCGTTCCGGTGTACCGCCTGACGCGCCGGGTGTGGCCGGAGGTGTCGGCATGAGCGACAAGTACGGCCCGAACACGAAGCAGGTCGAGGCGTTCCTCGCGCTCCTGCCGACGCTGACCGATGAGCAGTGGGAGGTGGTGCGAGACGCTGCTCTGGACCGGCGCGCCGCCTGGGACTCTGAGAAGGCCGTTTGGGACGCCGTTTACGATGCATCCCTGCCCTGGTCCGCCGCCCGGCACGCCGCCTGGCGCGCCGCCTGGGACTCCGTCTACGCCGTCCGATCTGTTGGGGATGCAGGATGCGCCGCCTTCGCCGCCCTCGCTCTCGCGGTCCGGGACCGTATCAGCCCCGTGGACTTCCACATCTTGACGGCCCCGTTCCGTCGGGCTGGCATCGACTTCAACAAGCTCACCCCCACCCAGACTCCCGCACCGGACCAGCCCTCCTCCTTCTCCCCTGCGTCCGGTGCGGGCTCCCAGCAGGTCGACCGTGAGAACCAGGATCCCCCCTCGCCTGGTGTCGACCCTGCCGGGACACCCGCTCCGAGCGTCCCTGTCCAGCGCTCGTTGACGCCGGGTACGCCGTCGCCCACCCCCTCTCCCCATTCTCTCGGGGTGGGCGACGGTACCGAGGGTGAAACGGTCGAGTGCATCTACTGCGACCACACGATCACCGCGCCGAACGCCATCGAGGGGTACCAGCGGATGAGCAGCCACTACGACGTGGAGCACCGTTTCGCCGTCGACGATGCGAGGTGGGTTGGCTGATGGCTATCACGTTCCCCTCGAGCGACCCCGGCATCAAGGGACTCATTGTCCTGCCTGACACCCGCACGCAGTTGCGCGCGAAGCTCGCCGCCGAAACGCACGCCCGCCTGGAAGCTGAGCGGGCGCTCGAGGTGGCGATGTGGCAGGTCCACCGTCAGGAGCAGGCGCTCAATGCCGCCCTGGACTTCATTGATTCGCTGACGCGGGCGTGGGCCAAGACCATCCGCCCGTCGACTGCTGAACGCCGGTCCCTCATCTGGGCGGCGAAGGGAACTGTGCTGGCTGACCGGGTGTCGGTGGTGTTCGCCGAGCGCGCGTCAGTCCAGGCCAAGTCAACAGAGAGGAAGGTGCGCTGATGGGTGCTCGTCAGTCTGGGTCGCCCGGCGCGTGGACCATCACGTGCGATGTGCCGGAGTGCGGCGCGACGTTCGAGGGCGCGCCTGGTGAGGCGTTGGCGCTCGTGGCGATCAGGGCGCTGGTGTATGGGTGGCGTCGCGCCGTGATCGTCGCCGAGAACGCTTTCACGTGCGGCGCTCACACGGACCCGCTGGCTGAGCTGCTGGCGGCCGAAGCAATGGAGGAGGCGGCATGAACACCAACAACACGATCAGGGTCACGTTCTCGGTGGTTGAGAACGGAGACAAGTTCGCGGTGCCCGGATGGCCGTTCCGCACCCGCAATGAGTGGGCGAGGGTCAGCGCGATGCGGACCGAGGGCCCCGAGCGCGATATCGCCAGCGCGATGGTCGAGTACATCGACGCTCTGCCCGAGAACGCGCCCCAGGGCTACGGCTTCCTCGGCACGTTGGACGTGGGGGGCGAGGAGTACGACGTAACCCGCGAGCCGGACGGTGATTACGCCGCGTTGTCGCGGACTCGTGGTGAGTTCCTCACGTTCCCGTCTGGCCGCTACTGGACCGAGGACTGGTCCGCCGTTCTCGCTGCTGGCAAGTTCACGCCCCGGAGCGACGCATGAAGGCCCGCCACGCACGCAAGGTTCCCGCACCCGTGTCCGCCTGGCCGCGTCTGATGCTGTGGGGCGCCGCGTGGTTCGTCGCTGGTGTCATCGCTGGACATGTGTTGGAGGCGGCGTCGTGACGGATTTGCTCGAAATGCTCGCCGAGATGGACGCACCGCCCCTGCTCGCGCCGTGGGAGGCCACGCTCGACATCTACCCCGCAGGAGAGTACGAGCGCTCCCTGGACGCATGGGTCAGGGAGCATGGCTCCTTTGGCGCCGCCTTCCGCTACCCCGGCTGGCGTGTCGAGTGGTACTCGTCGCTTGGCGATGGTGGGCGCGGCCACACGCACTACCTAATCAGCACGTACGCTGCGGCCGCGACGAGCGCGCAGGCTCAGCGAACCCGCCGCGTCCGCTCGATCTGCGATGCGTGCGGGTGGGGATCTCCAGTCAGCCTCAGTGAGCACGCGGCCGTGGCTGCGTGGCACGACCACGCCTGGCCAGGGTGGCGCGATCTGCCAGTCGTGCCGCTGGCTGTTGCCCCACGAGGCGGGGGAATGAGCGCGAGGGGCGCCATCGACAAGAAGGCTGCGGCGCGAGCACGCGCCTGGGTTGCCGATCACTACCCCACCGAGTGGCAGGTGGACCGCGCGCCCGTCATCACGGAGCGAATGTATCCGGGCACGCGCGACGTGCCCGACTACTCGCCCTGGGGCGGATTCGATATCTGGGCAGGAACGCGTGAGGTGGCCGCATGAAGCAGACCTACACATGCGCCTGGTGTGGTCGCACGGTCCAGCATGCAGGGAATCGTCCCGTGCCGAAGTCGTGCATCGACTGCACTCCGTACGAGGCGTTCGCGGGCGCTTTTTCGGCTCGCGACCTTGCCGACGAGCGACTCGCTAGCGGCTGGATCATCGACCCCGACGGCAAGCAGGGGCGCGCAGCAGGGGCGGTGATTGCGTGAGCTACCAGCAACGCAGCTGCAGCGTCACGGACTGTGGACGGCCACACAAGGGGCGCGGCCTGTGCGACATGCACCTCCAGCGCTTAAGGCGAACCGGCACCACCGCGTCGCCCGTGCGATCCGAGGATGAGCGCTTCTGGGACAAGGTGGCAGTCGGCGGGCGCGACGAATGCTGGGAGTGGACAGGCGCAATCTCCTCGACCGGCTACGGAGTCATGCGACCCGCAGGAAAGCGCACGGGACCATGCCTCAAGGCCCACCGCTTTTCGGCGCGCTTGGCCGGCATGGATATCGACGGCCTCATGGTCCTGCACTCATGCGACAACCGGCGGTGCGTGAACCCTGCACACTTGCGCCCGGGAACTGCAGCTGACAACTCGCGAGACATGGTGCAGCGGGGTAGGCAGGGGCGCGGAACGGCACGGCTCAATCCCGAGCAGGTTGCAATCATTCGTGCACTCACGGACGCGGGCTACGGGCACGCGTTAATTGCCGAGCACTTTGGCGTCAGCCGGACCACAGTGACGTTCATTCACTCGCGCAAGACATGGAAGGAAGTCCCTCCTGCCGCTCGCGATCTCGTGGGCACCGTGGTTGAGGCAATCACTGGCGAGCAGGTGGCGGCATGAACGCCCGGTTGCCCGTCGCCACTGGCGACAGGGAGTGGATGGTCGACGCCCTGTGCGCGCAGACGGACCCGGAGGTGTTCTTCCCGGAGAAGGGTGGGTCTTCACGTGCGGCCAAGGCGATCTGCGCGAAGTGCACGGTGCGCCCTCAATGCCTCTCCTATGCGCTGACGGGCTCGATGGCGCACGGGGTGTGGGGCGGCACGACCGAACACGAGCGCCGCCGACTCCGCAAAGAGCTGCTCACCTCGAGCGGGGAGGCGGCATGAACGACCCGTACAAGCGCCTGCGGGCGATTATCGAGGCCGCCGAGGCGAGGCAAGCGCAAGGCCGCCCACGCGCTGGCACTGTCGGCGAGCTATTGCTCGCGCGAGTGCGTGCCCTGGGCGAGGGTGAAGCCCTGCTCTTCGAGGCCACTGCACGTGAGGTGCAGACCTTTCGCAAAGGCGCGAAGCGCGGACTCGAGCCCGGCGAGCGCCTAACGATCTACCGCCTCGACCCCCGTGGTCCTGGGGGTGCCAACCGGAAGACAACTTGGGAGGCCGTGCTGATTCGGCCTGGAAAGGGGGCAGCATGAGCACCCGAAAGTTCATCGTCGGCAATCTCTCCACGGAGCCAGACCTGAAGTTCAGCCAGGCCGGGAAGGCGTGGGTGCAGTTCGTGGTCATCAGCAACGACGGCAAGGATGACAACGCGACCAGGTGCGTCACCCGATGCAAAGCGTTTGGCGAGTTGGCGGAGAACATCGCCGAGTCGATCGCCAAGGGCACGCGCGTCATCGTCCACGGTCGTGAGGTGACTGAGGAGTGGGAGAAGGACGGCGAGAAGCGGTCTGCCAACGTCCTCATCGTGGACGCCATCGGCCCGGACCTGCGGTTCGCCACCGCCAAGGTGACGCGCAAGTCGAACGCCGCGCCGACCGCCGCTCCTGCGCAGGATCCGTGGGCGAGCCCGGCCAGTGAGGAGCCTGCGCCGTGGTGACCAACGCTGTGAAGAAGTATCGCAAGAAGCCCGTCGTAATCGAGGCCATGGAGGTCACCTACGAGTCCGCCATGGATGTCTTCCGGTGGATCGAGCAGAACTCCCAAGGAGCCTTCGACTTCGCCGGTACCGAGCGCCCCGAAATCGGCGTCGGTATCGACCCGGCTGACGGCCGCATGGTCATCGCGACACTCGAAGGCGACATGCACGTGTCCCTCGGCGACTACGTGATTCGCGGTGTCCAGGGTGAGTTCTATCCCTGCAAGCCGGACATCTTCCGGGCCACTTACGACGCGGTGAATGAGGGGGTCGAGTCATGACCCGCCACACCAAGCCCGCCGACCTGCGCGCCCCGGACTACGTCACGTCCGCCATCGACACCATCCCGACGATTGCGTCGACGCGGGTGACACGAGACGAGGTGCGTGCTGCTCGCGAGTGCATCGCGAAGTACGCCCGCGATGATGCCGAGCGCGCCGAGTTCGAGCGCATGTTGGGGGTGGCGCGATGACCACCGCCCCGCTTGAGGCGCCCATCGAGCTGTTCGACATCGAGCTCGAAGAACTGCTGGACGGGAGCGTGGTGTGCATCAGTCACACTGACCGGCCAGCCGTGGCGTTGGTGCATCACGTGCACTGCACTGAGCCCGCCTGGTTCGTCTGCGATTCGTGCGTGGAGCGTCTTCGTCGATGGGTCAAGTTCGCCATCTCCTCGGGATGGCTCCTGGACTGCGACGGGTGCGGCACCAGGAACATCCCGCCCGCCGACATCATCATCCGACCGATCTAGGAGCCAGGCATGAACACCATCGAGGCCGAAGTCGCCACCGAATCGACCACCACATCACCGCCGCGCGATATCGCGCACATCATCGACTGCCCTGACGACCAGCCCAGCGCGAAGGAATGGCTCGCATACGCCAAAGCCAACGGGCTCGAGGTTGAGGCCCTGTGTGGTGCGCGCTGGGTTCCGCACCGTGACCCCCACGGACTCGACGTGTGCGACGTGTGCCTGGACATCGCACAGATTCGAGTCGTGCTGTGAACGCGATCACCGAAGCCGAATACCGCGCCATCCCGGCGTTGAGTGGGACGGGCGTTGCGGAGCTGCTGCGCTCGCCCGCCGACTACCACTACAAGCTGAGCCACCCGTCGGAGCCGTCGCCTGCGATGGCACTGGGGACGCTCACTCATGCGCTGATCCTGGGGCAAGAGCCGAGCGCTGTCGTCAGCCCCTACCCGGATTTCCGCACCAAGGAGGCGCGCGAGTGGCGCGACTCACAGGTGCTCGACGTGGTGACCGCTGACGTGTGGGCGGCGGCTGAGGCAATGGCTGAGGCTGTCCACGCGCACCCGGTGGCCGCTGGCCTGCTGGGCCAGATGGGCGAGCCTGAGGTCGTCGTCACGGGCGAGCATCGAGGGGCTGCGCTCAAGGGCCGCATCGACTACCTGCCGGCGTCCGGCCCGGTGATCGACATCAAGACCGCGCGTGATCACACGGCGCCGGCAATGAGTGGTGCGCTCGGTGAGTACGGGATTGCGACGCAGCTAGCGCACTACGCACTGCTGGCCGGGCGTGACGAGGACCGCCCGCTGGTGATCGCCGTGCGCAACACAGGGCGGCCCGCCGTCGCGGTGTATCGCATCGGGGAGGTCACGTGGGCTGTGGCGCTCGCGGCTACCCGTCGCGCGTGGGACCTCTACGCCGAGTGCATCGAGTCGGGCGTGTGGCCGGACCCGTATGCGACCGGCGTGCATGACCTCGAAATGAAGTCGTGGGCGCTCGATGAGCTGGACCCACTGAGTGCAGAGATTGAGGTGAAGTGATGGACCTGACAGACACGATTGCGCCGACGAGCGATCAGCTCGACGCCGTAGACCTGCTGAGTGGCCCGCGTACGTTCACGATCAAGGGCGTCAAGAAGGGAAGCGCCGAACAGCCTGTGCAGATCGAGCTGGCCGAGTTTCCGCGCGTGTGGAGGCCTGGCAAGTCGATGAGGCGCGTGCTGGTGAAGGCGTGGGGGCCGGACGCGAGCAAGTATGTCGGTCGTCGCGTGACGCTGTACTGCGACCCGGACGTGAAGTTCGGGGGCGAGAAGGTCGGCGGCACGCGCATCTCGCACCTGAGCCACATTGACGGCCCGGTGAGCACTCCTCTGCTGGTGACGCGCGGCAAGTCCGCGATGTTCACCGTCCAACCGCTCGCGGAGTCTGCGCCTGCTGTGACCGACGAGCAGATCGCGGCGGCGCAGTCGCTGGACGAACTGCGGGCGCTGTGGTCTCGCGCCGACGAGGTGACGCGGGCGAAGATCACGGCGCGTAAGGCCGAGCTGGAGTCCCTCACGGGCACCCCCGCCGCCGAGCCTGTGGCGTCGTCAGAGTCCACCGCGAACGCTCAGACCGCGATGGCTGCTGTTCGTGCCGCGCTCGATGCCCAGGAGGTGCTCGATGTCTGACACTGGCCGAGTCACTCAAGCCCTGATCGACGACACCGCTGAAACGATCCTGCGTGCCGTGTGGGCGATCACCGAGGGCGAGGCCCCCATTCCGGTCGAAGCTGTGGAGCGCATCGCCGCCGAGTACGGCGTCACGTTGCGGGAACCCTGCGACACCTGCCACGCCCTCGAAGGCCACGAGACGTGGTGCGCGGAGGGGTTGTGCCGCGTGTGCGAGATCCAAGGCTGCCCCGGCGACTGCACCGACCGTGCATACGAAAGGTGGGCTGACACGTAATGAACCCTGCAACCCGTGCCTTGCCGCCGCCTGCTGGTGACCGCGCCAAGGTGACTTCATGGTCTGCGCGTCTGGCGTGTGACGCGGACCAGCGCACGAAGTATCCCGAGTACCGCGACCTGGCCGCCCTGCTGCGTGTCGTTGACGGCGAGGTGCACGCCCCCGACTTGACGAATGGAGAGCTGTGATGACCGAACGAATCGACCACGCCAAGGAAGCACGCAAGACGCTGTACTGGCTGAAGAACGCAGGAGAGAACGCTGTCCGCGAGCACGGACCTCTGGAGGTTGCTGCGGCTCAAGTCCACGCGACGCTGGCGCTGGTGGAGCAGCAGAGGTGCCGTTGCGGGTTGCGTCCGGAGACGCCGCGTGTCCCCGCCGAGCCGAGTGCGGATCAGTTGCGGGAGATTGCCCGGAACGCGACGGGTACGGGCTACTACAGCGGTGGGGTGAAGGCGTTGCAGGCAGTGTGGAGGGCGGCTATCGCAGCTGCCTATTCGCAGAAGGGAGCCGACCGTGGGTGAGCACACGCCGACGACGGAAGTCATCCGAGAGCGAGCGACCAAGCACGCGGCGCGTTTCGGATTTCTGCAAGAACTGAGTTTTGAGGACCAGTTCGACCGCTGGCTTGAAGCCCACGACCGTGAGATTGCGGCTGAGGCGTGGGATGAGGGGTTCACGCGCGGCTTCTATTCCGGGCAGTCGATGCGCTCCGATGCTGACGCCTCCGAGTCGCCCGTCGAGAACCCCTACCGCGCCGACCGCCTCCGCGAGAACGGCGGTGCGTGATGAGTGAGCAAGTTCCCGCCTCCGAGATTGAAGGCATCGTTGGCGCTCCTCGCCACGAAACGGACCACTATGCCCGTGCCGTCAGCGACGAGCAGAGGGTGTATGTCCTGCACTCGAAGGAATGCTTGGGCATCTTTGACGACCTCCGAGACTGCCCGTTCTCAAAGGCGCTCGACCGGGGGATTGACCCGGAGCGGTGGAGTGGTTTCGAGGACCGCCCGGTGCGCGCCTGGGTGTCGTTCAAGACGTTGAAACTTGTCCCCGAAAACCTGGTCGGGGGCGGTGCGTGATGACTGACCCTATGCAGTTGAGCGCCGACGACTACCAGGAGCTCCAGGCTCATGGGCCGACTGGCCTCACGGAGGACCAGTACCTCCAGATGGTCAAGGCCGTCGAGCGGATCAAGGGCGCGGCGTTCCAGGACGGGCGACGTGCCGAGCTCGAGTTGCAGAGAGCACGAAAGGGACTGGCCAACGCTAAGGCCGACATCGCCCACACCCCCACCGACGCGCTGGGGGGTTCCGATGTGTGAACCGCAGACGCGCCAGTGGGTGCCAGTGCACGTCGATGCCAGCTGCGCCCACGAAGGTCGCCCCGTGTACAAGTTCATGCCGATTGACACGTGCATCGCCCGACTAGTCGAAGAACTCGACCGCGCCGGATACCGCATGCTCGCGTCCTGCTGTGGGCACGGCAAGGGCGACGGCAACATCACTTTCGCGGACGGACGCCAGGTCACCATCGCTGAGGCGCGCCAGATCGCCAACGACGCGCTGGGGGTGGACGAATGACCCGCACCGCCTCCCTCGATTGGCCGATCGACACATGGCCCAACAGCAACAGCGACAGGCGCAAGCATTGGACGCGGCAACGACGTGAAGCGCGCGCCATTCGGTCAGCTGCGGCGAAGCTCGCACTCACACCAGCGACCGGACCCGTGCGCCTCACGTTCACGTTCGCGTTCCCCGACAGGCGACGCCGCGACCTCGACAACTACTCCGTCAAGGCGTATATCGACGGGCTCGTCGACTCGCGAGCCATCGCTGCAGACGACTACCAGGCCGTCACAGCTGTCACCCGCACCCTCGACCCTGAGCGCACCGAACGTGGCCGCATGCGCGTCACCGTCACGATTGAGGAGGTTGCGTGAGCATCTACTACCAAGACGACGCCGTGACGCTGTATCACGGCGACTGTCTCGACGTGCTCCGCGAGCTGCCCGACGCGTCCGTGCACGCCGTCGTCACCGACCCGCCCTACGGCCTCGCGAACACCAGCCCGCAACAGGTCGCGGACACGATCGTCCGGTGGGTCAACGGCGACCGCGACTGCCTGCCCGGTGGGTCCGGGTTCATGGGCAAGGCGTGGGATGCGTTCGTGCCCCCCGTCGCCGTGTGGGACGAGTGCCTGCGTGTGCTCAAGCCCGGCGGGCACGTCCTCGCGTTCGCAGGATCACGCACCCACGACCTCATGGCCCTCGCGCTGCGGCTCGCCGGGTTCGAGATCCGCGACAGCATCGCATGGCTGTACGGGTCCGGCTTCCCGAAGTCGCTCGACGTGTCCAAGGCCATCGACAAGCACCTCGGCGCGGAGCGTCCAGTTGTCGGCATGGCGAAGGGTGCTGGGAACGGCTCGGTCGTCGGGCTTGGCGAGAAGCCGAGCATGGCGACCGAGTACCCGGCTACCGCCCCGGCTACCGCCTGGGCCGGCTGGGGCACCGCCCTCAAGCCCGCGTTCGAGCCGATCGTTGTCGCACGCAAGCCCCTCGCAGGGACGGTCGCGCAGAACGTCCTGCAGCACGGCACGGGCGCGCTGAACATCGACGCCACACGCATCCACACCCCCGGCAGCGAGGCTAAGGCATACACCGTCAAGCGAATGAAGCCCGGTGCCACCCTCGAAAAGACGGGCGGCAACTGGCGCCCCGAGGACGACACCAACCTCCCGTGGGAAGCAGGCCGCGAGTACCAAGGCCAGACGACCGCCGGCCGCTGGCCCACGAACGTCGTGCTCGACGACACCCAAGCCGCCGAGCTCGACCGGCAGAGCGGGCACACCGTCAGCCAACAGCGCACCGGTAAGCGCACCGGTAAGCGCACCGGCACCTATGGAGAATTCTCAGGCCAGGAGGACGTGCAGATGGGCCACGACGACCAGGGTGGTGCGTCCCGGTTCTTCCCGACGTTCCGCTACGAAGCGAAGGCCCACACGCGCGAACGCCCCCGCGCCGACGGCATCGCGCACCCCACCGTGAAGCCGCTCGATCTCATGCGGTGGCTCGTGCGCCTCGTGACCCCGCCGGGCGGTGTCGTGCTCGAACCTTTCGCAGGCTCAGGCACCACCGCCGAGGCCTGCGTCGTCGAAGGGTTCCAGTGCATCGCCATCGAGCGGGAGGCCGACTACCTGCCGCTCATTGTGCAACGGCTCACCAAGCCGATCCAGATTGGCCTCGACCTTGAAGGGGTGGCGTAACCATGGCCCGCACTCGAGCAAACGTGCTGTGCGACATCTGGGATGACGAAGACTTCATCGCCCTTCCCGTCGACGCTCAGCGGCTCTACCTCTTCCTGCTCTCACAGCGGGACCTCAACCATGCTGGACTCGTCCCACTGCGACTGCGCCGATGGGCCAAGAAGGTGCCAAACGGCACAGTCGGCGCGCTATCCAAGGCCCTGGCAACCCTCGCCAAGGCCGAGTTCATCCTGTTCGACCGCGACACAGAAGAGGTGCTGATCCGCACGTTCGTCCGCAACGATGGTGTGTACAAGCAGCCCAAGGTGATGCTCCGAATGCGCGAGGATGCGCGGCTCATGGAGTCACCAATGCTCAGGGCCGCTTTTGCCCGAGAGCTTCGACGCATCCCGCTTGATGAGTTGAGCGACAAGCCCGGAGGTCCGCACGGTGACCTGGAATCTACCAGGGCACTTGTCAAACGGGTCATTGACGAACTGCTCGCAGAACTGGAGCCGGATACCCTTCCCGATACCCTTCCCGATACCCTTCCCGATACCCTTCCCGATACCCCTGCGGAAGGGTATCCGATACCCCCACGCGGGCGCGCGCGCGCGCTCCACCTTCCACCTACCACCATCCACCAGCCACCAGTAGAGGCTCAAGTTGGGGGGGGAACTTACGTAAGTAGCGCCGAGCCTTCGCAAGCCCCCCCCATTCAGCGATGCGGGGAAGCGCACTCGTCGAGCCAGGCGTGTAGCCGGTGCGGCGATCTTCGCAAGGCCGAGAAGGCCCAGCAAGCAGCCGAGGCCAAGGCCGCGAAGGAAGCCCGGCGTCAAGCCGACATCGAGGCCCGCCGTCAACGTGAAGCCGAAGCGGCGGCGATTGAGCGAGCAACGCCCGAGCAAGTCCAAGCCGCCATCGCCATGGTCCGGGCCGCCGTGAAGGAGAGCGCATGAGCACCTGCCACTGGAAAGCGCCCATCGGCCCCACGACCGGCATCGTCGTTTGGTCCATCGACGCGGCCCGCAACCACTGCCCACGATGCTGCGGAGTCATCCGCTGGAACGGACGACGTGGCATGTGCGCCACCGGGCACATCCTCGTCATCGACCCACAACTACAACCCGCCGAACAGTTGCTACGTGACATCTTCGAGGAGGCCGCCGCCTAATGGACACCACCACCGCCCTCGACGCCGCCAACACCTGGCGCAAGCTCGCGCAACTCATCCCCACCATCGAGCTCTACCTCGAACCCCGACGCGGAAAGAGCGAAGTGCACCTCCCGCCCAGCAGTCGACCACCCATCGACATCACCGCCAGCGACCTCCTCCACGACATCGACGAAGCCGCGAACTGGTACATCGCCGAACTGCTCATGGAAACCACCGACGTACGGCGCGCACCCAACACCCGCACCGCTCGCCTCGAACTTGTAGCCGACCGGCACGGCCACTGGACCGCCGACCCTAACCCCCGCATCGGACTCGAATACGCCGACACCGCCAACGACCTGATGCGCAGGGTCGAGAAGCTTGTGACCCAACCCGCACCGCCGAAGTTCATGGGACCCTGCCTCGCCGCCTGTGGTGGTGACCTGTGGCTCCGGCACGGCCGCCCCGCCGCGATCTGCGACCAGTGCGGATCCGCCGCTGACCTGGAAGCCGTGCGGGAACAACTCATGCGCGCCATGGAATCAAGGCTCATGGACCGAAGCGAACTGGTCGTGGCGCTCCGGTTCCTGGGCGCCAAGACGCCACGCAACACCGTCGATGCGTGGATCACGCGTGGCAGACTGGTGCCTGTGCTCCGCGACCCGCAAATGTTCCGCCTCGGCGACGCACTCGACCTCGCGAACGTGCGACTCGCCGCATGACGACACGCGGCGCTGCTCCTTGACAAACGCCGTGCACGTTGGCATCCTGATAACGTGGCCGTAAGGCCAACCTCGAAACGCCCCGTGAGCGCACCGCTCCGGGGCTTTCGTGGTTCAAACCCCCGTCGCCGTAAGTGCTGACGGGCGCGGGACGCGAGCGATCGTCTCCTGCACAGCCTCGTCATTTCCCCGGCGGATGACGAGTGTGCGCGCCGCCAGCGACCACGTATGGCGGCTAGCCGGACACCCCACCGGCCCACTGACTGTGAGCCGGGACAGCGACCAGTGGCGCCGCGAGTCGCTTTGCCCGCTTGCACGAGAGCCCACCTGTGGCACTCGGAGGGACCGCTGCCCCACAGGCAGCAGCGGGGCACAGACTTCCCTGACGCACGCCGCGACCACTCACGCACACGAGCCGCCAGCTCGAGCCGCAAGGCACTAGCGACCTCGCGCGGAGACTGACGGGAACCCCACCACGCCGCCGAGAAGGGACACAACCGTGAGCCTTCCCACCATCGTCATCCCCGTTGGCCTTGAAGGTGCGGGCGATCATGCCGAACTGCGTTATGCGTTGCGGTCCATCGACAAGCACGTCCCCCACGGTCGCGTCATCATCGTCGGCCACAAGCCCGCATGGGTGTCCGATGAGGTTGAGCACATCGCCGTGGAGCAGATCCCCGGTCAACGCCACGGCAACTACCGGGCCAACATTCGTGCCGCCTGCAAGGCAGTCCCCGAAGGCTTCATCATCTGGCACGACGACATGTTCGCGATGCGTCCGGTCAAAGCCGTCGAGGTCGTCAACGGCGGCCCCATGCTCGCCCGCATCGAGACATTCGAGAAGGCTGACGGTCAGTCGTCTTACACCAAAGCGCTGCGCGCCACCCTCGCGTGGCTCGAGGCGAACGGCCACCCTGAGCCGACTATCTACGACGGATGCCACACGCCGCTGCCGGTGACCGACACCGCGGCCATGCGTGATGCGCTTCTCATCGCCCGCAACGCCGAAAAGGCTGGCACGCTCCTGTGCTCGCAGTCGATCTACGGCAACCTCGCCGGCATCGGCGGTCGCAAGGTCGGCAACGCGAAGGCCGACAGCGGGTGGAAGACCCGCACCTGGGTCAGCACCTCGGATGAGCGCTTCACCAGTGGCGCGGTTGGTGAGTACATCCGAGGCAAGTTCCCTGAGCCTGGCAGGTATGAGAGCTAGTCGCTAGACTCTCGCCCATGAAACGCATCGGGGGGATCGCGCTCATCGCGGCGCTCGCACTCAGCGGGTGCCTCATCGCACCATCCACGCGAGAGGCCGCCCCGAGCGAAGCCGCCGAGTCCGCCGCGCCCACAGCGACCACACCGGCACCCCAGGAGGTCGCCCCAGATGTCGTGGGGCTCACCCTCGACATCGCACGCGAGACACTAGCCAACTTTGAGCTCGTCGAGATTGACGGCACGGGCCAGGGTCGCTCCGTGTGGGCGGCTGAGAACTGGACCGTCACCGCGCAGGCGCAAAGCGGCAATACCGTCACCCTGACCCTCGCCAACAAGCGCGACGAGGCCGGCACCCAGTCCGACACACTGCCTGCGCGCGTCACGGAAGCACTCCTGGCGGCGTCGGGAGTCGCGTCATTCCAAGACCTCGAGCCGACCAGCCCTGGCTACTGGATCGCTGGCATCGAGACCGTCAGTGCGGGCACCGTGCGAGCAACCATCCAGACAACCCTCACCGACGAAGAACGCGAGTCTGCGGGGCGATGGGTCATGCAAATGGCATGCGGCACTGTTGAGGACCTAGACGTGGTGGTCATCCGCGACAGCAGTGGCATCGATAGCAACCACTACCGCCACAACTACCAGCTCTGCACCTAGCCTCACAGGGGGTGGAGATGACCACCTCGCGAACGGGCACCGCAAGATGGAAGCGCATCCGTGCGCAAGCCATAGCGCGGGCAATGGCCGATGGGGTCACCAGGTGCCCACTCTGTGGTCGCGAACTCGATTACGCGCCAGGAGCGCGCCACAACGGCGCGGTCGAGATCGACCACATCACACCGCACGCCCTGGGCGGCGAGGACCACATTGAAAACACCCGCCCCCTATGCCGCCGATGCAACCGGGCGCGAACGGCGGCGATCGGCAAGCGTCGCTCGCGCAGTGTGGCAGCAAACCGCGTGACCCGCCGAGCAGGAGAGCAGGCCGTCGAGTGGTAAGGGGTGGGGAGGGTCCCCCCCTCGCCCGCGGGGCGCCTCCACACGGTGCTAGTGATATCCCCCCGGACTTTTTTCCATAGACACACCCCCAAGGGGTGCGATTCGAGGCAGGAGGTGCACCGTGGCTCGCCCTGCCCTCAAGGTTGTTGCCGACACTCCCACGCCGAAGTCGCGCAAGCGCCCCATGACGATCATCGAAGCCATCGAGGCAGGCGACCGCCTGGCCGAACTTGAGGCCACGCACCGCCGCATCGCCAAGGCGGTGCAGGACGAGGCCACCCCCGCACGCGATCTGGCCTCTCTGTCGCGACGGCAGATGGAGATATCGCGCGAGATTGAGTCCCTGCGCCGCCAGATGGACGAGGAGGCCGCCGATGGCGTCATCCCCGAGGACGAGGACTGGGACGAAGAAACTATCTGAGGTCGCGCGGCACATCTGCCGCCCGGCCGGGATTACTTCGACTGGCTGGCCCGCAGTTGCGTCGCGGCTGGCACAGTTCGGAATCCCGTTCGACTTGTGGCAGCAGGGCGCGGCGCGGCTGATTCTCGCCAAGCGCTCCGATGGACTGTATGCGGCCGGTGTCGGCGGCGCGGTGCTGTCGATACCTCGCCAGGCCGGCAAGACCTACCTTGTTGGTTGGGTCGTGTTTGCCCTGTGCACCCTCACTCCAGGCCTCACGGTGATCTGGACGGCGCACCACACACGGACCTCAAACGAGACCTTTGGGAAGATGCGGGCGATGGCTCGCCGCCGGAAGGTCGCGCCGTACATCGAGAAAGTGCGTGCGACGAACGGCGAGCAGGCGGTCCTCTTCAAGAACGGATCCCGCATCCTTTTTGGCGCTCGCGACCAGGGCTTCGGCCTGGGCTTCGACATGGTGGACATCCTGGTCGTGGACGAGGCGCAGCGCGTCAAGGAAGTCGCGATGAATGACATGGTGCCTGCCACCAATGCGGCACCTAACGGCCTGGTGCTCCTTATGGGCACTCCACCGCGACCGACCGACGACGGCAAGGTGTTCACAAGCCGTCGAGAGGACGCGCTGGGCGGCGACCCGGACACGCTCTACATTGAGCTCAGCGCCGACGCTGACGCGAAGGTCATCGACTGGACGCAGGTGGCGAAGGCTAACCCGTCCTACCCTCACCGCACCGGCAAGGCCGCGATCCTGCGCATGCAGAAAATGCTCGGATCGGATGACAACTTCCGGCGCGAGGCTTATGGCATCTGGCGAGCGAAGACGAGCAATGTCGCCTTCACTCTCGACGCCTGGCGCTCGAGGGTGATCGAACACGACGCCGTGCCGAAGAGGGGCCGCAAGGTGTTCGCGGTGGTGTTCGCCTGGGACGGCTCCGGCGTGGCGTTGGCTGGCGCGCTCCGACCGGACGAGGGCCCGATTCACGTCGAGGCGATCCAGCAGGCTCCCATGTCGGACGGTACGCGCTGGCTGGTGGATTGGCTGGCCGCACGCCACGAGCAGGCGGCGCAGATCGTTGTCTATGGCAAGGGTTTCGCGGAGTCGTTCATTGACCGCCTGCGCGAGGAGGGCGTGCGCAATCGAGCACTGATCCTGGTGCCAACGTTCGCTGAGTCGCTGACGGCGCACGCGATGCTCGATGAGGCCGTCAAGCAGGGGTCGGTGACTCACGTTGACGACAAGGAGTTGGAGCGTCAGGCGACCACGGCGCAGCGGGTGTCTCGCGGTCGCGATGGTGTCGGCGGCGGCTTCATGTGGCAGCCACCAGATGGCGACACCTGCCTCATGCTCAACGCCGTCACCTTTGCCCACTGGGGCGGACGAATCACGAAACGAACAGGCCTGGGACGCGCAGGCGGACGCAGGGTTGGAGGTGTGCTTTGACGGAGACCCCCGTAGTCGCCCCTGGCCTGGATGACGACACCCAGCGCCTGGTCAACGGCCTGCTGGAGCTCCTGCGCAAGAAGGCTCCGCGCAACAAGGTCCGCAAGGCGCGTTACGACGCGAAGTACCAGGTCAAGATGTTCGCAAACGTCCTGCCTCCCGCCTATCAGCAGTATGCGCTCACTCTCGGGTGGTCGGCGCGCGCGGTGGATGCGCTGGCGGCGCGCTGTCGGCTCAGATGCTTCACTCACGCGGACGGCATGGACACCTTGGAGAACATGGGCGGCCTGGACCTCATCGCCGACAATGACCTGCTGTCGGAGACGGGCCAGGCTGTCACCTCGTCGCTGATCCACGCGACAGCGTGGGTAACCACCGTCGCCGGCGAGGTTGAGGACGGCGAGCCGCCTGTGCTGATCCAGTACCACGACGCACTGAGCGCTACCGGCGAGTGGAACGCTCGCCGCCGCCGCCTGGACGCCGCCCTGGTTGTCAATGACCGCGACAAGCGAGGCAACCCCACGTCGCTCACTCTGCATGAGTACGGTGTGGTGACCAGCTTGCGTCGTGATGGCAGCCAGTGGAGCGTGGTGGATCGCGTCGAGCACGACTACGGCATGACCGCAGACCCGATGCGCTATCGAGCCCGCCTGGGACGCCCGTTCGGGTCGTCCCGGATAACGCGCCCGATGATGTCTATCCAGGACGAGGCGATTCGTGACCTGATGCGCGCCGAGGGTCACATGGACGTGTATGCCTGGCCGGAGTTCTGGCTGCTCGGTGCCGACAAGTCTGTGTTCGGCTCTGATGACCGCTTCCAGATCATGCTCGGGCGCATCAAGGCAATTCCGGACGATAACGACGCCGCCAACCCGCGTGCTGACGTGAAGCAGTTTCCCTCGTCCAGCCCTGAGCCGCACCTTGCGCACATCAACGCCATGGCGAAGCTGTTCGCGCGTGAGGCTGGGATGCCAGACTCGTCTCTGGCCATCACGGACACCTCGAATCCCACCAGCGCCGAGGCGTACGACTCGTCGCAGTATGAGCTAATCGCTGAGGCTGAGACTGCGATGGCGGGCTGGCAGTCCGACCTGGAGCGCGCCTATGTGCGGGCCCTGGCGATGCTGAACCGCGACCCGAGGCTGATGAAGCAGGGGTCGAAGATTCACGCCGACTGGCGTCCGGCGCGGTTCCTGTCACGCTCTGCCGAGGCCGATGCGGGGATGAAGCAGTTGGCCGCCGTGCCGTGGCTAGCCGAGACTGAGGTGGGCTTGGAGCTGCTGGGCTTGACCCCCGAGCAGATCGCCCGCGCCACGTCAGAGCGGCGACGCAACTCGGCGTCGTCAACGCTGGAGCGTCTGCTGAGTGGTGGAGCTGGCGCCCCCGCCGAGGACGCTGACGAGGTGCGCGCATATGACGACGCGCGATGACGTTGACCGCCTGTCGAGGGCGCTGCGCCGTGCGGTGGAGTTGGCGCGGCGCGACCTCGAGACAGCGTTCACGAGCCTGCCGCTGTCGAACCCGGAGGCGGCGCGTGACGCACTGCTGGAGATCGTTCCGGCGTTGACGCGCAAGTATGGCGACATCGCGGCCACAGCAGCCGCCGAGTGGTATGAGGAGATGCGCGCCCGCGAGATCGGTGGACGGTTCACCGCGACGTTGGCGGACAACGCCGACGAGGCGCTTGTCCAATCCACCGTGCGACGACAGGCGGGGCATCTGTGGAAGCCCGACCAGTCAAAGACGCTCGAAGTCCTGGCCGGATCGCTTCAGCGCTACATCACCAACTCGGGCCGCGCCACGGTCGCGCGCAACGCGGGGCAAGACCCGGCACGCCCGCGGTACGCGCGAGTGCCGCGCGGCGCGAAAACCTGCGCGTTCTGCATGGCAATGGCGTCGCGCGGTTTCTTCTATCACTCACAGGAGGCCGCTGGCGGCCACTGGAATCACTTCCACGATGACTGCGACTGCCAGATCGTCATGGTGTGGGACAAGGATGCCCACCACATCGCCGGCTATAACCCGGACGCGATGTACGACAAGTACCTCCAGGCCCGCGAGTCCTCCGGGTCTGGCGACCTGCGGGTGATTCTCGCCGAACTGCGCCGCATGTTCCCTGACGCCGTGACTGACGGCGTGATCTGACTTCCCGCCGCTTGGCCGGGACTGCGCTACGTGCGCGCTCAAGCACGGATTTACGGGCGACGGCCCAAAAACGGAAGGAATCACCATGGCTGACGACGCCACCACCACGCCTGTGTCGGAAAACGACGGCCAGGCGGAAACCTGGAAGGCCCCGGCCTCTCAGGACGAGCTCAACCGGATCATCGAGTCCCGTCTTGCGCGCGAGCGTGCGAAGTACGCCGATTTCGACTCCCTCAAGGAGAAGGCGGAGAAGTACGACGAACTCAAGGCGAAGGACAAGTCCGAGATCGAGAAGGCAACGGAGCGGGCCACGGCGGCAGAGTCCAAGTTGGCCTCCGAGACGCTTCGCGCTGATCGTGCCGAGATTGCCCTCGAGAAGGGGCTCACCCTCACCCAGGCCAAGCGGCTTGTGGGCACCACGCGCGCAGAGCTTGAGGCCGACGCCGACCAGTTGGTCAAGGACCTCAAGATCGACAAGGCCAAGCTGCCACGCGCGCGCGAGCAAGGCATGTATTCAACCACCCCCGCCGATGATCCGATGCGCGATGTTGCGCGCACGCTATTCAAGCGCGGGGACTAATCCGCAAAGGAGGCCGTCGTGGCCGACAACGTTCTCAACACCAACACCGGAGTTCTCGAGCTCCCCAAGCAGAAGATCGAGCCTTGGGTTAAGGAGGTCGCTAACGGCTCTGCCGTGGCGTCACTCAGCCCCTCCACCCCCATGATCTTCGGTCCCGGACAGGGCTTCACCTTCGACATTGGCGAGGCCGAGTATGTGGGCGAGTCCGCCAGCAAGTCCGGCTCGGAGATTGTGCCCAAGAAGCAGACGGTCACCCCGTTCAAGTTCCAGAAGACTGTGCGCATGTCGCAGGAGATCCTCTGGGCTGACGAGGACGCCCAGATCGCTGCCGTGGATCAGATTCTCGCCAAGATTCAGCCTGGCCTGTCGCGCGCGCTGGACTTCGGCATCTTCCATGGCATCAACCCCAAGGACGGCACCGCCGTGGTGGCGATGACCCAGAAGCTCTCTGACACCACCAACGTCGTGACCGTGGGCGCCAACGCGGCGTACACCTACCTCGACGCTGCCGACGCGCTGGTCCTTGAGGATGGCTATGCACCGTCCGATGTGGCGCTGGACCCGACTTGGGCGGCTTCGTTCGCGACTCTGCGCGCAACGCAGACCGAGCAGAAGATGTACCCCGGATTCAAGCTCTCGACAACCGTGTCGGAGCTCGACGGACATCGTGCGTCTGTGTCGCGCACCGTCCGGGCGCTTGCCGTGGCCGACAACCCCACCGGCGTGCTCGGCTTCGTGGGCGACTTCTCGGCTATCCAGTGGGGCATTCAGCGCCAGATTGGCCTGGAGCTGATCGAGTACGGCGACCCGGACGGACTGGGTGACCTCAAGCGCAAGAACGAGGTCGCCTTCCGCGCCGAGGTCGTCTACGGCTGGGGCATCGCCGACCTGAACGCCTTCGCGGTGGTCAAGGTTGGCGCGGGCTCCGGTTCGTCCGCCGCGTCGTCGTCCAGCGCGGCATCGTCGTCCGCCGCCGCGTCGTCGTCCGCCGCGTCGTCGTCCAGCGCGGCGTAAGCGGCAATCGACCCTGGGGGTGGCGTGCTCGCGCATGTCACCCCCAGGCCGTAGCCGAGATTGGAGGTGAGCCGTGACGCCGCTGGCAACCGTGCAGGATGTGGAAGCGCGACTAGAGCGACCGTTGACGCCCGTCGAGGAGAGTGTGGTGGACGGCCTCCTGGAGGAGGCTTCGTCTATCGCTCTGGCTCACATGCGGCTACCCGAAGGTCACTACGACAACGTCGATAACTTGCCGGTGCCTACGATGGTCAAGATCGTGGTGTCGCGCATGGTCGCGCGCGTGCTCACCCGCCGCGCCGAGTCTGAGGTCGGCGGCCTTAATGTTCCTGTGGGGGCGACTCAGAGGCAGGAGACGGCGGGACCGTTTTCCGGCATGACGACGTTCGTCTCCGGGTCCACATCGGGCGGCCCGTGGTTGGAGCGAATGGACCGCCTGCAGCTCGATCAGGCACGCGGCGACCGTCAGGCGTTCACGATCGATACCGCCCCAGGCCGATCTACCGTCCATGCCGACGTGTGTTCGCTGAACTTCGGGGCGGCCTACTGCTCATGCGGGGCGTCCATCGCCGGACACCCCATCTACGAGGTGGACGAGTGATCCGCGAGTCAGTCACCCGATATCGCCGCGTGCAGTCCGGCGCGGACGCTTACGGCACCCCGATCTACACCCGCACCGCCACCGCCCTACCTCCGGCGCTGTTTGCCCCCGGCGGCGTCTCGGAGCCCATCGAGCCCGGCCGTGAGCCGGTCGTAACGGAGCCGACGCTGTATTGGCCGCACAACTGGCCGGACGTGATCGCGTCCGACGAGCTGGAGGTGCGAGGCAAGCGGTACGCGGTTATTGGCGAGCCTGCCGACTGGCGCGGCTCATCGGTGGGTGGCCTGGTGGTGAAACTCAAGCGAGCTGAAGAGGGTGCGGCGTGATGGCTAAGAACGTGAAGTTTGTCCTCCACCGCCGCGCTTTCCGCGATCAAGTGCTGCGAGGCCAGGGCGTAGACATGGAGCGCGCGCTCCGCGAAGCGCTCCCCGGCGATGACGTGGAGGTGGTGGCGGACGGTACGCGCATGCGCGCCTACGCCTCCGCGCCAATGAAAGACGAGGTGGAGTCGGGAGCGCTGACCCGCCGCCTAGGGGGTGGGCCGTGAGCGCGCGCATCCCTACCGCGCCGCCCGATGTGCTGGCGGCCCTCCTGCCGATCGTCCAATCTGGACTCAGCTCCGGCGAGAAGGCTGCGCACGTACTAAGTGAGGCCGACAAGCGCGCCGTCGTGGTGCGGGCTGACCTGCAGGGCCACGCCACCCCGATCTCACGCTACTGCCGTGTCGGTCTGACCGCGTTCTATCAAGACTCGAGTGGAAACTGGCGGCTCGACGAAGCTTTCGCTATGTCGAACCGCGCCGCCGCCGCGATCCTCCAATCTTCCTCCCCGCTGATCTTGGCTGCCGAGTGGCAGTCAGGTCCATTCGAGGTGACGGATGTCATCAAGGACAAGCCCGTCGCCTATTCCACGCTCCTGCTTGAGGTCGCCTCGACCCTCCTGTAAGCCGATGTCGCCATGGCGACACCGAATCCGACGCCGCCACGTCGGGAGATACATCAACTCTCGAAAGGACGGCCGCCATGGCTGACGAATACATCTCGGAGAACAACAACGCTGAACTGGTGCGCCTCATCAAGCAGGGCGCAGTGTTCCTGTTCGAGCGCGGCACGCTCTCGAACGTCCCCACCTCCGCCGACTGGACACCAGGCCCCGCCGAGAAGGCCCGGTGCGTCGGGTACTACGGTGAGGATGGCGCACAACTCAACCCCGTGCCTGGGGACACCACCGACTTCTTTGCGCACAACGCGGACGTGGTGGTGTCGGAAACCAAGCCCGGCTGGTGGGAGTTTGCACTGTCCGCACTCGAGGCCAACAAGGTCGCCATCCCCGCCTACTTCGACATCGACTCAAGCGGGATCGACGAGAACTCGAAGCTCACCGTCAAGGGCGCGGCCAACAACCGCCACTACGAGATGGTGGTCGCCGGCCTGGATCAGGCGGCCCGCAAGATCCTCGCCTACTTCCACGACGTAAAGATCGGCTCGAAGGAAGGCATGACGCTGAACACGTCCACGCTGATGGCGTCGGGCATGACGTTCCGCACGTTCCCCAAGGCGGATGGCACGCACTTTGAGGCGTGGGGCTTCATCGCTCCCGCATCGTCCGCGTCGTCGAGTGCCGCCGCTTCCTCCTCCGCTGCCGCTTCTTCGAGCGCGGCCTAACAAGACTCCCCCGGCCCGGCGTTGGCGGACCTCGGGCCGGGGGTCTACCGCCACTCCGCCACCAGCGAAAGGTCTGCCGCGATGGCTATCGACATCATCTCCGAGCCTACGGGCGAGATTCCCGGACTCGACTTCAATATCACGGCATCGGATGGGCGAAAGGTCACCCTCACCCTGCCCGTCCTCGGCTCCCGCAATGTCCCAACGGGCATCATGGCGCTCGTCGGCTCAGTCCACGACGCCCAGGGTGCCACTGATCGCGAGATCGCGCGCGTGCTGTACCAACTCCTCGAAGCGGTGCGTGGGTGGCTTCCAGAGCAGGGGCGCATTTTGTGGAGCCTCGACTTCGACGCGGCGCTCAAGGTATTCACGGCCTGGTTTGAGGCGTCCGCCGAGCAGGGCGGCTTCGACCCAAAAGCGTAGAGAACGGCACGTTTCTCGCGATCCTCGTCCACTATCGGGGCCCGCTAGCCGTGGACTTTCAGGAGCGCTACGGCCTGGCAGTCCGCGACTACCTGGGTAACCACTCCTGGAATGAGGCGTGGGAGCTCACTCGCCCACTGCTGGCGTCGCCCTACTCCCACACGGCGGCTGCGATTCGCAAGTGGTTGCGGCCTCCGGAGCCGGTCGAGGCCGTCGGCTTCCTTCTTATGGACTTCTATCTCGCGGCAAATCGCCGCAAGAACGCGACGAAGCCGAGGCCTATCGAGAGGCCGTGGGAGAAGCGCCCGCCCAGCCGTCCCGCGATGACCGCGGCCGACAAGCGCCTCCGCGCGGAACTTAAGGCCAGTCTCGGCCTGGACTGACATTCATCTCGCCCGCCGCCACGGGCCACTCGCTCGCAAAGGGGAGTAGCCCGTGGCACAGGAAATCGGCATCGCATATGTGACGGTTGCGCCGTCTGCGAAGGGTTTCGGCAAGGCCGTCGAAGGCGAGATTGACCAGGGCGTCTCCGGCGCCACCAAGTCCGCTGACGGCAAGCTCAAGTCCCTAGCTGGCAAGGTCGCGAAGTGGGGCAGTATCGCAGTTGCCGCCGTCGGAACCGCCATCACGGGACTTGCGCTCAAGGGTGGCATCTCGCGTGCCCTGAACATTGAGGACGCGCAGGCGAAACTCAGGGGCCTTGGTCACGACGCACAGTCCGTCGAGGCGATCATGACGAGCGCCCTGGCCGCAGTGAAGGGCACCGCGTTCGGGCTGGACGCTGCGGCGACGACCGCCGCTGGTGCTGTCGCGGCGGGCATTAAGCCGGGACAAGAGCTGGAGAAGTACCTCCGCCTCACCGCCGACGCCGCCACCATCGCAGGCACGTCGATGAGCGAAATGGGTTCGATCCTGAACCGCGTCCAGACGCAGGGCCGCGCGTACTCGATGGAACTTAACATGCTCGCGGATCGCGGCATCCCGATCTATCAGTGGCTCGCCGAGGAGTATGGCGTGACCGCTGAGGCGTTGCGGAAGATGGTCGCGGCGGGCGAGGTGGACGCCGCTACTTACCGCAAGGTCATCGAGGAGAACATCGGCGGCGCGGCCTTGGCTTCGGGCGACACGGTGCGCGGCGCTTTTGCCAACATGGGCGCGGCACTGTCTCGCATCGGAGCGTCGGCGATCACGCCGTTTGTTGGCCTCGTCCAGGAGTCGCTCAAGTCACTGATTCCGCTCGCGGACTCGGTGGCGGCTGCGGTCGGCCCTGCCGCTGCGGAACTGGCCGAGAAGATCGCTCCGTATGTGCGCGAGTTCCTGGCGATGCTGTCGGGCGAGGATGTGTCGAGTGGGCCACTCGCTGGCCTGGTGGCGCTCCTCAATCCGCTGGGGGCGCTCATCAAGGAGATTCTTCCGGGCTTCATGACTCTCGGCGGGCAGGTGCAGGCGCTCGTCTCATCGCTTGGCGCCGCACTAGCCCCCCTGCTGCCGGTGATTGCCGACGCGCTGCTGGCTGTCGTGTCGGCGGCCG
>JGI12383J13903_1000528_pt1 | contig 26678 bp, 23 predicted proteins | sample Passage237B_FD_13903 | JGI IMG/M metagenome (IMG submission 13903)
TCCGCTGGATCATCTCTGTGGCCGTCGCGGTCGTTCTGCTGATCGTCGGCGGTGCGCTCTTCGGTCGCAAGCGCGTCTAGCCGACACGACGAAGCCCCCGGTCGCAACGATGCGGCCGGGGGCTTTCTCGTCGGCCTCGCGACCGCTCGCGCGACACTCAGCCTCCTCGGGGTGAGTGACGGGGCTCGAACCCGCGACATCCTGGACCACAACCAGGTGCTCTACCAGCTGAGCTACACCCACCATCGGCCCTCGCAGGGGCCAGCGAAAAGTGTACCGTGACGCGCGGCCGGTTCTCGCCGCGCGGCTGCGAATCCTGCGAAACCCCTGGTCAGGACCCGCTGACGGCGGCCGATGCGGCCTTCGCGGCATCGGAGTCGGGCCCGGGAGCGGGCACGAACACCGTCTCGCGGTAGTAGCGCAGCTCGCGGATGGAGTCCTTGATGTCGCCCAGGGCGCGGTGGCCGCCGTGCTTCTCGGGCGCGTTGAAGAACACGCGCGGGTACCACCGGCGCACGAGCTCCTTGATGGAGCTCACGTCCACGACGCGATAGTGCAGGTGCGCCATGAGCTCGGGCATGTCGCGCTCGAGGAAGACTTTGTCCATGCCCACCGTGTTGCCGGCGAGCGGAGCCTTGCCCGCGGGCACGTGGGCCCGCACGTAGTCGAGGACCAGCTGCTGCGCGGTGGCCATGTCGACACCGTGCTCCAGCTCCGGCAGAAGTCCCGACGTCGCGTGCATCTCCCGCACGAAGTCGCTCATCTGCTCGAGCGCCTCGGGGGAGGGCTTGATGACCACGGACACGCCCTCGCCCAGGATGTTGAGCTCCGGGTCTGTCACCAGGCACGCGACCTCGACGAGCGCGTCCTTGTGGGGGTCGAGGCCCGTCATCTCGCAGTCGATCCATACGAGATGCTCAGCGGCCATGTCCCGCATCCTACGTCTCCGAGGGGTTCTCACCCCACGCGGACTCGACGCGGCACTGGTAGGACTGCGGGCCCGATGCGGGGAACGCCGCTGCGAGCGCGTTCGCGATGCGGTGCGCCCTCTCCCTGTCGCCCTCGGCCGTGAAGTGGATCCGGTCCTTGCCGTACCACGAGTCGGAGGCTTCGCTCGCCCAGTCGTAGACGCGCATCTGGGGGTAGCGCCGGCAGGCGTCGTACATCGCCTGGTTCATGTCGAGCATGTTGTCGTTCGCCCACGGGCCGGAGGTGCGCAGGGTCTTGACGGTGATCCACATGGTGGGGGAGTCGCCCACGAGCGCCTGGATGAGGTCGATGCGCTCCACGATGCTCGTGCGCCCGCCCACGGCCACGTTGGCGGCCTCGTTGAGGCCCATCGCGATCACGAAGCAGCCCTCGAAGCCGTTCTCGAGCGCCGCGATGATGGCGTCCTGGGCGTTGGGCTCGCCCTTGTAGCGCTCGACGACCGAGCGGGCGCCCAGGATGTCCATCACAGGGCTCTCCACGCCTACGCGCTGGTACTGGGCGGGCATGCGATCTGCCGGGTCGGGCAGCGAGGTCTCGCTGGTGAGGCCGAGCGAGGACGAGTCGCCCACGTGCAGGACCGAGGTGCACGAAGTCATGCCCGGCTCGTCGTCGGCCGCCGCGAGCGCGTGGAGGCCCGCCTCGAGCGCCTCGCTGACCGGAAGCCCGAACAGGGCGCCGGGCTTGTCGTCCACGACGGCGGCGGCCAGCGGCGGGCGCGGGGTCGGGGCGAGCACGGTGGCGCCGCTCAGCGCCACGACGCCGATGCCGGCCATGGCCGCCGTGGCGCCGGCGACGGGTAGGCGCCGAAGGACGGCGGGCACGGCGTCGCCGACGCGGTGCAGCGGTCGGGCGCCGAACACCGCGACGAAGCCGTTGCGGCGGATCGGGTCCTCGACGAGCGTCCAGCTGACCGCGGCGAGCGCCACCGTGATGGCGACGCCGAGGGCGGCACGCACCCACGGGCCGCCGAGCCCGTCGTGGGGCAGGAAGGCCATGACGGGAAGGTGCCACAGGTAGATGCCGTAGGAGCGCTCGCCCAGCCAGCGCAGCGGCGCGATGCCGAGCGCCTTCGCGGTGAGCGAGGCGGGGTGAGCGGCGCCGGCGACGAGAGCCGCCGTGGCGAGCGAGAGCGCGAGGATGCCCCACTGGTACAGAGCCATGGTCTGGTCGGGCATCGCGGCCATGAGCGCGACGACGCCCGCCAGGCCGATGCCTGCCGCCGCATCGAGCTGCCAGGGCGCCCGGCCGGAGCGCTTGGCCTCGCCCTCCCTGGTGGTGCGCTCCGTCGCCTGGACGCCTCCGGACCACGCGAGGGCCAGTGCGGCGCCTACGAGGAGGGCGCCCGCGCGCGTGTCCGTGCCCTCGTAGGCGCGGGTGTTGTCGAGTCCAGGAGTCGCGACGAGCGCCAGCGCCGTGAACGACGCGCCCGCGAGTGCGAGGGCGATGCCGGAAAGGAGGCGGCGGCGAGCGCGCGTGACGACGATGAGACCCCATAGCGCAAGCGGCCACACGAGGTAGAACTGCTCCTCGATGGCCAGCGACCACAGGTGGTCGAGGGGTCCCAGGCCCGCTGTCGCGTCGAAGTAGCTGTCCCCGGTGGCGATGTCGCCCCAGTTGGCGACGTACAGGGCGGCGAAGAGGCTCTGCCACGCGCGGTCGCCGAGCGCGTCAGGGGCGACCAGGGCGGTCGCGGCGAGCACCGCGACGAGCACCAGGAAGAGTGCGGGCAGGAGGCGCCGGGCGCGCGCGAGCCAGAAGGAGCCCAGGCGCATCGAGCCGTGCCTCTCCCACGTGCGCAGCAGGATCGACGTGATGAGGTAGCCGGAGAGCGTGAAGAAGACGCCCACGCCGAGGAGGCCGCCAGGCATCCAGGGCGCGTCGAGGTGATAGGCGACGACCCCCGCGACGGCGACGGCGCGGATGCCGTCGAGCCCTGGTCGGTAGGAGGCGGCGGAGCCGGTCGGCTGCGGCACGTCTCCCTCCCATCTCCCTCGACCTGGTCGGCACCAGCAGTCTAGGTCTGCTCCTCACGGGAAGAGAACTCCCAGGTAGATGTGTCAATGTCGCGCGCGGCTTGACAGGATCGCGTCAGGATGCTTGGTTAGTTACACAACTAACTAACCAATCAACTGGAGGCGAGCGGTGGACGAAGGCCGGCCGATCTTTCTTCAGGTCGCGGAGCGCATCGAGGCGGAGATCCTCAGCGGCTCCATGGCCGAGGAGTCGCAGGTGCCCTCGATCAACGAGCTCGCAGCCTTCTACCGGATCAACCCGGCGACCGCGCTCAAGGGGATCAACCTCCTCGTGGACGCCGGGGTCCTGTACAAGCGCCGCGGCATCGGCATGTTCGTGGCCCAGGGTGCGCGGGCGCACCTGCTCGCGCGGCGCCGCGGCGGCTTCCAGGAGGACTACGTGCGCCCGCTCGTGGCACAGGCCACGGCGCTGGGCATCACCACAGAGGAGCTTGAGCAGATGATTCGAAAGGAGATGGAGCGATGACCTCCATCATCGAGGTCGAGGGCCTCACCAAGCACTACCGCGGGGTCACCGCCGTCGACGACGCCACGTTCGCGCTGCAGGGTCCCGCCATCCACGGGCTCCTGGGCCGCAACGGCGCGGGCAAGACCACGCTCATGCAGCTGATCTCCGGCCAGGAGTTCGCCTCGAGCGGCACCATCCGCGTGTTCGGCGAGAGCCCGGTGGAGAACCCGGACGTCCTGGGCCGCATGTGCTTCATCAAGGAGTCCCAGGTCTACCCGGACGGCTTCAAGGCTCCGCACGTGCTGCGCGCCGCATCGTGGTTCTTCCCCCACTGGAACGACGAGCTTGCCCAGCAGCTCGTCGAGGACTTCCGCCTCCCGGTCAAGCGCCAGGTCAAGAAGATGTCGCGCGGCCAGCGCTCGGCCCTGGGCGCGATCGTCGCGATCGCCTCGCGCGCCGAGCTCACGCTGCTCGACGAGCCGTACGCCGGCCTCGACGCCGTCGCGCGCCACCTCTTCTATGACCGCCTGCTCGCGGACTACGCGGAGCACCCCCGCACCATCGTCCCCCCCCCCCCCCCCCCGCGTCATCGTCATCGACTCCGGCCGCATCGTCATCAACGAGCTGGCCGACGACCTGCGCGGCTCGGCCACGACGCTGGCCGGCCGGGCGGAGGACGTGGAGAGGTTCGCCCAGGGTCGCGAGGTCATCGACCAGTCCCGCCTCGGCGGGCTCGCGACCGTCACCCTTCTGGGCCTGACCGCCCAGGACAAGGACACGGCTCAGAAGGCGGGCCTCGAGATCAGCCCCGTCTCGCTGCAGCAACTCATCGTGCGCCGCACCGGCGCCTCCATGGAACAGGAGCTCGCATCATGACCGCCGTCGCCACCGCACCCGCTCCGGGCCGCTCCGGCACGCCGTCCCGCATCGTCAACGCCGCCAGGATCCACGCCGCAAACCCGTGGGGCACGCTGATCCTGCCGTGGATCATCTATGCCGCCATCTTCGCGCTGACGCTCGCGATCTGGGGTCTCATCACGATGAACGCGGGAGGCAGGCAGAACCTCGATGCCGACGCCTTCCTGTACAACGGGGGCGGCACGTGGGTGCTGTTCTACATGATGGTCGTGGCCGTCCAGGCGATGAACCAGACGTTCAAGTTCGCCCTGGGCCTGTGCGTCACGCGCCGCGAGTACTACCTGGGCAGCGCCCTGTACTTCCTGTTCCTGTCCGCGATCTACACGACGGGCATCACCCTGCTGGGGATCGTCGAGAGGGCCACGGACGGCTGGGGGCTCCAGGGCTCGTTCTTCGTGCCGTTCTGGATGCAGGAGGCCTCCCTGGCCGAGCGCTGGCTCGCATGGTTCGGCCTGTTCACGGCCTTCTTCTTCCTGGGCGCCGCCGTCGCGACCGTCTACGTGCGCTGGGGAAGCAACGGCATGATCGCGTTCTTCGCGACGCTGTCCATGCTCGCCCTGGCGGCGGTGTTCGTCATCGTCCGCTTCGACCTGGGCCCGGAGGTGTCCGGGTGGTTCGGCGCCCGCTCCCTGGTCCAGCTCGTGGGGCTCGGCCTCGTCGCGAGCGCGGTCGCCGGCCTCGTCGGCTTCCTCCTGATGCGGCGGGCCACCCCGCGCGCCTAGCACGAGGCTCCGCCGAGACCACGGGACCTGGGTCGCCGCCTACGGGCGCGCGGCCCAGGTCCCTCGCTTGTACTGCGGGGGAAGGAGGTCGTCGCCCACGCCGAGCTCCGCGGCGGCCCGCAGCGCGAAGTGCGGGTCGCGGAGGAACTCGCGCCCGGCCATGACGGCATCGGCCTGGCCGCTCGCGATGATCTCCTCCGCCTGCTTCGCGTCGACGATGAGGCCCACGGCGCTCGTCGGCATCTGCGCGGCCTCGCGCACGGCCGATGCGAAGGGCACCTGGTATCCGGGCCCGACGGGGATCGAGGCGTGGGCGAGGTTGCCGCCCGAGGACACGTCGATGAGGTCCGCGCCCGCCTCCTTGGCCCACGCCGCTGCCTGCTGGGTCTGCTCGAGCGTCCAGCCCTCCGGCTCGACCCAGTCGGTGGCGGACAGGCGCACGAAGACGGGCACGTCGGGGCCGGCCTCGGCGCGCACGGCGCGCACTGCGTCGAGGAGCAGGCGTGCGCGGTTCGCGAGCGTGCCGCCCCACTCGTCGTCGCGCACGTTCGACAGCGGCGAGAGGAACTCATGGATGAGGTAGCCGTGGGCGCCGTGCACCTCGAGCACCTGGAAGCCGGCGTCGAGCGCGCGGCGCGCGGCCGCGGCGAAGGCGGCCACGACATCGGCGATCTGCGCAGGCGTGAGCTCGCGCGGCTCGGCGAGGCCCTCGAAGGGCACGCGGGAGGGGCCGACGGGCTGCCAGCCGCCGTCCTCGGGCGAGACCCAGCCGCGCCCGCTCCAGTCGCGGTACGTCGAGGCCTTGCGGCCGGCGTGCGCGAGCTGGATGCCCGCGACCGCGCCCTGGCCGCGGACGAACTCCACGATGCGCGCCCACGCCGTCGCCTGCTCGTCGTTCCAGATGCCGGTGTCCCACGGGGTGATCCGGCCCTCGGGCAGCACCGCGGTCGCCTCGGCCATGACGAGGCCGGCGCCGCCGCGCGCCATCGCGCCCAGGTGAACGAGGTGCCACTCCGTGGGCATGCCGTCCTGCGCCTCGCACGAGTACTGGCACATGGGCGACACCCACAGGCGGTTGCGCGCGGTCACGGAGCGGACGGTGAGGGGAGTGAAGAGAGCGGGTCGAGCGGGGGTCGTCATGCTTGCCACTGTGCCACGTCCGGAGGGGGACTCCTGTCACGGTGCGGCGAGGGCGCCCGATGGCGCGGGCGAGGCGTCGGGAAGCGGCCCGGCGATGCCGACAGGCGTCCGCATCGGGCGCAGGATGTGACGGCCGGAATGTGATGGAAAAAGTGAACCTTCACGCAGATGGGCCCTTGGGCCCTTCACATACGCGTGTTGAACAGCGTTCACACGCATGCGCGTTACGCAAACGTGACCTGGAGAGGCTTGCGGGACGACCAAATGTTAACGCTAATATGCAGTCACGGCCTGGTATGCGAAGGGGTGTGCTGGTGCCGAGTTCCGGCAGAGCTGCCGGACCAAGACAAGGAGGTTTTGGACATGAACAAGCGGATCCTCTCCGCGTTCGCGGTTGCCGGTGCTGCGGCCCTGGCGCTCACCGCGTGCTCCTCGGGCGGCGACACGCCCAGCCCGACTGGCGGTGGCAACAGCGGCGGTGACGGCGGCGACGACCTGATCGTCGTCGGCTTCTCCCAGACCGGTGCCGAGTCGGGCTGGCGTTCGGCCAACACCGAGTCGATGAAGGCGGCGTTCTCCAAGGAGAACGGCTTCGAGCTGGTCTTCCACGCTGCCGACAACGACCCGGCCGCCCAGATCCAGGCGGTGCGCGGCTTCATCAACCAGGGCGTCGACGCGATCGTCATCGCGCCGATCGTCTCCGACGGTTGGGACGACGTGCTCCAGGAGGCCAAGGACGCCGGCATCCCGGTCATCCTCGAGGACCGCACGGTCTCGGCTTCCGACGACCTGTACGCCTCGTGGGTCGGTCTCGACTTCTACACCGAGGGCCTGAAGGCCGGTGAGTGGGCCGCCGCGCAGTACGGCGACACCCCGACCAAGATGGTCGTCCTCGAGGGCACGACGGGTTCGGCTCCGGCCAACGACCGCGCCGCTGGCTTCGACAAGGCGATCGAGGGCACCCAGATCGAGAAGATCGACTCGCAGACCGGTGACTTCACCCGTGACGGCGGCAAGACCGTCATGGAGGGCTTCATCCAGAAGTACGGTCTGGACGGCATCGACCTGGTCTTCGCCCACAACGACGACATGGGTCTGGGCGCCATCGAGGCGATCGAGGCCGCCGGTGGCAAGCCGGGCGTCGACATCAAGATCATCACGATCGACGCGGTCAAGGACGGCATGCAGGCCCTCGTCGACGGCAAGATCAACTACATCGTCGAGTGCAACCCGCTCCTCGGTGACCTCGCTGCGGACCTCGTGAAGAAGGTCCTCGCGGGCGAGTCGGTTGAGAAGGCCTACTACGTCGAGGACCAGGCCTTCGACCAGGAGCAGGCTGCTGCGGTCATCGACTCGCGCCTGTACTGATCAGCTGATCGACATCGACAGCTAGGTCTCAGAACCTCGTCGGGGGGCCGGTTCGCCGGTCCCCCGACGGGGCTCACCGCCCGATCACACAGAAAGTGGCCCTGCAATGCCCGCGGACAATGCAGTCCCCCCCATCGTCGAGATGCGCGGAATCACCATCCGCTTCCCCGGAGTGCTCGCCCTCGACAACGTAGATTTCTTCCTTCGCCCCGGTGAGGTCCACGCCCTCATGGGCGAGAACGGCGCCGGCAAGTCGACGCTCATCAAGGCGCTGACCGGCGTGTACGCGATCAACAGCGGCACCATCACCGTCGGCGGCGAGCCCGTCGTCTTCAGCGCCACGGCGGACGCCCAGGCCGCCGGCATCTCGACGGTCTACCAAGAGGTCAACCTCTGCGGGAACCTCTCCGTCGGCGAGAACGTCATGCTGGGCCACGAGCCGCGCTCGGCCCTCGGCATCGACTGGAAGGCGACGCACGCCGAGGCGGCGCGCCACCTCGCCGCGCTCGGCATCGAGCTCGACACCCGCTCGGAGCTCGCGACGCATTCGATCGCCATCCAGCAGCTCGTCGCCATCGCGCGCGCCATGGTCCTCGACTCGAAGGTGCTCATCCTCGACGAGCCGACCTCCTCGCTGGACCGCGACGAGGTGGAGCTCCTCTTCAAGGTCGTGCGCGACGTCAAGTCCAGGGGCGTCGCGGTGCTCTTCGTGAGCCACTTCCTGGACCAGGTCTACGAGATCTCGGACCGCATCACCGTGCTGCGCAACGGCAAGCTCGTGGGCGAGTTCCCCATCGCGGAGCTGCCGCGCGAGGAGCTCGTCACCAAGATGATCGGCCGCGAGCTCGACGAGCTCACCGCGATCTCCAAGTCCGCCGACCGGAAGATCGATCGCTCGTCGACCCCCGTCATCAAGGCGACGGGCATCGGCCGCCGCGGCATCCTCGAGCCGGCCGACATCGACGTGTACGACGGCGAGATCGTGGGCCTCGCCGGCCTGCTGGGCTCCGGCCGCACCGAGCTGGTCCGCCTCCTGTACGGCGCCGACCGCGCCGACGAGGGCCACGTCGAGGTCAACGGGGAGCCGGTCAAGTTCACCAACCCCCGCCACGCGATCGAGCGTCGCATCGCGTTCTCCTCGGAGGACCGCCGTGCGGAGGGCATCATCGCCGACCTCACGGTCGAAGAGAACATCACGCTCGGCATCCAGGCCCGTCAGGGATGGCTGCGGCGCATCCGCAAGGCGGAGCGCGACGCCGTGGTGGCGGAGTACATGGAGGCGCTCGGCGTCCGCCCGGCCGACCCGTCGATGATCGCGGGCAACCTCTCGGGCGGCAACCAGCAGAAGGTGCTCCTGGCGCGCTGGCTCGCCACGGCGCCCGAGCTCATCATCCTCGACGAGCCCACGCGCGGCATCGACGTGGGCGCCAAGGCCGACATCCAGCGCAAGGTCGCTGAGCTCTCGGCCCAGGGCTTGTCCGTTATCTTCATCTCGTCGGAACTCGAAGAGGTGCTCCGCCTGGCGCAGCGCGTCGTCGTCATGCGCGACCGTCGTCGGATCGGGGAAGTCGACCCGCACACGACGGATCTTGACGGCCTGGTCGAGTTCATCGCGACCAGCGGCGAAGGGAATGCGGCATGAACACTGTGATCGGAGCGGTGGTGCGCCATCGGCTGTTCTGGCCGATCGTCGCGCTCGTGGGCCTCATCGCCATCAACGGCGTCGCCCAGCCGCGCTTCCTCAACATCTCCGTCCGCGACGGCCAGATGTACGGCGCGCTCATCACCATCCTGCGTGAGAGCGCCCCGCTCATGCTCGTCGCGCTCGGCATGACGATCGTGATCGCCACGCGCGGCATCGACCTCTCGGTGGGCGCGATCATGGCGGTCTCGGGCGCCGTGGCGCTGACGATCATCGACAACTCGCCCGCGCCAGGCTCCCTCGGCACCGTGGCGACCGCCGTCGTCACCGCGATCCTCGTGTCGCTCGTGCTCGGCGTGTGGAACGGATTCCTCGTGTCCGTGCTGGGAATCCAGCCGATCATCGCGACGCTCGTGCTCATGCTCGCCGGCCGCGGCGTGGCGCTGCTCATCACGGGCGGCTTCATCACGACCGTGACGAGCGCTCCGTACAAGTGGATCGCCACGGGCTACGTGCTGCTCCTGCCGGTGGCCTTCCTCATCGCGATGGCCGCCGTGGCGATCGTCGCGGTGCTGGAGCGCCGCACCGCGCTCGGCGTCCTCACGGAGGCCGTGGGCATCAATCCCGAGGCGAGCCGCCTCGCGGGCGTGCGCTCGCGCGGCATCGTCTTCGGCGCCTACATCCTCAGCGGTGTGCTCGCGGGCGTGGCGGGCATCATCGTCGCCGGCAACACCATGGCGGCGGACGCGAACGCGGCGGGCATGTTCATCGAGCTCTACGCGATCCTCGCGGTCGTGCTCGGCGGCACCTCGCTCATGGGAGGCAAGTTCTCCATCGCGGGAACGGTGGTCGGCGTGTTCGTGGTGCAGACCCTCGAGATCACGATCATCTTCCTGGGCATCCCGCCCGCGCAGAGCCCTGTGTTCCTCGCGATCGCGGTCATCGTGGTGGTCCTCATCCAGTCGCCCTCGGTGCACCGCTGGGCGCGACGTGTTCGTGACAGCTGGCGGTCGGACACGCCTGCCGGCGAGGAGACCAAGGCGGAGGTGGCATCGTGACGACGGTCGACGTGGTCCCCGAGGAGAGCACCACCTGGAGGCGCATCGCGCAGGGGTACCAGACGTTCATGAGCCGGCACTCGTCGACGATGCCGACGTTTGCCGCCATGGCGATCCTGCTCCTGCTGTTCCTGGGCGCCGAGGCCTTCCTGCGCGGTGACTTCATCACCGCCCGCAACATCTCGGCCCTGCTGCTGGACAACGCGTACCTGCTGATCCTGGCCGTGGGCATGACGTTCGTCATCGTCACGGCCGGCATCGACCTCGCGGTCGGCTCGGTCATGGCCTTCACGGGCATCCTGCTCGCGAAGCTCGTGGCGGGCGGCACGCCGGCGTACATCGCCGTCCCGGTGATCATCCTGGGCGGCATGGCGATCGGCCTGCTGACGGGCATCCTCGTCCAGTACTTCGACGTGCAGCCGTTCATCGCGTCGCTCGCGGGCCTGTTCCTGGGCCGCGGACTCGCGTACGTGGTGAGCCTGTCCTCGATCAAGGTCGAGGACCCGGCGATCCTGTGGCTGCAGTCCACGCGCATCCGGCTCGGGGAGTGGTACATCACGCCCACCGGCATCATCGCGCTGCTCGTGGTGATCGTCGGCGCGCTCGTGATGCAGTTCACCCGCTTCGGCCGCACCGTCTACGCGATCGGCGGCAACGAGCAGTCTGCGCGCCTCATGGGTCTGAACATCGCCCGCACCAAGGTCGCGGTGTACGTCATCTCCGGCCTGTGCGCGGCCCTCGCCGGCCTCGTGCTCACCGCCTACTCCGGCGCGGGCTACCCCCGCAACGGCATCGGCACCGAGCTCGACGCCATCGCGGCGGTCGTCATCGGCGGCACGCTCCTGACCGGAGGCCGCGGCTACGTCCTCGGCTCCATGGTCGGCGTGTTCGTCTACGGCACGATCAACACGATCATCTCGTTCAAGGGCGCCGAGCAGTCCTGGACGCGCATCATCGTGGGTCTGCTGCTCCTGCTGTTCATTGTGGTCCAGCGATACATCGTGGGCCGCACGGAGCGCCGAACCTGACCCACCGTGACGCCCGTCCCGCCTCCCGAAAGGGGGTGGCCGCGCCTCGTCTGCCACGCGATAATGACCGCGTGGCAGACGAGGCGCGTCCCATTCTGGAGCTCCGCGGCGCGACGGTGCGCTTCGGAGCGGATCCCGCGCTCGATCGCGTCGACTTCCGGATGTTCCCCGGCGAGGTGCACTCCCTCATGGGCGAGAACGGCGCCGGCAAGTCCACGCTCATCCGCGCCGTCACCGGCGCCCTGCAGATGGACGAGGGCGTGCTGACGCTGCAGGACGCGCCGGTGCGCTTCCGCAACCCTCACGAGGCGCAGGCCGCCGGCATCGCGACGGTCTACCAGGAGATCGACCTGCTGCCCAACGTGTCGGTGGCGGAGAACATCTTCCTCGGCAGGGAGCCGCGCCGCTGGGGGCTCATCGACCGCAAGGCGATGAACGCGCGGGCCAAGGACGTGCTCGGGGAGCTGGGTCTGGACATCGACCCCGCGTCCCTGCTCGAGACCCACTCGCTCGCCATCCAGCAGCTCGTGGCGATCGCGCGCGCCATCTCGACTGACGTCAAGGTGCTCGTGCTCGACGAGCCCACGTCCTCGCTCGACCTCGACGAGGTCGGCGAGCTGTTCCGGGTCATCCGCGAGCTCAAGCAGCGCGGCGTGGCGATCCTGTTCGTGAGCCACTTCCTGGACCAGGTGTACGAGATCTGCGACCGCGTCACGGTGCTGCGCGACGGCCGCCTGGTGGGCGAGTACATGACCAACCAGCTGCTGCGCATCGACCTCGTGCAGAAGATGCTCGGCCGCGAGGCGGGCGAGGTGAAGGCGCGTGAGCGCGTCCCCTCCGCCGATGCGGTCGAGGCGGCCGCGTTCTCCGCGCGCGGCATCACCGTGAGGCCGGGCATCGTCGACGCCGACGTGGACGTCGCCGAGGGCGAGGTGCTGGGCGTCGCGGGCCTGCTGGGATCGGGCCGCACCGAGCTCGCGCGTGCGCTGACGGGCATCGACCGGCTCGAGGCGGGCATCATTCGCATCGACCAGCAGGACGTGCACCTGAGCGGGCCGCACAAGGCGCTGTCCCTGGGCGTCGTGTACTCCTCGGAGAACCGCCGCACCGAGGGCCTCATGGGCGAGCTGAGCGTGCTGGAGAACATCACGCTCGGCGTACAGGCCCAGCGCGGCATCTTCCGCCGGATGCGTCGCGCCCGTCAGCGCGAGCTCGCCCAGAGCTGGGTGGAGGCGCTCGACGTGCGCCCGCCCGACATCGACCGTCCGGTCAAGACCCTCTCGGGCGGCAATCAGCAGAAGGTGCTGCTGGCCCGCCTGCTCGCCCTCGCCCCGCGGCTGATCGTGCTCGACGAGCCCACGCGCGGCATCGACGTGGGCGCGAAGGTGGAGATCCAGAACCTCGTGGGCGAGCTGGCCGACAACGGCCTGTCCGTCGTGTTCATCTCGGCTGAGCTGGAGGAGGTGCTGCGCGTTGGCGACAGGGTCGCCGTCCTGCGAGACGGCCGCATCGTGTCCACGATGCGCTCCACCGACCTGACCGTCGACTCTGTCCTGGCCCTCGTGGCCCAACCCGACCTGCTGGAAGACTGAGGACCCGCTCGTGGCTGAAGACAAGCCGGTGCGCGCCGCCAACATCTTCGATGTCGCGCGACTCGCGGGGGTGTCGCACCAGACCGTCTCGCGCGTGCTCAACGGCATGCCGAACGTCCGCCCCGCCACGCGCGAGCGGGTTGAGCAGGCCATCGCCCAGCTGCGCTACAGCCCTTCGCCGGCGGCCCGCGCGCTCGTCACCCGTCGCACCCGCACCATCGGCCTCGTCACGCCGTCCATCGCGGACCACGGGCCGGCGTCCATCGCGATGCACTTCGCCATCGCCGCGCGCGCCGCGCGCTACTCCGTCGACGCCGTGTCCGTGCCGGACGGCGACCCCGATGCCGTGCGCGCCGCGATCGAGAACCTGCTGCGCCAGCGCGTCGACGCGATCGTCGTGGTCGTCGTGGACATCGGCGTCCTGGAGATGATCCGCGGCTACGAGCTCGCCGTGCCTCTCGTGGCGTCGGCCTCTCAGCCTCGGCCCAGCCCGCGCATCGTCTCGCTCGACCAGTACCGCGGCGCTCGCGCGGCGGTGCGCCATCTCGCCGAGCTGGGGCACACCCGCATCCTCCACCTTGCGGGGCCTGCCCGCTCGCCCGATGCCATCGAGCGCGTGCGCGGCTGGAAGGACGAGCTCGCGGCGCACCAGCTCACGCTCGTCGACCCGGTCCATGGCGACTGGTCGGCGCGCAGCGGCTACGAGATCGGCCTGACGCTCGAGATACCGCCGGGCAGCGCGATCTTCGTGGGCAACGACCAGATGTCGATCGGCCTGTTCTCCGCGCTGCGCGCGCGGGGCCTCACGGTCCCCCAGGACGTGTCCGTGGTGGGCTTCGACGACATCCCCGAGGCGGCGTACTTCCACCCGCCGCTGACGACGGTGCGCCAGGACTTCGCGGCGCTCGGCCAGCTCATGATGCAGAAGGCCCTCGTCGAGCTCGAGGAGGGCGGCGGCTCGACCGAGGACACGCCCATCCCGACGCACCTCATCGTGCGCGAGTCGACGCGCCAGGCGTAGCCGCGCGCATCGCGTCCTGCCCGCATCAGGGTCCGAATCAGGGGCTCACCCCATAGACGTTCGGGGTATGCCTCGCGCTTGTATGGCGGTGTGGACACGACCGCGCCCTGCCCGGGCACATGGCGACCGGCCTCGCCCGCGGCTGCGGCCTCGAGCAGTCCTCCGACGGCGTCGCCGACGCGCCGTGTCCTGTCTTGCCCCTCAAGGCGGCTCTGCGCTGGACCGTCGTGACCGGCGCCCGCCTCACCGACAGCGAAAGGAGATCAGCCGCCGTGGCTGAACCGATCATCACCGCGTCCGGGCTCCACAAGAGTTTCGGCGAGACCCACGCCCTGCGCGGCATCGACCTGACCGTGGAGCGAGGCGAGGTCCTGGCCGTCATGGGGCCCTCCGGCTCCGGCAAGTCGACGCTCATCCACTGCATGGCGGGCGTGCTCACGCCGGACGCGGGGACGGTCACGCTCGACGGCGTCGAGCTCACCGCGCTCGGCGCCGACGCCCGCGCTCGCCTGCGCCTGGAGCGCATCGGCTTCGTGTTCCAGTTCGGCCAGCTCCTGCCGGACCTCACGGCGGTCGACAACGTCGCCTTGCCGCTGCTCATGAACAGGGTGTCCCGCAAGGAGGCCAACGCCCGTGCGCTCGAGCAGCTCGAGCTGCTCGGACTCGTCGACCAGGCGCGCAAGGTCCCGGGCGAGATGTCCGGCGGCCAGGCGCAGCGCGTCGCCATCGCTCGCGCGCTCGCGACGAGGCCCGCGGTGATCTTCGCCGACGAGCCCACGGGCTCCCTCGACTCAGTCTCGGCCGAGAACGTCCTCACCCAGATGCTCACGGCCGTGCGGGAGGCCGGCACCTCCGTCGTGCTCATCACCCACGACCCGCGCACCGCCGCGCACGCGGACCGCGAGGTCATCGTGCGCGACGGCCGCCTGTCCGCAGCGACCGAGGCGGTGCCGGCGTGAACCTGGCCGCTTCCCGCTTGATCGTCCTGCCCCACGCCTCGGCGTACCGCAGGCTCGTCGGCATCGTCGCGGGCGTGGCCGTCGCGACGGCCATGCTGCTCATCCTCCTGGGCACCTACCTGCATCTTCCCGACCGCGCCGACCGCTTCGCGTGGATCGAGATCCCGCGCAACGCGGAGGCTCCCGTGGTGGACGGCGAGCCCGTCGCACCCCGCGCCGATGCCGTGGTGGCGACGCTGCGCCGGGAGCTCGTCCTCGGCGAGCAGTACCTCGTGATGCGCGTCGCGGCCACCGAGGACAGCACCGTGGCGCTCCCCGGCGGCATCGACGTGCCGCGCCCGGGGGAGTACTACGCGAGCCCTGCGCTCGCCGAGCTCATCGACTCCGTGCCCGATGAGCAGCTGCGCGACCGCTACGGCGAGTTCTCCGGCGTGCTGCCGGACTCGATGCTCAAGGGCCGCACCCAGCTCGTGGCGCTCGTGGGCGGCGAGTGGGACGAGGTCGCGCTGCGCCCCGGCGCCGCGCTGCTGACGGGGTTCTCCACGCAGGGCGAGCAGAGCGAGTCCTTCACCTACCGCACCGTCATCGCCATCGGCTCGGTGGCGCTGCTCGTCCCCATCGTGCTGCTCGTGGGCATCGTCTCCCAGCTGGGCGCCGCCGCTCGCCGCGAGCGCTTCGCGACCGTCCGCCTCATCGGAGCGGGACGCAGGCAGGTGGCGACGCTGTCGGCGCTGGAGATGGGGCTGGCGACGCTCGTCGGCGCCGTGCTCGGCATCGGCGTGATGCACGCGATCCGTCCGGCGGCGGCGTTCATCCGCTTCGGCGGGACGGAGTCCTTCCTCGCCGACCTCACGCCGTCGGCCCCCGTCACGCTCGGCACGGTCGCGGTCGTGACGCTCCTGGGCACGGTGAGCGCCTGGAGGCGCACCTACCGCGACGACGTGGGCGCGCTCGGCGCGACGCGCGAGCGGCCGGAGAAGCCGGCGACCGCGTGGCGCATCGTGCCCATCGCGGCGGGCCTGGGCGTCATCGGCGGGAGCCTGGGCTTCGCGAGCGCGCTGCCCGATGTGCTCCTCGCCCTGGGCCTCGTGGGCGGCTTCGCGCTCGTGGCCTTCGGCGTGATCTTCGCCGGCTCGTTCGTGACCCGCGTGCTGGCCGCCCTAGTGCGCCGCGTCGGGGGCAGCGCTTCCGCCGTCGTGGCGGCGGGCCGGCTGGGCCGCCACCCGAGAGCGACCTTCCGCTCCGTGGCCGGCCTCGTGGTCGCCGTGTTCGTCGTGTCCCTGTTCGCGGGCCTGAGCTCGATCATCAGCGGCGGCGCCATTCCGCAGGACATGCCGGGCAGCATGCGCAACGGCGTGCTCATGGCGTCGCTCAACGCGCCTCATGCGGACGCCGCCGACACGGCGCGCTCGGTCGAGGCGGTCGAGGGAGTCGAGCGGGTGATCGTCGCCGGCGATGCGAGCGCGTGGGGGTACGGCACGCTCGTCGTGACGCCTGACGAGGCTCGAGCGCTGGGGGCGGTCGACGTCCCCGATGCGAGCCTGGTCTCGCTCGACGCGTACAGCATGATCATGGCCGGTGTGGCCGGCGAGGTGGCGGCCGCGGCGGAGCCCTTCACGGGCGACGCGCCACAGGGCGCCGTCGCGTTCGTCGTCACGGACGGCTCGCAGGCCTCGGTGGAGCGCGCCCGCACCGCCCTCATCACCTCAGGCGCGATCGCCGGCACTCCCGCCACGCGCGCCGAGTTCGCCGACCGCGGCGCCGCGAGCACGCTCGACGAGCTCGCGCTCATGGCGTACATCGGCATGGCGATCGCCGTCGCCATCTCGGCCGTGTCGCTCATGGTGGCGACCATCGCCTCGGCGCTCGAGCGGAAGCGGACGTTCGGCCTGCTGCGCCTGGCTGGCATGCCGGTCAGCCACCTGCGCCGCGTCATCGCGATGGAGGCGAGCGTGCCGCTGGGCGGGATGCTCGTGTGGTCCGCGGGGCTGGGATTCCTGGTCGCGTGGATGCTGCTGCAGACCATGGGCTCGCACTTGGCGATGTCCATGCCCGATGCCCGCTACTGGGCGGCGATGGTCGCGGCGGTCGGCATCGGCGTGGTGGCGATCACCTCGTCGTTCGGCATGGTCCGCCGCTCCACCGAGGTGTCCTCGACACGCTTCGAGTGACCGCCGCGATGGCCCTCCTCCCGGCGCCGGCGCTCCGTCAGGCGCCGGGAGGATGCGCATCGCTCTTGCGTCCACGGCGCCCGACGCGCTGGACACTTTCACCACGAACCACGGGGAGCCGTCTTTCGCGACTCAGACGAACGAGGCTCGGGCACTACCGCCGGCCGCGGTGCCTAGCTGCACCCTATCTACCTCGGCTCGACCGGTCCCCAACTTGATCTGGTCACGTCCTGCGAGCGGCCCACTGAGAGCTCGCAATATCGAAGAGACCGAAGGCGCGAAGTGGGCGACCTGCTCAAGGACGCCAACGTGGACGAACTCGGGCCGGGGCGACGTCGAACGCGCGCTCCGCCGGTACCTCGGTCTTGCACACCCACGTGAGCTACAGACTGTTCACCCATCGGTGGATTCGCCCGTTACGCGCGCGGATGAAGTCGTTGCTCGCGAGGACGTAGGCGAGGTACTCCTCGGCCGTCTTCGGCACCGCAGGCGTGGTGAAGTCGTCGAACGTGTGGAAGAACCGGATCGTCTTGCCGTCGTCGGCGACGAGGTCCTGGAGGAGGAAGAAGTCGACGTACCCGCTAAAGTCCTCGAACAGCGCGAAGAAGTTGGCGTAGCGGCGCAGCGCTCCGTCCAGAGGGCTCGGTTGCCCGACGTAGTGCCGCCGGATGCACTCCAAGGTCAGGTCGAAGCGATCGGCGATCCGCGGATGGAAGCCGCGAGCACCGTTGATGGTCGCTGCCCCGTCGACGCGGTTGCCGGGAAAAAGTATCGAGCTACCGATGGTGTACCCGAGGTCCTCGGGCAGCTCGTCCGGGGGAACCTCGTTGATGACTCGCCAGGCTCGCCCGAGCAGCCGCGTGGTGATGGCGTCACTCGTAAGGTGAAAGACGCCCAGCCCGGACCGGTGCACAAGGTAGCTCTGGGGCTCGGCCTCGAGGGAGAACAGCTCACCGCCCGGCAACGGCTTGGACCAGAGGATCTGGTGGTACCGGCGCAACGTCGCGCTGAACTCGTCGGGGTCCTTGCCCGCCGGGGTGTCCGAGTGGAACTCGAAGCTGATGTCGATCGCCTGGAGCACGGCATCAATCTAGCTGGGACGCGGGTTCGCGTCAGGGCCACCTGCCATCATCTGGCCATGTCCTCCTTCGGCTGGCTCGACCGGGGAGGTCGCCGAGCGCTTCGGTCTCGCGACCCACGTCCTGCGGCACTGGGAGGACGTCGGTCTGCTCGCGCCGCAGCGCGACGGTGCGGGCCGACGGCGGTTCGCCGACGACGACGTCGTCCGCGTCGCCGTGATCCTGCGGTCGAAGGCCGCGGGCCTCGGGCTCGGGCAGGTCGCCGCGACGGGGAAGCGCCGCAGCGGCACGAGGTGCTCGAGGCGCACCTCGCGGACCTCGACCGGCGCGCGGAGGAGATCGCGCGCGCGAGGGCCATGGCGCAGCACGCCTTCGAGTGCGAGGAGCACGACGTGGCCCGGTGCCCGCGGTTCGCCGGCTTCGTCGAGGACATCCTCGCGGGCACGCGGGTCACGCCAGGTGCGTGGGGCAGCCCGGGCCCGCACGCGCACGGCTGAGTCGCGTCAGGCGAGGGCGAGGAAGAGCTTCTCGAGCTTTGCGGCGTCCGCGTCGGGCCCGTCGCCCGTGAGGCACTCGCGCAGGCCGCCCGCGATCACGGCGAAGCCAGCCCGGTCGAGCGCCTTCGACACCGCCGCGAGCTGGGTCACGACGTCCTCGCAGCCCCGCCCTTCCTCGAGCATGCGGATCACGCCCGCGAGCTGGCCGTGCGCGCGGCGCAGGCGGTTGATGACGGGCTGGGTCGTCTCGATCGGGAGGTCCATGCGCTCATGATACCCCCGGGGGTGTTATAGTTCTCGGGTTGGATACCCCCAGGGGCATATTGGAAGGATCATGGCATGTGTTCAGCGGTGAGCTGTCGGCGGTGCGGCAAGACGACGTGGAGCGGCTGCGGCCAGCACGTCGACGAGGTCATGCGGGGCGTCCCTGCGGCGCAGCGCTGCTCGTGCGAGGGGCAGGCGCCGAAGGGCTGGTTCGCGTCCCTCTTCGGGCGATGAGCCGCCGGACCGTCGTCGTCGGCGGCGTAGCGGGTGGGATGTCCACCGCGACCCGGCTGCGCCGCCTCGACGAGCAGCGCGAGATCGTGGTCCTCGAACGCGGCGAGCACGTCTCCTTCGCCGCCTGCGGGCTGCCCTATCACGTGGGCGGCACGATCCCCGAGCGCGGGACGCTCCTCCTGCAGACCCCCGAGCAGCTGCGCGAGCGTTTCGCGCTCGACGTGCGCACGCGCCACGAGGTCATTGAGATCGACCGGGAGCGCCGTGAGGTCCACGTGCGCGACATGCGCACGGACGAGCGGTACGTCGAGCGCTACGACGAGCTCGTCCTCGCCACGGGCGCCTCGCCCGTGCGGCCCACGCTCCCGGGCGGCGAGCGCGCGCACGTGCTGCGCGACCTCGACGACCTCGACCAGATCATGGCCGCGCTCGAGGGCAGGCCGCGCACCGCCGTCGTCGTCGGCGGGGGCTTCGTCGGGCTCGAGCTCGCCGAGAACCTCTTCGCCGCGGGCCTCAAGGTCACGCTCGTCGAGGCGGCCGAGCACGTGCTGCCCCCGCTCGACCGCGAGCTCGCGGTGCTCGTCGCCGAGCACCTCGAGGCGCACGGCGTCACGGTGCGCACGGGAATGACCGCGACGAGCCTCGGCCCCGACGACGTCCTCCTCGAGGGGCATCGAGACGGGTTGCACGTCGAGGAACGCGTCCCGGGCGAGCTCGTCGTGCTCGCGGTGGGCGTGCGGCCCGAGTCGGGCCTCGCGCGCGCTGCGGGCCTCGAGCTCGACGACCGCGGCGGTGTGCTCGTCGACGCTCAGCAGCGCACGAGCGACCCCGCGATCTTCGCGGTCGGCGACGCCGCGACCAAGCGCGACGCCGTGACCGGCGAGCCCGTCCTCGTCCCGCTCGCCCAGACCGCGAACCGGCACGGCCGGCTCGTCGCGGACGTCATTGCGGGCCGCGAGGTGCGCTCGAGGCCCGTGCTCGGGACCGCCGTCGTCGGCGTCCTCGGGCTCACCGCGGCCGCCGTCGGCTGGAGCGAGGAGCGGCTGCGCGCCGCGGGGCGCCCGGTCCGGGCGATCCACACCCACCCCCTGCACCACACGGGCTTCTACCCAGGCGCGCAGACGATCGCGCTCAAGCTCCTCGTCGACCCGCGCACCGACGAGATCCTCGGGGCGCAGGGAGTCGGGCGCGACGGGGTCGACAAGCGGATCGACGTCATCGCGACCGCGATGCGCGCGGGCCTGCGCGCGAGCGAGCTCGCCGACCTCGAGCTCGCCTACGCCCCGCAGTACGGGGCCGCGAAGGACCCCGTCGTCATGCTCGGGATGATCGCCGACAACCTCGCGGCCGGGCTCACCGAGACCGTGCAGTGGCACGAGCTCGACGCCGAGCTCGCGGCCGGGGCGACGCTCGTCGACGTGCGCGGCGCGGACGAGGTCGCGGCCGAGCCCCTCCCCGGCGCCATGCACCTCCCGCTCGACGAGCTCCGTGCACGGCACACCCAGATCCCCGCGGGCCGCGTCGTCGTGAGCTGCGCCGCGGGCCAGCGCGGGCACACCGCGGCCCGCCTCCTGCACGAGCTCGGGCACGACGACGTAGCGAACCTCGACGGTGGTTTGCGCACGTGGTCCGCGGGACAGCGCTCGCTGCGCCCCGCGCTCGTCGAGGTCACGGCCGGCGGCTGAGTCGGGCGCCCTGGCACCCCGCGCCCCTTGCGGCGTGGGGTGCCAGGGCGCATCGTGGCTCTTCGCGGTTCGTGGTGAACGGCCTGTTGTGATCGGTGTTTACGCTACGGTTCTCGCGGCGCTGGCCAGGAGTATACGGGCCCTGTAGTTGGTGGAGTTCGTAAACCCTCGGCCGGTGCGTTTGATGTTCTTGATGCCGGTATGAGCGCTTTCGACCTTCGCGGTCGTGGCGCCGGTGACGATGAGGACCTCGATGGCCTGCCACCAGGTCACGATGGTGTCGTAGAGGCGGTTGGTCTCGGGCATGCGGGCGAGTTGGACGTAGTGGCCCAGCCGCATCCGCTCTTCCCACGCCTGAGCCAGGGTGTCGGCGTCCAGCAGCCGGCGCAGCTGCTCCTTGACGCCCCAGGCGGCGCCGAGCTCGTCGGTCGGGTCGTCCTCGCGCAACACCCGCTGCAGGCGTGCCCAGGCCCGCGGGGAGAGCGTGTCGGCCCCGCGCAGCAGCAGGGTGCGGTGAGCCCAGGACGCATCGCTCTTGCGTCCACGGCGCCCGTGTTGCTCACGCGCCAGGCGCTGACGAACCGGGGCCACCATGTCGTTCGCCAGCTTGACCAGGTGGAACTTGTCCGCCGACACCGCCGCGCGCGGCAGGTGCTCACCCAGCGCCTTGCGGAACGCGGCCGAGGGGTCGATGGCCACGACCTCCACCCCGTCGCGCCACTGCTGGGAGCGGTCGGTCAGCCACTGGCCCACCGCTGCGGAGTCGCGGCCGTCGACGATGCCCAGCACCTGTCCGGTGGTCAGGTCGACGAGCGTGGTCATCCACGGCTCGAACCGCCGCCACCCACCGGCCTCGGTGCGGAACCAGCGCACCGAGCGGTAGCGGTGCTCATCGATGCCCAGCCGGCGCACCACCAGCTGGTCTACCTCGGGCAGCAACACGGCCGCCGCCGCTGTCAGTGCGGACTGCACCAGCCACCACGAGACCCCGTGAGCGCGGGCCACCTCCGCAGCCGCCCGGCCCGAGTCGATCACCGCTGACACGACCGCCTCCTTCAGTCGCCCGGTCGACCGAGCGAACCGGGGGACCTGGTCGGTGGCCTTGGCGAACGTGCCCCGCGCGCACAGCTCCTCGTCGCAGAACCAGCGCCGCTTGGCCCACACCACCTCCACCGCCCCGGCAACCGGGATGTCACGCACACGCTGCAACCGGCGGGAGTGGACCCGCTGGGCTACCACCCCGCAGTCCGGGCAGCCCGGCGGGTAGGTCGACTCGACCACCACCCGGCGCCCGCCCTCGGGCACGTCGAGGGCCTCGATGACGCGGTAGTCGGGCAGGTCGAAGATCGTGCTCGCAGCATCACGCCGCGAGCCCTCACACATCTACGACGCGCTGGACACTTTCACCACGAACCACGGAGAGCCCTGAATGCTGACGAACCCGTACTACAAGGGCGACGTGATCTACCGCGGCGTCGCCTGCAAGGGTGCGCACCAGCCGCTCGTCCCAGCGGAGGTCTGGTACCAGGTGCAGTCCGTCCTCACCGCGCACAAGAGCGCATCCGAGGCAACCCAGGTGCACGACCGCTACCTGAAAGGCACCGTCTACTGCGGGGCCTGCGGGTCCCGCCTCATCGTGTCAAACGCGAAGAACCGACACGGCAACGTCTACCCCTACTTCGTCTGCTCAGGGCGGCACTCCAAGCGGACCGACTGCACGAGGCAGGCCATCCTCATCGAGGACGTCGAGCACTTGATCGAGGACGACTACCAGCGCGTACAACTCACCCCCGCCCGGCGCGAAGCTCTGGGCGGGATGCTGCACCATGAGTTCGACCGGCTGATGTCCGCCGAAGCCGACGAACTCGCCCAGCTCACCGCGAACCGCGACCGCCTGGAGCACGAGCAAGACCGGCTCATGCAGGCCCACTACGACGACGCCAACCGGCGCCTGTGCAACCAGGCGTTCTTCACCAAGGTCTACATAGAGGAGTGCAACGAGCTGCGCGTCGAGAACGCCCGCCCCTCCGAGATGCTGCTCGACCCCGAAGTCAACGCGGACGCCCTCACCTGGGCCGCGAACGCCGACAAGGCCCGAACCCCAGCCCGTGATTCTTCGGGCCAAGGTTCGAGCCTTGTGCGTTGGGTGCCCCCGGCAGGATTCGAACCTGCAACCTGCGGATTAGAAGGCCGTTGCTCTATCCGTTGAGCTACGGGGGCTGGTCATCACCAGGGTATCGGGGGGATCTGCCAGGCGGCGCGCGCATGGGCTGCCGAACGCTCGCCCACGCATAAGGGATGCTAGGGGCATGGAATTCCGACCCATCAAGTCGTGGGCGTACCCGGGTGCCCTGTTGGATGCCCTGGTCGACACGCGCAAGGTGGTGTCGAGCGTGGAGCTGCCGCTGCCCACGGGCGGCGAGCAGCGGGCACGCCAGATCATGCAGCAGATGCTCGAGCAGCTCGACCATCACCTCATCCCGCGTGTGCGGCAGGAGGCCTCGCCGGCGATCGTGGTCGTCGGCGGATCGACGGGCGCCGGCAAGTCCACGGTGGTGAACGCCCTGCTCGGAGAGCAGCTCACGCCCTCCGGCGTGCTGCGCCCCACGACCAAGGTGCCGCACCTGTTCCACCACCCGCTCGATGCGGGAGTGCTCACGGAGATCGAGCAGCGGGCGCGCGTCCAGCCCAGCGAGGCGGTGCCGCGCGGACTGGCCATCGTCGACAGCCCCGACCTCGACTCGGTGCGCGGCGAGAACCGCGAGATCGCCCAGCAGCTGCTCGAGGCGGCGGACCTGTGGATCTTCGTGACGACGGCCGCGCGCTACGGCGACGCGGTCCCGTGGCAGGCGCTGCGCGAGGGCGCCGAGCGCGGCGCCTCGATCGCCATCGTCCTCAACCGGGTCACGCCCGATGTCGCGGCCCAGGTGCGCCGCGAGCTCGTCGCGCGTCTGGCCAAGGAGCAGCTCGACTCGCTCCCGCTGTTCGTCATCCCCGAGGATGCGGAGGGTCAGGGCACGGTCCCGCGCGACGTGGTCGCGGGACTGGGCCGCTGGCTCGACTCCGTCGCCGCATCGTCCGCGCAGACCATCATCGAGCGCACCCTCCACGGCTCCGCCGAGGCCCTCAAGGAATGGCTCGAGGAGCTCGCCGAGTCCATGGACGACCAGGCCGCCGCCGCCAAGGAGGTCCGCTCCGAGGTGCGCCGCTGTGCCGCTCAGGCGGAGGTCGAGGGCGGCGACGACTGGTACAAGCCCATCGCCGTCGGCCCCGTGAGCGCCCGCTGGGCCGCCGCGACCACCGAGGGCGGGGCGCTGTTCCGCCTGTCCCAGAGCCTGTGGGTGCGCCGCCGCAGCGCGCGCGAGGAGCGAGACGCCGTGCTCCGGGAGATCCGCGCGGACCTCATCGACGGCGTCGAGGCGGCGCTGTCCGCCGCCGCGGCCGACGCGGCCGACCGCATGATCGAGGCCCTCACCGACGACGAGGGCGGCGTGGGCCCGTGGCTCGCCGCCCAGCGCGACCCGCGCGACGCTCGCACGGCGCGCGACCGCCGCTCCGCCGATGCCGTGCGCACCTGGCTCGACCGCTGCCAGGAGATCGTCCTCGCCGTGCCTGGTGCCGAGGAGGGTGCGCGCATCGTCGGCGAGGACGGCCTCGCGACGGCGCTCGCGAGCGCGGCGCTCGGGGTCGAGGAGGCGCGCGTGGCGCTGGGCGTGCTCGTGAAGCCCACCCTCGGGGAGGAGATCGCCGCGGCCCGCGCCGAGCTCACCGCGGCTCGCCGCTATGTGATCCACCGCGAGGCGCTCGACATGATGAAGCCCACGGACCAGGTGGCGCTCCTGCCCGACGCATCGTCCAAGGTCCGCCTGCGCCGCGCCGAGCTGAGGGCGCTGCTGTGATGGCGGCCGTCGCTGTGAGGACCGACCGATGAGCCCGACCTTCCAGACCCTCCCGCCGCGCACGGAGACCTCGCGGCTCAAGGAGCGTGTGGACCGCCTGCGCGCGTCGATGGAGTGGGCCAAGGAGGCCATCCCTCCCGCCGTGCGCGACGAGGTCCACGCGACCATCGCCCGCTGCGACGAGCGCCTCGCCCTGGGCGTGGACCACACGATCGTCGCGCTCGCGGGCGGGACGGGCTCGGGCAAGTCGAGCCTGTTCAACGCACTGACCGGAACCGAGTTCGCCGTGCCCGGCGTGACGCGCCCGACGACCTCCCACGTGAGCGCGGCGACATGGGGCAGCGCCGATGCCCTGCTCGACTGGCTGGGGGTGGCGCCCGAGCATCGGATCGCGCTGGGGGCCGACGCGAACGCCGGCATCGTCCTGCTGGACCTGCCCGACCACGACTCGGTGAACGCGGACAACCGCGCGACGGTGGACCGGGTGGTGCCGCTCGCCGACCTCATCGTGTGGGTCGTGGACCCGCAGAAGTACGCCGACCACGCGCTGCACTCCGCATACCTGTCCGTCGCGTCGGACCACGGGCAGCCGTCGCTCGTGGTGCTCAACCAGGTGGACCGCCTGAGCGAGGAGGATGCGACGGCGGTGGCGCAGGACCTCGCGCGGCTCGTGCACTCCGAGGGCCTCACGAACGTGCCCGTGCTGCTCGTGAGCGCGCGCACCGGTCGCGGGGTCGACAGCCTGCGCGCGGAGATCGCGCAGGCCGCGTCGAGCCGCTCCGTGGCGGCGGAGGCGGTGCGCGCGGACCTGGTGGCGGCGGGGCGCCAGCTCGAGCAGGCGCTCGCGCGCGATGCCGAGCCCGTCCTGCCCGACGTCAAGGGCCTCGTGGGCGCTCTCGCGCGCGCCGCCGGCGTGGAGGCGCGGGCGGAGGCCGCAGCCGATGTCGCGGCCGGGAGGCTCGCCAAGCTGCCCGAGGTGCTCGAGGCGCCGGAGTCGGCGGTGGCGCAGATCCGGCTCGAGTGGATCGACGCCGCGACCGCGGGCCTGCCCGTCGAGTGGCGTCGGGTGGTCGACGATGCGGTGCTGTCGGCATCCGCGCTCGCCGAGGAGCTCAACGCCTCTCTGCGGGCCATCGACTGGCCGCCGGTGGCGAGGCCGGCGGGGCTCGCGCGCGTGCTGCGGCGCAAGCGGGCGGCGGGTGCGGCCGCTCGGCTGACGCGGGCGATCGGCCGCGACGTCGTGAGGTCCGTCGTCACGCCGCACGTCGTCGAGCCCACGACGATGATCCACGAGGCCTATCGCAACCTCGACGAGCTCGCCGAGCTCGAGTAGGGCAGCGGGCGGGTCGCGCGTCGTGCCCAGCGCTCGTGTCGCGCGGTCGTCCCCAGCCCGGCCCTCGCATCGGGCGGGAGAGGAAACGCGCGAGCGAGCCTGGCGCCGAGCCGCAAGGTGCGGCCGCTAGGAGATGACATGAACGACCTGCTGATCACCGTGTCGGGCTGGGTCGCGACCGAGCCGCGCTTCCTCGCCGGGCCCTCCGGCGCGCGCATGACCTCGTTCCGCCTCGCCTCGACCTCGCGCTACTTCGACCGCGACAAGGGAGAGTGGGTGGACGGCCGCACCGAGTGGTTCACGGTGCGCGTGTTCCGCGCCGCCGCCGTGACCGTCGCGGACTCGATCGCCAAGGGCCAGCCCGTGGTGGTGCACGGCCGGCTCAAGACCACCACGTGGGAGTCCGAGCAGGGGCCGCGCGTGGACCTGGTCATCGACGCGACGAGCGTGGGCCACGACCTGACGCGCGGCATCGCGAAGTTCCAGCGCGCGACGGGCACCACGGAGCTGCCTCCCGAGGCGTTCCCGTCCGGGGTCGCGATCGCGACCGGCGGCGAGGACCTGCCGCCGACGGTCGCGGAGGCGGCCGATGCGGAC
>JGI12383J13903_1000530_pt1 | contig 26605 bp, 24 predicted proteins | sample Passage237B_FD_13903 | JGI IMG/M metagenome (IMG submission 13903)
CATGCGCCCACGCCGCGAGGATGTTCCAGCGCGCGGCGCCGGAGGAGCCGGGGTTGGGCGTCACGATCGTGACGTCGTCCTTAATGAGGTCGTCCCAGCCCTGAATGTTCTTGGGGTTGCCCTCACGCACGGCGATCACGACGAGCGACGACGTGACGATGCCGCCGGTGGGGCCGTCCTTCCAGCTCTCATCGACCAGACCGGCCTTCACCAGTCGAGTCACGTCACCCTCAAGTGAGAAGTGAACGTAGTCGGCCTTGAGACCCGCCTCGACGGCTCGGCTCTGGTCGCCAGATGCGCCGTAGGACTCGACCCACGAGACGCCTGCGCCTTCGTCCGTCTCCGCCCACAGCTTCTGCACGGCATTGTTGCCGGCCTTGGGAACCGCGTAGCCCACGAGGTTCAGGACGTCGCCGCCGTCAGCGGGGGCACCGGCACCCTGCGGAGAATCAACTGTCGCGGTACACGCGGACAGCATCATCGCGGCCACCGCCGCTGCACCTGCCAACCGTCCTGCGCGCATACGAATACTCATGATTTCTCCTTGGGGATCCCCCACGGGCTCATTCCCTATGGGTTCGGTAGACATTAGGTGCATATGGGGCCAGAGTCAACCTTCGCGACAACGCTCCAGATAAACGGCAGGATGTGCTCGTGAGGTCTTGGGCATGGGTCGTGGCTGCGCTCGTCGTCGTCACGGCGGCCGCGATCGGCGTCGCCTACGCGCTGCCGGGCGATGTCATCATTCCTGACGGCCCCACCTCCTCCCCCGCGCCCACACTCAACACGAGCAATTGGCATGACCCGGCCTTCTCGTTCCGGGCGGGCGTCATCATCGCCGCGGCCCTCGTCGCGATGGCTGCGATCGCCCTCCTTGCCCGCGCCCTCGACAAGCGCCGCGGGCGATAGTCTGCGCTCAGGTCGCCCCACCCCCAGGAGGCTCCGATGACCCAGACCGCCGCCAAGCCGAAGCCGCCCTCCACACGCGCGCCAGCGTCGGGCAGGAAGCGCCCTCCCAGAGCCTTCGCCTTCCACTACAGCCGCTGGGGACTGCTGGGCGCGCTGCTGTTCTTCAGCGCGTCGCTGGTGCCGTCGCTCATGCCGCGCACAGGGGTGGCGCAGGGCATCATCAGCGGCATCACCTCGGTGATCGGGTACGGCTTTGCCACGGGTTTTGTGGCGCTGTGGCACTACCTTGGCGGGCACGTTCCGCAGGGCACCGTCCGACGCTGGATTCTGTCCGTCGTCACCCTCGCCTTGGCCGCATTGCTGGGTCTTTCGGTGTGGAAGTTTGTGGGCTGGCAGAACGACGTTCGCGAGATCTTCGGAGTCGAGCCCCTGTCCCCCACGATCTGGCCAACGATCTTGATCGTCGGCGCGATCATCGCGTACCTGCTGCTCGCGCTGGCTCGCGGGCTTCGCGCGCTGTTCCGGTGGGCTGGCGACAAGTTCTCCGCTTGGCTGCCGCGCCGACTCGCGGTGACGCTCTCGACCACCGTGACGCTGCTCGTCATCTGGGGCCTGCTCTCTGGAGCGATCGTCGACGGCTTCTTCGCGGTGAGCAACCGCATGTTCTCCACTCGCGACTCCGGGGACAAGCCGCTCGTGGTGGAGCCGACGTCTGCGCTCAAGTCAGGCAGCCCTGCGTCGCTCGTGAAGTGGGATGAGCTGGGCCGTCAGGGCCGCGACTTCATCTCCCGCACCACCACGGTCGAGCAGATCAATGAGGTGACCGGCGGCGGGGCGCTCGAGCCCATCCGAGTCTACGTGGGCCTCAAGTCCGCAGACACCGTCCAGGGCCGCGCGGACCTGCTGCTTGAGGAGCTCAAGCGCACCGGCGCGTTCGACCGCAAGGCGATTCTGCTGTGCGCCACCACCGGCACCGGCTGGCTTGACCCCAATGCGATGGACCCGGTGGAGTTCATGTTCAACGGCGACAGCGCGATTGCGGGCGTGCAGTACTCCTACCTGCCCAGTTGGATTTCGCTGTTCGCTGACCAGCAGGTGGTCACCGACACCTCGCAGGTGGTCTTCCAGACCATTCACGATTACTGGGTGACGCTTCCAGAAGGCTCGCGACCAGAGCTGTACCTCTTTGGACTGTCCCTAGGCTCCTTTGGCCAGGAGGCGGTGCTCGGCGACGTCAACATGCTCAACGCGCCAGTCGATGGCGCGCTGCTCGCGGGACCGCCATTCCTCAACCCGCTGCACACCGAGCTCACGGACAACCGCGATCCCGGCAGCCCCGCGTGGAACCCCTGGTACGGAGAGGGTCGCACGGTGCGCTTCACCGCCAAGGACGACCTCCTCAAGCGTGATGAGGGGCTGTGGGGACCCGACACCCGGCTCGCCTATCTCCAGCACGGGTCCGACGGCGTGGTCTGGTTCTCTCCCACCCTCCTGTATCGCTCCCCCGATTGGCTCGCCGACGGCCAGCGAGCGCCAGATGTCTCCGACCGCGTGCAGTGGGTGCCGGTCGTGACGTTCTGGCAGGTCGCGTTCGATCTCGCCCTCGCTGGCGCCGCTCCCGACGGCTACGGACACATGTACGCGGTGCGCGACTACACCCAGGCGTGGGCTGGCGTGTTCAACATTCCCGGCTGGACCGATGAGGACACTGATGCCGTCGCGACCTATGTCCAGCAGCGGCACGATGAGTTCAACGCGCGGATCGCGGCACTCACGACGGACGCGAACTAGCTCAGCAGGTCCTTGGGCGACTTGTCCGTTCGGAAGCCGCGCCACACGGGGTGGCGGAACCGCCCCTCTGACGTGCGCTCCCTGAACTGCACCTCGCCCACTCGCGTCGCGGCCACCCACGTGGCGTCGCGCCCGTCCGACGCTGGCACAGCTACCGCTGGGGTCTTGCGTTCGAGCCTGCTCAGTTGGGCACGGATCTCGCGGCGCTCTTTGGCGCCAAAACCGCTCGCGCGGCCAAGCAGAAGTCCTCCTCAGGTACAAAGAAAAAGGCGACCTCGTCCGCCAAGAAAAGCAGCGGAAGCAATGCCGCCAAGACCAGGACGGGGACCCGCAAGAAGAAGGCAAGTTAGCGTCGGGCCTGCTAGAAAGCAGACGGAGGACGCTCCCTTGTCCTTCGGGAACGCCCTCCGTGCCTGCTAACGAGCAAGTTTCCTCAACCGCAACTCCGCGAAAAGGACAAAGGGAACCCCTGGGGCCCGGCCCACGCGGCGCGTAAACTCTGTGCATGTTGCACCATGCCCCCCTGCTGATGACCGTCGCGGTGGGGTTTGTGGCGGCCTTCATCCTGGGATTGATCGCGCAGAGACTGCGGCTTTCTCCCATCGTGGGCTACCTGCTCGCTGGCGTGATCATCGGCCCCTTCACACCCGGATACGTGGCCGATACCGCCATTGCGGGTCAGCTTGCGGAGATCGGCGTGATCCTGCTGATGTTCGGCGTTGGCCTGCACTTTTCGATGCGCGACCTGCTCGCGGTGAAGAAGGTCGCGCTGCCGGGCGCCGTGGCCCAGATCGCAGTGGCGACATCACTGGGGGCGGTTCTTGGCCTGGTTCTTGGCTGGTCGCTTGGCGCTTCGCTGCTGTTCGGGCTCGCACTGTCCGTCGCCTCGACCGTGGTGCTGCTGCGAGCGCTTGAGGAGCGACAGCTGCTCGATACCCGCGGCGGACACATCGCGGTGGGCTGGCTGATCGTCGAGGACCTCGCGATGGTGGTCGCGCTCGTGGCGATCCCTGTCATCGCGCAGGATGCCGGGGGCCCTGGGGCGCTTGCCGGCGCGCTGGCCTGGACCGCCGTGAAGGTGAGCATCTTCGTGGCGCTCATGATCATCGTGGGCCGCCGCGTCATCCCGTGGATGCTTGCCAAGGTCGCCGCGACGGGAAGCCATGAGCTGTTCACGCTGGGCGTGCTCGCGCTCGGAATCGGTGTGGCCGTAGGCGCCGCGTATCTGTTCGACGTCTCGATGGCGCTTGGCGCGTTCTTCGCCGGCATGATCCTCAAGGAGTCCGAACTGTCGCACCGCGCTGCCGACGACTCGCTTCCGCTGCGCGACGCGTTCGCCGTCTTGTTCTTCGTGTCCGTTGGGATGCTCGCGGACTGGCGCATCGTGGTGGAGCGTCCGCTCGCGGTGGTCGCTGCGGTGCTCGTCATCGTCGTGGGCAAGTTCGTGGCCGCCTACGTCCTGGTGCGACTGCTGCGCTACGCGAGATCCATGGCGCTTGTCATCGCCGCCGCTCTTGCCCAGATCGGCGAGTTCTCGTTCATCCTCGCGACGCTTGGACGCGACCTCGAGCTGCTGCCAGGGGACGCGAACGACCTGCTGCTCATGGGCGCGATCATCTCCATCTGCCTCAACCCCGCGCTGTTCGCCTGGGCGTCGAGCGCCTATCGCGCCTCGCATATGCCGGAGCGATCCATCTACGGCAAAGCGAGCGTGGTCATCGTGGGCTACGGGCGAGTGGGGGCGCGCGTCGCGAAGGGGCTGTGGGCTGACGGCGTGGAGGCCACGGTCATCGACGATGACGAGACTCGCGTCGAGGTCATCCGCGCCGCCGGCCACAAGGCGGTGCTGGGCAACGCGGTGCGCGCCAATGCCCAGCGCCAGGCGGGAGTCGGATCCGCGCATACGCTCATCATCGCGATCCCCGACCCGCTCAATGCCGGGGCCATCGCCGAAACCGCTCGCAAGCTCAACCCAGGCATCGAGATCATGGCCCGCGGCCACCGCGACGCGGACGTCGAATACCTCACCGAGAAGGGCGCGGATCGCGTCGTGGTGGGCGTCCACGAGGTGGCCGACATCATGATCGAGCAGGTCGAAGCCGAGCGCCCATCGCATTAACGCAACAATCGCTTTGCGAATTTCGGCACCCTCAGTTATCGTGCTTACAGTCCCCGCTTCAGCACGGCTTGGCGCCCTGGGGGTGCCCCGCCAGAACACCACTTGAGGGAGATTCCCTGTGACTTCAAGCCTTGCGGCGCCGCGCCCTCGCGCGGCCGCAACAGCGTCGGCCCTTCTCGCTCTCCTCGCGGTTGTCGCAAGCGTCTTGGTCATCGCGCTTCCCGCGCGAGCCGACGTGAGCGGATCTCTCGCCTGGAGCGTGAAGTCCTCGTTCCGCGGCTACATCATGGGCGCGGGCGGCTCGATCACGGCCACCGACGGCGCGACAAATGCCGGCATGAGCACCACGTGGCCCGCCTCGAACTCCACCGTTGGCGCGGACGGCCTGGGCACCGTGAACTACGCGGGAACGCTCAAGTTCGTCTACGTAGACCACGGCATTGACATCACCCTCGCGGACCCGCGCATCACCATCACCAGTGACAGCGCCGCGGTGCTGTCCGTCTCCACGACTTCCGGTCGCGTGGACTTCGCGACCTTGAACCTCGCGGGCGCCACGCGCAGCGAAGACGGCGGCGTCGTCACCTACTCCGCGGTGCCCGCCGCGTTCACCCAGGAAGCGTCGGACATCTTCATCGGCAGCTACGCCCCCGGCAGCGCCGCGGACCCGCTGACCTTCTCCTTCCCGGCCCCCGCTGAGCCGGAGCCGACCCCGACGCCCGATCCGTCGGCGACGCCCGAGCCCACGCCGTCGGCCGAACCGACAGCCTCCCCCGAGCCTTCGGTGACCCCTGAGCCCGAGCCGTCCTCTACGCCCGAGCCGTCCTCAACGCCCAAGCCCACCACCAAGCCCAAGCCTCCTGCGCAGGACAGCAAGGTTGTCGGCCGTCTCACGTGGGGTGTGTCGAAGGCGTGGCGCGACTACATCACGGGCCCCATCGCGAACGGCACCATCTCCGTTGCTGGCGCGTCCTACTCCGGCGCCACCTTCACGTGGGTGCAGACCGGCGGCACGGTCGACGCGAAGAAGGGCACCGGCACCGCAACGTACGGCGGCTCGGTGCGCTTCACGGGGCACCGCGGAGTGCTTGACCGCAACTTCACGTCCCCGCAGGTGCGCCTCACGAGCAAGACCACGGCCGCGATCGACGTCACGGTCAACGGCACCAAGGTCACCCTCGCCACGGTGAACCTCGCGGCAGCGACCAAGACCAACCTCGACGGTGCCGTGCGCTACTCGGGCGCTCCCGCAACCCTCACCGCGGCGGGCACCTGGGTGTTCCTCGACTACTACCCCGCCGGGTTCGCGCTTGACCCCGTGACGGTGACGTTCGGCNTGGGAGCCAAGGCCAAGCCCGCAGGAGGCACCAAGGTCGTGGCCGCCGCGCGTGACGCCGCGAACACGGGCCTGCCGTCGACTCCCCCGGCGACCACCGGCATCGAGCTCGACGACGAAACCCTCGCCGATCTGCTCGCGGGCAAGTCCGTCACCGTGAGCGCCGAAGGCTTCGCGCCCGGCGAGCGCGTCTCGATCGTCATCTACTCCTCGCCCACGCTGCTGGGCACCACCACCGCCAACGACTCCGGCGTGGCCACGTGGACCGGCTCGCTCCCCGCATCGTTCACCGGCGACCACACGCTCGTGTTCATCGGCGCGAAGACCACCGCGAAGGGCATCACGCTGTCGATCCCCGAGCGCTCGCAGATCGAGGGCATGTGCCTCGCTGAAGACGCGACTCTGACGTGGGGCTTCAAGGAGTCCTTCCGCGCGTACATCGACTCGACCATCGCCGGCGGCGGCTGGAAGGCCGACGGGGTCGAGGACAACGTGGGCATCTTTACGTGGTCCGGCGGCTCTGGCGGCATCGACCCTGCTGCCGGGCTGGGTTCGATCGGCTTCACCGGCTCGCTCGAGTTCACGGGCCACGAGGGCGTGCTTGACACCACGTTCTCCAACCCGCGTGTGGAGTTCAACGCAGACGGCGCCTTCCTGCTGCTCGACGTCGTTGGCGAGACCCGCGACGGAGTGGCCGTGAACGCCACCGGCGTGCGCTTCGCCGAGCTCGACCTCGACGCCGCGACCATCGAAGCCAAGGGTGCCATGGTGCTGCTGAGCGACATCCCCGCGACCCTCACCGAGGACGGCTCCGCCGCCTTCGGCACCTACCCCGCCGGCGAGTCGCTCGACCCCATCACCGTCACCGCGACCGGCGCCCAGGGCTGCCTTGGCTTCCTCGCGGGTGAAGANCTCGCGCCCACAGCAGAGCCGTCGCCGGCTCCTTCGACCAGCGAGACGCCCGACGCTGTGGCAGGGCCCAGCGGCGAGTCCAACTCTTCGCTGTACTGGCCATGGGTGGTGCTTGGCGCGCTGGTGCTCGCGGCCGTGGTTGGCGTGATCGCGTTCCGCAGGGGCAAGGCCGCGGCGTAAGCCGCGGGCTTGGCTCGCCCTAGGAGCGCACCGGCACGATGAGCGGGGCCCCCGTGGTGGGGTCTGGGACGATGCGCACGGGCGTTCCGTAGACCTCTTCGACGAGCTGCTCCGTAAGCACTTCTCCGGGCGCTCCCGCCGTCACGAGACGACCCTTGCTCATCACCGCGACGCGATCCGCGTAGGCGGCAGCCAGCGACAGGTCGTGGACCACCACGACCACCGCGACGCCGTCCCGGGCGAGCTGACGCGCAAGGCGCATGACGTCCTCTTGGTGGCGCAGATCCAGCGCCGCCGTGGGTTCGTCGAGCAGCACGATCGTGGCCTGCTGAGCCAGCACTCGAGCGAGCGACGCGCGAGCCCGCTCGCCGCCGCTGAGCGAGGTGAAGACGCGATCTGCCAGGTGCGCGATGTCGGTGCGCTCCATAGCGTCGGCGATCGCAGCGTCGTCCTCATCGCTCTGCGGCGTGCCCTGCCAGGGCGCGCGACCCATCTCCACGACCTCTGCCACGCGGAATGCGAACGCGACGTTGTTGTCCTGGGTGAGGACGCCGCGGCGGCGCGCGAGCTCCTTGTGGGGCCACTCGGACAGCAGGCGCCCTTCAAGCTGGGTGCGACCGCTCGTGGGCTCCCGCTCCCCCGTAAGGAGGCTCAGCAGGGTGGACTTTCCTGCCCCATTGGGCCTACGAGCGCGACGAGCTCGCCGTGATTCACCTCAAGCGTGACGCCGTCGACGAGGGTCGCGCCGCTGATCGTGTACGTCGCGTCGAGAGCGGCGATTGCGGCTGGCTGATTCATGCCCAGCCTCCCTGCTTGGTGCGTGCGCGGCGCAGCAGGAAGAAGAAGAACGGTCCACCGATGAGCGACGTGAGCAGGCCGATGGGAAGCTCCGCACCGGTGACGGCGGTGCGAGCGACGACGTCGGCGAACAGCAGCAGCACCGCTCCGCCGAGCGCGCTCGCCGGGAGCAGTGCCTTGTGACCGGGTCCCATGACCATGCGCAGCGCGTGCGGAACCACGAGGCCGACGAAGGAGATGATGCCGACGTACGCGACGGCCGCTCCCGTGAGAATCGCGACGGCGAAGATCGAGACCACGCGCAGGCGCTCCACGCGCACCCCAAGATGCGAGGCGGTGCGCTCTCCGAGCGCAAGGAGGTCATAGCGTCGGGCGCTGGCGAAGGCGACCACGGCGCCCGCGGTGCCAAGCAGCGCGACCATGCCCACCTCGCTCCAGCGCGAGCCGTTGAGCGAACCCAGCTGCCAGAAGATGATCTGCTCGCGAGAGCCCGTGTCCGAAAGGAACGTCATGAGCGCGAGGCCCGCTCCCGCGAACGCGTTGATCGCGATGCCGGTGAGCAGCAGCGTAACGACCTCCGTGCGGCCGTTGGCCCTGGCAGTCGCGTACACGAGCAGCGTGGCGAGCACACCTCCCGCGAAGGCGAACACCGCGAGTCCGGCGGAGCCGAACAGCGTGACGCCAGTCGCGATCGCGAACGCGGCACCCAGCGCGGCTCCGCTCGAGACGCCCACAACGCCGGGCTCGGCAAGCGGATTGCCGAAGATCGCCTGCATCACCGTGCCCGCGATGGCGAGCGCGGCACCCACCAGCGCGGCCATGGCCACTCGCGGAAAGCGGATCTGCCACAGCGCCTGGTCGTGAAGCTCGTCGACGGGCGCCCACGAGGTGTGCAGGCCGATGCGGTCAAGGATTGAGCCGATGACCTCGGTGACCGCCACGGGGAACTGGCCGATTGCGGACGACAGGATCACGCCGAAGAACAGCGCGATCGCAAGGATCGTGGTCGCCGCGATGACGCGACCACGGCGGGCCTCAGCCGCCCCCACTTATGACTCCGGCGCGTAGATCGCGCGCGCGAGACCGTCGAGCACCGCGGCCGAGCGCGGGCCGAAGGACAGGATGTGGGTGTCGTCCATGTCGATGATGCGGCGGTTCTCGCCGGCCGTGGTGAGCGCAATCGCCGGCCACGTGTCGAACAGGCCATCGACGCCGTTGACGCTCTCGAGTCCGTCCGTCATGACGAGCAGGACGTCGGGATCCGCGGCAAGCATCGCCTCGTCAGTGAGCGGGCGCATGCCCTTGACGCCCACCTCTGACGCGACGTCTACGCCGTTGAGCGCCTCAATGAGGTGGTCCGCGCCCGACTCGTCTCCGAACAGGTAGTACACGCCGGAGGTGCCCCGCAGGTACAGGAACATCATGCGCAGCGGCTTGGCGCTCGCCGGGACGATCTGGTCGATCTGGTCGCTCACCGTGTCGACAGCGGAGGTGAGGTCCGCGGCGACCTTGTCCCCAGCGTCGGGCACTCCCAAGACCTCCGCGATGTCGCGCGCAAGCTGCGCGGCGCCCTCGAAGCTTGGCGTGTTCTCGACGTATACCACGGTGATACCAAGGTCGCGCAGCTGGTCAATCGCGGACGTGGGGCCGACGCTGCCGTCCGTGATCACGAGCGTGGGCTCGAGCGCGAGCATGGCTTCTGCGTTGATCGAGTGGCCGCTGCCGGTGACGACGGGAGAGTTCTCGGAGCCGGGGTACGAGGTCGAAATGTCGTGACCGACGATGAGATCGCTCAGGCCGAGCGCCCAGATGGTGTCCGCGATGGAGCCGGACAGGTCGACCGCGATGACGCGGCTCGCGTCGGTGACGGTGACCTGCTGGTCGCCGCCGCGGTCGTGGCTCGTGACGGTGACGGGAAGCTGCGGCGTGGGGCGCGTCTGAGGCGCCGCGAGGCCGGCGATGTGCAGCGTCGCGGTGGAAGGTCCCTGGTAACTGCTGGGATCTGCGAGGACGTCGAGCTCAGTGAGCGGGAGCGCCTGAGTGGGCGCCTCGGCCGAGGACGACGCGTCGGGAGTGGCTGTTTCTTGCGGGGTGAGCGTCACGCCGCACGCGCTCAGCGCCAGCGCGGCGGCAAGTGCCAAAGCCGCGGCGGACGCGGCGCGAGAGCGCCTCACGAAGACGTGCTCGCGCCCAGCGCCTCGAAGATCGCGGCGTTGAACATGAAGGCGTCCTTCGCCTCGGCGATGAGGGTGGCCTCCTGCTCCGCGGTGAAGGCGAGTGAATCGAGCCCTTCGCGGTAGGTGCGCTTGTAGTGGACGGGGCTGTCGATGGTCTCGAAGCGGTAGAACGCGAGCTGCTCAGGGGTCGCGCCGTAGTGGCGAGCGACGAGCGCCGCGATGGCCTGGCCACCGCTCAGGTCACCCAGGTAGCGGGTGTAGTGATGCGCGACGTAGCGGGGCAGGTCGCGGTCGTCGATGCTCTCGAGGTGCGCGACGTACGCGGCCGTCGCCGGAAGAATCGGGTGCTGCGCCTCAAGGTAGTCGCGGGAAGGATCGGGTGCTGCGCCTCGAGGCCGGTGACGCCAAGGTGGGCGAGGTCGGACTCGATCGACGGAGTGCGGATGAGTCCCAAGTCCTTGAGGAAGGCGGGGTCATCGTCCTGGATCTCGCGCGCTTCGAGGGCGCGGTAGATGTACGCGTACTGAGCGAGGTAGGCGGTGTACGCCTCAAGGCTCAGCTCTCCACCCATGAGACGCGTGATGAAGCCACGGTTCTCGGTGTCGCGGTGCTCGGGGGTGGTCGCCTCACGCAGGCGGTCAGCAAGGCCAACGGCCTCCTCAGTCACGGTCATGCGCGGCAGTCTATCAATTACGCAACGTTGTGGTAACCAAATTAATCTCGCAGTGCCCGACGCTGTGGCTGGCTCTAGCTGTCGCGCTCCTTCTTGTACTTCTTGAGGAAGATCAGTCCCAGCACCCAGCCGCCGATGGCGGTGATGAGCCACACGATGAGCGTGCCGATCACCCAGGCGCTGATCCCGCTGATCTCAAGGCTGTCCGTGACGAGCGACGTGATGAGCAGAGCGAGGAACGTCGAGACGAGTCCCACTCCCCCCAGCAGGAAGCTCGCGTACTTTCGCGCCATGTTGAAGATGAACGGCGCGAGGATCGCCTGGAGCACGGCGAAGATCACGGCGGCGATGATCAGACCTTGGAGGGTCACGTCGAAGCCGTCGATGATGACGGAGGTCAGCCACAGCGCGAGCGCCGCGGTGACGAGGTAGATCACCAGGCTGGTGAGGAAGCGCATCATTCTCGAACGCTACCGCCGTCACGGCGTGGCCGCGCGGCGAACGTTGGGTCCGTCAGATGGCCAGCGCGGGCGCCTCGTCCTCCTGCTCTACGTGGTACTCGTGACGCTTGACTCGTACCAGGAAGAACGCGATGAGCGCCCCCGCAACCAGCAGCGCGGCTCCCCAGAAATAGCCCACGTGATAGCCGGCCACGAGCGACTCCGGGAACGGACGTCCGTCCTCTCCCATGCCGATCTCCTCAATGGAGGTCTTCTGCGCGGTGAGCGCCAGCGTCGACAGCAGCGCGAGTCCCACCGAGCCGCCCACCTGCTGTGCTGTGTTGAGCAGCGCGGAGGCGACACCCGCATCCCGCGCCTCGACGCCGATGAGTGCCGTGGACGAGGTGGGAATGAACACGAACGCCATGCCCAGCGGGATGATCACCATCGAGGGGAACACGGTGGTCCAGTAGTTGTCCTCAGGAGTGGTGCGCAGCAAGAGCAGCATGCCCACCGCCGCGACCAGGAGTCCCACGACCATGAGGGGGCGCGGGCCAAGCTTGGGAAGCAGCCTTGCCACCACGCCTGCGGTGAGGATGATCACGATCGAGAACGGCAGGAAGTGGATGCCCGCAGTGAGCGCGTTGTAGCCGAGCACCACCTGCAGGTAGAAGCCCAGGAACAGAAACATCGCCGTGAGTCCCGCGCCCACCACGAGGAACGTCAGGTAGGAGCCGCCGCGCACCCTGTCCAGCGGAATGCGCAGGGGCAGCAGCGGGTTCGAGGTGCGGCGCTCAAGCAGCACGAAGCTCACGAGCAGCACCGTCGCGAGCACAAGCAGCGTGATCACCCAGGGGTCGGCCCAGCCGTGCTCCGCTTCCGGCACGCGAGTGAAGCCATAGACGAGCGCAAGCAGGCCGATGGTGGCGAGAAGCGCGCCAGGCACGTCGAAGTGCGGGTGGCCACCGGCCTTGGACTCGCGCACGATGATCACCGCGAAGACGGCGGTGGCGAGCGCGATCGGCACGTTCACCCACATGACCCACTCCCAGCCAAGGCTGTCGGTGAGGACGCCGCCAAGGATCAGGCCGATGGCCGCGCCGGCACCAGAGAGCGCACCGAAGACACCGAACGCCTTCGCGCGCTCCTTGGGCTCAGTGAAGGCGACGGTGACGAGGGACAGCGCCGCCGGCGCGAGCAGCGCCGCGAAGATGCCCTGCAGTCCGCGAGCGGCGAACAGGTACTCCTGCGACGGCGCGAAGCCGCCAAGTGCGGAGGCGCCGGCAAAGCCCAAGAGGCCCACGATGAAGGCACGCTTGCGGCCCCAGAAGTCGGCGATGCGACCACCGAGCAGCAGGAGCGAGCCGAACGTGAGGATGTAGGCGGTCACGACCCACGAGCGGTTGGCATCGGAGATCCCGAGGGCAGACTGCATATGAGGCAGCGCCACGTTCACGATCGAGCCATCGAGCACGATCATCAGCTGAGCAACGGCAATGACCGCAAGCATGCGCCAGCGGTTGGCGTCTACGGACGCAGGGGCAAGCGACTCCGCCACAGCGGACCTCCTGGGGACAAGGGGGACTCCGTCTTCTGCGACGGACTACCGACACGTTACGTGACGGGTGTGACAACGCTCATGCCCAACCCACGCATTCCTCAGGCGCGGATTGCGCTGAGGCGAGCGGAGCGTCGGGCAGTTTCTGCGAGAATATCCGGCATGACTGCCCGCATCCCCGAAAAGGCCACCGTCGACGGACTTGAAGACCGCTGGACCGGCGTATGGGAAGAGCAGGGAACGTACCGCTTCAACCGTGAGGCGACCCGCGAGCAGGTGTACTCGATCGACACGCCGCCGCCCACGGTCTCCGGCTCCCTGCACGTTGGCCACGTGTTCTCCTACACGCACACCGACGTCATCGCGCGCTACAAGCGCATGCGCGGCCACGAGGTCTTCTACCCCATGGGCTGGGACGACAACGGTCTGCCCACCGAGCGTCGCGTGCAGAACTACTTTGGCGTGCGCTGCGACCCCACGCTGCCCTACGACCCCAACTTTGTGCCGCCGCACGAGGGCACCGACAAGGACGTCAAGGCCGCCGACCAGATTCCGATCTCGCGCCGCAACTTCGTGGAGCTGTGCGAGCGCCTCACCGTTGAGGATGAGGAGAAGTTCGAGCAGCTGTGGCGTCACCTTGGCCTGTCCGTGGACTGGGGCATGACGTACCAGACCATCTCCCCCGCTTCGATTGCCGTGGCGCAGCAGGCGTTCCTGCGCAACCTCGCGCGCGGCGAGGCGTACCAGGCAATGGCGCCCACGCTGTGGGACATCACCTTCCGCACGGCCGTGGCGCAGGCAGAGCTCGAGGATCGCGAGCGCCCCGGCGCCTACCACCGCGTGGGCTTCGCGCGCACCGACGGCGGCGAGCCCGTCTACATCGAGACCACTCGCCCCGAGCTGCTGCCCGCATGTGTGGCGCTCGTGGCGCACCCTGACGACGAGCGCTACCAGCCGCTGTTTGGCAAGACCGTCGTGACGCCCGTGTTCGGCGTCGAGGTGCCGGTTGTGGCGCATCAGCTCGCCTCCCCCGACAAGGGCTCCGGCATCGCGATGATCTGTACGTTCGGTGACGTCACCGACGTCATCTGGTGGCGAGAGCTCGACCTCCCCACGCGCGCCATCCTGGGCTGGGACGGCCGCATCATCGAGGAAGCGCCCGACGCCATCACCAGCGAGTCTGGACGCGCGGCTTACGCGTCGCTCGCCGGGCTCACGGTGTACGCAGCGCAGCAGCGCGTGGTCGAGCTGCTGCGGGAATCTGGCGACCTGGTGGGCGACCCCAAGCCCATCACCCACCCCGTGAAGTTCTACGAGAAGGGCGACCGTCCGCTCGAGATCGTCACCACGCGCCAGTGGTACATCCGCAACGGCGGCCGCGACGCTTCGCTGCGTGAGGAGCTGGTGGCTCGCGGCAATGAGCTCGACTTCGAGCCTGACTTCATGCGCGTGCGCTACGAGAACTGGGTGCGTGGACTGACGGGCGACTGGCTCATCTCGCGACAGCGCTTCTTCGGTGTGCCGATCCCTGTCTGGTACCCGGTCGATGACTCTGGCGAGCCCATCTGGGACTCGCCCATCGCGCCGACCGAGGACATGCTTCCGGTTGACCCGTCCGCCGATGTGCCCCCGGGCTACACCGAGTCCCAGCGCGGCGTGCCCGGCGGTTTCGTGGGCGACACCGACATCATGGACACGTGGGCCACGTCCTCGCTCACGCCGCAGATCGTGTGCGGCTGGCGCGACGACCCCGAATTGTTCGCCAAGACGTTCCCCATGGACCTGCGCCCCCAGGGTCAGGACATCATCCGCACGTGGCTGTTCTCCACCGTGGTGCGCGCTCACCTCGAGCACGACCAGCTGCCGTGGAAGCACGCCGCGATCTCCGGCTGGATCCTCGACCCCGACCGCAAGAAGATGTCGAAGTCCAAGGGCAACACCGTCACGCCCATGGGCCTGCTCGAGACGCACGGCTCCGACGCCGTTCGCTATTGGGCGGCTTCCGCTCGCCTCGGCACGGACGCGGCGTTCGACGAGGGCCAGATGAAGATCGGCCGTCGCCTCGCGATGAAGGTGCTCAATGCGTCGAAGTTCGTGCTCGGCGCCACGGGCATTGCGACGTGCGAGACGCTCGAGGAGGCGGTTGCCGCGGCTGACGCCGTGCGCAGCCAGCCCGTCACCGAGCCGCTCGACCAGGCGATGCTCGGAGCGCTCGGCTCGGTCATCGCTGCCGCGACCGCCGCGCTCGAGGCCTACGACCACACGCGCGCGCTCGAGACGGTCGAGACGCTGTTCTGGACCTTCTGCGACGACTACGTCGAGCTCGTGAAGGAGCGCGCCTACGACGGTGCTCCCCTTGGTGAGCCCATCGATCCGCACTCCGAGTGCTCGCCTGCCGCAGCGTCGGCCCGTTCCACGCTGGTGCAGGCGCTCGATGCCTTCCTTGGCCTGTTCGCGCCGGTGCTGCCGTTCGCGACCGAGGAGGTGTGGTCCTGGTACCGCGAGGGTTCCGTGCACCGCTCCGCTTGGCCCAGCGGCGTTCCCGGTGAGGGCGCTGAGACGCTGGCCGCTGCGGGTGCCGCGCTCGCCGCGCTGCGCAAGGTGAAGTCCGAGGCGAAGGTGTCGCAGCGCACGGTCATCACGTCGGTGACGCTGCGTGTGCCGGAGTCGTCGCTGCAGAGCGTCGCCTCTGCCAGGGCGGATCTCATGGCAGCGGGTCGTGTGGAGTCGCTTGACCTGGTGGGTGCGGATGTCCAGGAGCCGGAGACGGACCAGGTAGTCCTAGCGGAGCAGTAGTACCCCCCTCCCCCTCTCACTTCGAGCGCTGTAATGGGACATGAGGTCCGGGTTTTGCGGATTCTTGCTCCCTAATGGGACATCAGGTCCGCTGCCGGGCCGTCCGCTGCTGTTCAGTGCGCACCGCGAGCACCTCACGGACCACCTGGCGGCACCACTCGGGCCGCTCCATCAGGTCCTGATAGCTGAAGCGGAGCGTCTGGATGCCCAAGGTGGCAACCCAGCAGTCGCGCTCGATGTTGCGCTGCCGGTACTCGTTGATGTGCCCCAGCCGCCCATCCAGCTCCAATGCGGTGCGCGTCACCGGATCGAACATGTCGAGGAAGTACTGGTTGCCCTCGATCACGACTTCGTGCTGCCGCACAAACCGTGAGAACTCTTGGGTGTTGAACACCTTGTACAGCGCGCGTTCCTCCAGGTAACTTCGTGCGCCCGACGCTGCGGCACGTACGCTGCGTTCAAGACTTCTGCGCCCCTTCACTTTGGGCAAGGCGTCGAGCAGCGCCTCGAATTGGCGGACACCTGCGAGGCGGCGACCCAGCGCGGCATAGAACACGCTCGACCGATCCTTCTTGGGAAGGCATCCGTAGCCGAGCACGACTGCGGCCGCGGGCGTCACGACCGGAATGCCGTTGCGGATCGTGTGCGGCACCGGCACTTTGAGCCGGCGCACGCGGACGCCGTCCCTGCGGCGGGGCTTCTCGTCCTGAGCCAGCACGACCTCGATCGACTGAGGTGGCTCTTCGATGAGGCCCCAGAGGAACAGCGCGGCGAGGCCCGCCACCGGCGCACCCGCCCACAGCGATGCTGCCTTGGCGCGGACATCAAACGCGTTCTCGTGGCCCGATGGCGCGTAGACGTCCGGGTGGACACGGACGAGCTCGCCTCGCGCAACCGCCCGTTTGAGAGCGCTTGGGCCGAAGCGTGCTCTGAGCTCCTTGCCCGAGTATGCCTGGGCGGCGCTGCGGACGTAGTCGCTGAGTGAGGTCTGCTGGGTCTCGGTTGCTGTCATGGCGCCAGGAGACACCCGCTGTGGGGGAGCTCGCTCCGGCGGCCGGGCCAGATGTGGAAAACGCGCGCACGTTCCGCGGCTGGGGACGGCGCTCGGCCGCGGACCCCATGTCCCATTAGGGAACAAGAATCTCCGAAATCCGGACCTCATGTCCCATTACAGCGCCGGGGGGTATGAGGGGCCGGCCAGGGTGGGGCCGGCCGGGTGAGGGGTGGGGCCAGCCGCGCGGCCGAGGCCTGCAGGCTGGCTAGGCCGCGCCTACCTCTGCCACTCGCGGGTAGTACGTGGGCGGGACCCGGTCAGTCACCGACTCCCTCGTCACGACCACGCGCGAGACGTCCTCGCGGCCGGGCACCTCGAACATCGCCTCTTGCAGCACCTCTTCGAGGATCGCGCGCAGGCCGCGAGCACCGGTTCCGCGCTCAAGCGCCTGCTCGGCGACCGCCTCGACGGCCTCGCGATCGAACTCGAGCTCCACGCCGTCGAGCTCGAACATGCGCTGGTACTGCTTGACCAGCGCGTTCTTGGGCTCGGACAGGATCGACACCATGGCGTCGATGTCCAGCGGCGAGACGGTCGCGATGACGGGCATGCGACCGATGAACTCAGGGATGAGACCGAACTTGTGCAGGTCCGCCGGCGTCACCTGGGCGAAGAGGTCGGAGTTGTCTGCCTCCTTGAGCGTCGCGCCAAAACCGATGCCCTTGCGGCCAACGCGGGAGGAGATGATCTCCTCAAGGCCAGCGAAGCGCCACCAAGGATGAACAGCACGTTCGTGGTGTCGATCTGAATGAACTCCTGGTGCGGGTGCTTGCGTCCACCCTGCGGCGGCACCGACGCGACCGTGCCCTCGAGGATCTTGAGCAGCGCCTGCTGCACGCCCTCGCCAGAGACATCCCTCGTGATCGAGGGGTTCTCCGCCTTGCGCGCCACCTTGTCGATCTCGTCGATGTAGATAATGCCGCGCTGCGCCTTGTCGACGTCGTAGTCAGCCGCCTGGAGCAGCTTCAGGAGGATGTTCTCGACGTCCTCGCCCACGTAGCCGGCCTCGGTGAGCGCGGTGGCGTCGGCGATGGCGAACGGCACGTTGAGCATGCGGGCAAGCGTCTGCGCGAGGTAGGTCTTTCCGCAGCCGGTGGGCCCGATGAACAGCACGTTGGACTTCGCGATGTCCACGGACTCTTCGTCCGGCTTCGCCTTGGACTCCTGCGCGCGCACTCGCTTGTAGTGGTTGTACACGGCCACGGACAGGGCACGCTTGGCGCTGTCCTGGCCCACGATGTACTGCTCGAGGAAGTCGAAGATCTCTCGCGGCTTTGGCAGCTCGACAAGCTCCTGCTCGACGGCGTCCGCAAGCTCCTCTTCGAGGATCTCGTTGCACAGCCCAATGCACTCGTCACAGATGTACACGGCCGGGCCCGCGATCAGCTTCCGCACCTGCTTCTGCGTCTTGCCGCAGAAGGTGCACTTCAGCAGATCGCCAGAGTCGGCGGGTCGTGCCATGACGCCTCCCTCAAGGTTGTCTTTCCAGAGTACCCAGCGGGGCTGACTCGTACTCGGCGGCGCGCCGTTTTCGGCGCCCGGCGTACAAGGCCCCACAAAGACCAAGGCCCGACGCTGGGGTTACCACAGCGTCGGGCCTCAGAGGGGTCTGTGGGCTAGTTGATGGGCTCCGCGGTGACGGCGCCCTTGCGGGACTCGAGGACTTCGTCGACGAGTCCGTACTCCTTGGCCTGCTGGGCCGAGAGGAACGTGTCGCGCTCGATGTCCTCGCGCACCTTCTCAGGGGTCTGGCCGGTGTGCAGCGCGAGCGTGTTCTCAAGCCAGTCGCGCATGCGCAGCATCTCTTCCGCGTAGATCTCGATGTCAGAGGCCTGCGCGCGAGCGCCGCCCTCGATGCGCGGCTGGTGGATCATCACGCGAGCGTTGGGCAGCGCGAGTCGCTTGCCCGGCGTTCCGGCAGCGAGCAGCACCGCCGCGGCGGACGCCGCCTGACCAAGGGCCACCGTCTGGATCTCCGGCTTGACGTACTGCATGGTGTCGTAGATCGCGGTCAGCGCCGTCTGCGAGCCGCCGGGGCTGTTGATGTAGATCTTGATGAGACGGTCGGGGTCCTGCGACTCGAGTACGAGCAGCTGGGCCATGACGTCGTCAGCGGACGCGTCGTCGATCTGCACGCCGAGGAACACGATGCGGTCCTCAAACAGCTTGGCGTAGGGGTCCTGGCGCTTGAAGCCGTAAGCGGTGCGCTCTTCGAACTGGGGCAGGATGTAGCGCGACTGGAACGAGCCTGCGGTACGTCCGGCGGCCTGAATGGCCTGGTACATCTCGCTCACGCCTTACCTCCCTGCGAACGGTCGCCGGCTTCGACGGCGTGCTTGATCACCTTGTCGACGAACCCGTACTCGAGCGCCTCCTCCGCGGTGAACCAGCGGTCGCGGTCGGCGTCCTTGTTGATCTGCTCCACCGACTTGCCGGTCTGTTGAGCCGTGAGCTCCGCGAGCACCTTCTTCATGTGCATGATGAGCTCCGCGTTGATGCGGATGTCCGTCGCGGTGCCGTAGATGCCGCCGGACGGCTGGTGCATCATCACGCGAGCGTGCGGCGTGGCGAAGCGCTTGCCGGGCGCGCCGGACGAGAGCAGGAACTGCCCCATCGACGCCGCCATGCCCATCGCGACGGTAGCGACGTCGGGCTTGATGTACTGCATCGTGTCGTAGATCGCCATGCCCGCGGTGATCGAGCCGCCGGGGCTGTTGATGTACAGGTAGATGTCCTTGTCCGGGTCCTCCGCAGCCAGCAGCATCATCTGGGCGCAGATGGCGTTCGCGTTGTCGTCGCGCACCTCGTCGCCCAGCCAGATGATGCGCTCGCGCAGCAGCCGGTTGAAGATCGAGTCGTTGAGACCCATTCCGGGTCCCTCTGCTCTGGCCGTGAAGTCACTCACTTGGCGTCCTTTCGTCACGTGTGACCCTAACGCGACGAACCCCCTTGGCATTGCCGTTTCGGCCTTGGTTTCGCTACTGGGAGAACGGCCCGACGCTAGAGTCGAGTCAGTTCCCACATTCACTTTGCAAGGGGTCACCATGACCGACGAACCAACAGCGCCCAAGGCGAAGAAGCCCGCGGCTTCCAAGTCAGCGGCTTCCAAGTCAGCGGCTTCCAAGCCTGCGGAGCCGACCATCACGCCCGCAGAGCCCAGCGCTCCTGCGCCCGTCCCGGTGCCGGACGCTGCAGCTTCGCCGGCGCAAGACGCAGCCCCTGAGGCTCCACCTGTCCCGCCGGCACCCTCGGCGCCCGCGGTATACGCACAGCCTGGCTATGCGCCGCCTCCGCCCCCGCCGCCCACCGGTGCGTACACGACCACCAAGCCCAAGACGTGGATGAACTGGACGGCACTCGGCTGCGGCATCGGCGGCTTCTTCACCTGCGGACTGACGTCGATCCTCGCGATCATCTTCGGCCACCTTGGCCGCTCCGCGGTCAAGCGCGGCGAAGCGAACGAGCCGGGTGTTGGCCTTGCCGGCCTGATCCTGGGCTACGCACCGTTTGTCATCGCGATCGTCTGGATCAGCGCCGTGATCGTCATCGGGGTCTCCTCGAGCTGACGCACCCCCTATATGCGAAAGAGGGCCGACGCCACAGCGTCGGCCCTCTTGTCGTAAGGCTGCTTAGGCCTCTGCGTCCTCTTCGCCAGCGGTCTCGGACTCGATGGAGCCGATCACGGGGCTGAGGTCAACGGCGTTGCCGTTGGTGTCGGTGACCGTGGCGCGGCGCAGCGCGTACGCGGTGGCCTTGGAACGCGCGACCTCGGCGACCATCGCGGGGATCTGACCGGCCTTCTCGACCTGCTCGATGAACGTCGCGGGGTCAGCGTTGTACTGACGCGAGGCGTTCAGGAGGTAGTCGAGGAGCTCAGCCTGCTCCACCTCGATCTCGAAGTCGTCGGCGAGCTGGTCCAGCAGGATCTGCGTGCGCAGAGCCTTGGTGGCCTCCTCGGTGACCTCGGCACGGTGCTCGTCGTCCTCGAGGCGACCCTCGCTCTCGAGGTGGTTGTGCACCTCGGCCTCGATGACCTTCTTGGGAAGCTCGAAGTCGGTGGCGTCGGTGAGCAGCTCGAGGAGCTTCTCACGGGCCTCCATGGCCTGGTTGTTGACCTTGATGCGGCCGGCCTGCTCGCGCAGGTCCTCGCGCAGCTCCTCGAGGGTGTCGAACTCGGAGGCGAGCTGAGCGAAGTCGTCATCAGCCTCGGGCAGCTCGCGGGTCTTCACTGCGGTCACCTTGACGGTGATCTGCGCGTTCTGACCGGCGTACTCGCCAGCGGCGAGCGGACCCTCGTACGTGGTCTCCTCGCCAGCGCTGAGGCCAACGAGAACGTCGTCGAGACCCTCGAGCATGTTGCCGGCGCCCACCTGGTAGGAGGTGCCCTGCACGGCGTCGACGTCGTTGCCGTCAACGGAAGCGGAAAGGTCAAGCGTCACGAAGTCGCCCTCAGCGGCGGGGCGGTCAACGCCAACGAGCGTGCCGAAGCGCTCACGCAGAGCGGTCAGGCGAGCCTCGACGTCCTCATCGGTGACCTCGGCCGGGGCGACCTCGATCTTCAGAGAGTCAGCGGCGGGAAGGTTGACCTCGGGGCGGATCTCGACGACCGCGGTGAACTCGAGTCCCTCGTCGCCCTCAACGGAGCCGGGGATCTTCACAACCTCAACCTCGGGCTGGCCGTAGGGGCGGATGCCCTGCTCGGCGACAGCGTCCGAGTACCAGCCCGGCAGGCCGTCGTTCACGGCGTGCTCGATGATGGCACCCTTGCCGACGCGCTGCTCGAGGATCTTCGGCGGCACCTTGCCCTTGCGGAAGCCCGGAATCTGCACCTGCGAGCCCACGTGCTCGTAGGCGTGGTGCATGGTGGGGGCGATGTCCTCTTCTGTGAGGGTCACCGTCAACTTGACGGTCGTGGCGTCGATCTGCTCGAGGGCGCTGGTCACTGCTACTCCTGGTGATGGATTTTTCCCACGTGGCGCGGGCAACCCCGCGATTCTACCCGTACGGCGCTTGCCCGCGCGTCCCCATGAAATCCTTTCCCCGTGACGACCTTTTCGCTTGGAACTCTTGTCGCTCCCCCGGCCGGTGAGAACCTCGACGTTCTCGCCGCACCCACTGCCGCGCTCATCAGCGAGCTGGGTTGGGGCGACCGGCTGGGCGCGGTGGCGATTGACCCCGCGCTGTCTGACACCGTGAACTTTGTCCCCGCCTTTGACCTGCGCGATGACCTCGCAGCGAACTGCGTCATCGTGTCCGGCGCCCGCGAGGGCGTGGAGCGCGTGGCGGCCTGCGTGGTGCTTGCCACGACGCGCGCAGACATCAACGGCGTGGTCCGCAAGCGCATCGACGTGCGCAAGGCGTCCTTCATGCCGCTCGACGTCGCGGTCGAGCGCACCGGCATGGAGTACGGCGGCATCACGCCGTTCGGCCTGCCGCGGGACTGGCCCATCTTCGTGGACTCGCGCGTCGCCGAGTCTGCCCTGCTCACCTGGGGCGCTGGCGTGCGCGCCGCAAAGATCGTCGCCCCTGGTTCTCTTGTCGCAGAGCTTCCCCATGCCACGGTGATTGAAGGGCTCGCGCGACCCATCGGTTAGGTGACCACAGCGTCGGGCATCGCGGCGCTACAGTGAGCCAACGCTGCCACCCCGGAGGTTTGCATGGCCCACCCTTCCGCCAGTTGGCGCCGCACGCGCCGCTGGGTGAGCGTCACGTTTGCGCTGCAGGGCGGACTCCTCGCGCTGATTCTCACGAGCCTGCCTGGACTCAAGGACCGCACGGGAATTGACGACACTGCCGTGTCCGCCGTGGTGCTCACGGTGCTGGTGTTCGCGGCGACCGGCAGTCTCGTTGCGGGCTCGGTGGCGCCGCGTCGCGGGTCGGCGTGGGTGCTGCCGCCGGCGTTCGCGCTGCAGATCGCGGGACTGCTCGCGCTGTGGTTCCACCTGCCGTACTGGGCGCTGTTCCCCGCTTTCGCGGTCTTTGGCTTTGGCCTGGGCCTTGGCGACGCGGGCAACGGCATGCAGGGACTCACGGTGCAGCGCGCATATGGACGCTCGATCATCAACACGTTCTTTGCGTTCCAGACCGCTGCCGCGATCGTTGCCGCGCTCCTGGTGGCAGCGATCGGGGCGCTGGACGTGCGGTTCGAGGTCGCGTTCATCGCGGGTGCGGTCATGGGACTCGTGTGCCTGCCGAAGCTGCGGCGCGGGCTCGCTCGCGATCCCGAGCTCGACGTGACGCCGGCCGAGAAGCAGCGCCTGCCGTGGAGGACGCTGACGCTCCTGGGACTCGCGGTCGCGGTGGTGTACATCGGTGATGGCGTGGTGAGCACGTGGAGCTCGATCTACCTCCAGGACACGCTGCTCGCCACGGGCGCCCTGGTCCCGATGGGGTACGCCGCCTACCAGGCGACCGTGCTGCTCGCTCGGCTCGCGGGCGACTATGTGGTGATGCGAACCGGTCGCGCGGCGTTGATCACGGGTGCGGTGGTGATGGCGAGTGGCGGTCTCGCGCTCGCGAGCTTCTCCCCCGATCCTCTGTTGGCGATCCTCGGATTTGCCCTGACGGGACTTGGCCTTGGTGTGATCGTGCCGCTGACCTTCTCCGCGGCCGGCGAGACAGCCCCCGAGCAGATGGATGAGATCGTCGCCCGCCTCAACCTCTTCAACTACGCGGGAATCGTCGTGGGCTCCGCGGCCACCGGCTTGATCGCCGACGCCACATCGATGCGCATCGCCATCCTCGTGCCCGCCGTGCTGGTGCTCGGGATTGGGCTGGTCACGCGGATCTACCGCGAGCGCCGGGTGCGGGCGGAGCATTAGGCGCCGCAGCGTCGGCCCGACGCTGTGCCTGCTCCGCGGGCCGCACCACCTCTGGGCCCCGCCCCCGCCCGATCCCTGGATTGGGCGATGGTGGTCACCAAGCCGCGAGTTCGCGACCATCAGCGCCCATTCGGGGTCTAGTGGGCGGTCTCTGGCTCGACGAAGCGCGGGCGGCAGGCGAACCAGCCGGCGACGGCGCCAGGGATGGTGGTGGCGGCGAGCGCGATGAGCGGCACCGTCCACGAGCCGGTCGCGTCGCGCAGCAGACCAAGGCCGAGCGGGGCGACGCACGCGAGTGCGTAGCCGATTCCCTGCACAAAGCCGGAGACCGTTGAGGCAGCCTGCGCAGAGCGCGTGCGACGGTTGATGAGCGTCATGCACAGCGGGAAGGTGCTGACGCCAACGCCCAGGAGGCACACCCACAGCACGGTCGCCCCCAGCGGGGACACGATGAGGCCCGTGTAGCCCGCGATGAGCAGCGCGGCGCACGCGACCACCACGATGAACGGGTTGTCCATGCGGGTCGCGATCTTGGGGACCACGAAGGCCGCCGCAACGCCCCATACCGAGTACAGCCCGAGCATGGTGCCGCCGGTAGCGGGGTTGGCGCCCGCGTCGGTGAGGACCGTGGGAAGCCACGTGACAATGCCGTAGTTGGCCATCGACAGCGTGGCGAACAGCCCCACGAGTCCCCATGCGGTGGCGGAGCGGCTGACGGAGAAGGGCGCCGGTGCCGGAGCTGCTGGGCCAGCGGTGTGGACGTCTTCGGGACGGATGCGCGTGATCGCGAACCACACGATCGCCGCAATCACTCCCGGCACCGCCCACATTCCCACGGAGAAGCGCCAGCTGGTGGCATCGGTGACGGGCACGGCGATGAGGGGCGCCACGAACTGTCCGGTCTGCATGAGGATCAGGTACAGCGAGGTCCACAGCGCCAGGCGGTGCGGGAACCATGCCTTCACCAGCGGCACGATGACGACGTTGGCTGCGCCGATTCCCGCGAGCGCGAGGATCGTGGAGAGCACGAGCACGCCGGGGGTTGGGGCGACGGCGCGCACCATCAGCGACACCGCCGTGAGTGCGAGCGCGACGGTGGCCGTGCGCTCGAGTCCAAAGCGACGCGTCACGACGGGCGCGAGGAATCCGAAGACGGCGAAGGACGCGGTGGGGACGGTGCCAAGCAGTCCCGCGAGCGCGACGCCGTAGCCGAGATGCTCGCCGATGATCTCCAGCAGCGGGGTGAAACCGGTGACCGCGGTGCGCAGATTGAGGGCCGTGATGGCGATGGCAAGACCTGCCAATGCCAGGGCGCGAGTGCGGGTGGCGGGAATCCCCTGTTCGGTGGCGAGCGTCACGATAAACTCCGGAGACAGATGACGGATGATGGGATGATGGGATGAATTCAGGAAAGTCTGCCACACCCTCGCCTGTGCGTCGTGAAGGACTGATTGACCAGGTTGCGGCCGCATTCCGTGATCAGATCGCGACGGGGCGCTGGCCCGTGGGCGAGCAGATCCCCACCGAGCCCGAACTCGTGGCCCAGTTCGGCGTGGGGCGCAACACGGTGCGCGAGGCGCTCCAGTCCCTGGTCCACGTGGGGCTGCTGCGCCGCGAGCAGGGACGCGGCACGTTCGTCATCTCCACCTCTGAACTGGACACGACGCTGGTCCGCCAGCTCACGGGCGGCAGCCGTCGCGACTACCTGGAACTGCGCCTCGCGCTCGACAGCACCGCCGCATCGCTCGCCGCTCGCAGTCGCACGGAGCACGAGGTCGAGCGCCTGCGCGAGCTCAGCCGCGCTCGCGAGGCCAGTTGGTCAGCTGACGATCCGGACCTGCGCGTCAGCACGGACCTCGAGCTGCACTCCGCGATCGTGGCCGCCACCCACAATCCGCTCTACGTCAAACTCTACGAGAGCATGCTCGCAGTGTTCGCAGCTCACATGCGCGACGAGACCAGCGAGGATGTGCAGGCCGCCCACCGCCACCACCATGATCTGGTCGAGGCGATCGCTGCGGGTGACCCGGAGCGCGCGGCCGCCGAGGTGGCCGCAATCCTCGAGCCCTTCATGCGCTGATCTCTCTTTCAGCCCGACGCTGTCGCACCCCAGGCGTACCGTGTCGCCATGGGCGTTCGGACAGTCCCCGCGAACGAGGCCTCGTGGGAGGACCTGCAGCTGATCTTCGGCGAGCGGGGATACCCGCATCGCTGCCAGTGCCAGCGCTACAAGCTGGGCCAGGCCGGTCACGCGCCACAGCCGTGGGAGGTGCGAGCACAGCATCTGCGCGAAGACACCAACTGCGGCGACCCAGCGGCGGAGGAGACCTCTGGACTCGTCGCCTACGTGGACGGTGAGCCCGCCGGATGGGTGGCGGTGGAGCCGCGGGTCAACTACCCCATCTTCCAGATCAATCAGGCCACCGCGACGGTGTGGAAGGGCCGCGACGAGGACCGCTTTGACCCCACCATCTGGGCGGTGACGTGCTTCCGCGTGCGCAATAAGTTCCAGGGAGAGCACCTGACCTACGACCTGTGCGCAGCCACGGTGCCGTTCGCTCACGAGCGCGGGGCGGCCATCCTCGAGGGCTACCCCATCATTTCCGTGCCCGACGTGATGATCACGTGGGGAGAGCTGTTTGTGGGATCCCTTGGCGCGTTCCTCGCGGCGGGATTCGAGGTGGTGCACACTCCGTCGAAGCGGCGCCGGGTGGTCCGTATTGTGTTCTGACCCAGCGGGTATGTATGGGGCGCTCCGGACCAAGGTCAAGAAGCTCAAGGTCAAGGTCAAGCCGAAGGCCATCGCGGTGATGGTGCCGCGGGACGAGGACTAAAGCGTTCTCTGGATGTGATCGCCGGGATGATCGCGTTCGCTTCGCGAACGCTCAGCCCCTTCCCCGTGCGCTCGGCCGCTGAAGCCCTGGGGGCTTCGCGGCCTCGCTCACTCGTCGGGGTGACAGGATTTGAACCTGCGACCCTCTGCTCCCAAAGCAGATGCGCTACCAAGCTGCGCTACACCCCGGTGGTGGCCCGCACCTAGC
>JGI12383J13903_1000531_pt1 | contig 26584 bp, 28 predicted proteins | sample Passage237B_FD_13903 | JGI IMG/M metagenome (IMG submission 13903)
CGGATGCTGTACAGGATGTTGCCCGAATACACGTCGTTGAAGCTGGGCACGTGGAAAGGGGGCGTTGCGCCGGGACCGTTGTTGTTGCTGAAGTCCGACACGCTGAGCTGGATGTGGTTGTCGAACAGCACATTGTCGCGGATCACGTTGTTCACCGATACCATCGTATGGTCCACGTGGATGCCCGCCCGGCTGCACCGTGCCACGGTGTTGCGCTCCACCGTGGTGTTCTTGATCGACGTGTTGCCGAAGTAGATCCCCATGCAGATCGGGTAGTACGAAACGTAGTTGGTGGCCACGCTTTCCAGGTTCCCCACCACGTCGGTCACGATGTTGTCGCGGACGATCATCCCGTCGGCGTTGTCGAAGGCGATGCCCCCACCGTCGTTCAGGATCGAGGTGGCGTTGTGCACCACGTTGCGCTCGATCACCGCGTTCTTGTTGGCCACGACCCCGATGTACCCGATGTTGTCGAGCCGGTTCTCGCGGATGATCGTGTTCATCCCCGTGGTGTTGATCCCCATATGCCCCCACACGCTCTCACCGAGGCCCGGCCGCAGGGCGATGTCGGTGAGCGTGTTGTTCGCGATCAGCACATTGTCGTCGTAGATGTTCACCGCCGTGGCGTAGGTGTCGTAGATCGTGTTGTACGTGTAGCTGTTGTTCGTGCCCGAGCTGCTGATCGCCTTGTACAGGTGGCGGAAGGTGCAGTTGGTCACCGTCACGTTGTTGCTCACCTCGGTGCTGATACCCGCCTCCTTCTGCCCTTGGAAGCACAGCTCCTCGATCCGCATGTGGTGCTTCTGCCAGCCCGGAACGAAGCCCTTGGCGTACACCGAGCCGAGCACCGAGATCGTGTTCGGGTTCGCATTACCCGGCGCCCACAGGTACACCTGGCCGGCGGTGGCATCGTAGTACCACTCGCCGGGCATGTCCAGTTCGCTCAGCTTGTTGCAGAGGAAGAAGCCCCAGTCGTTGTTGTTCAGGCTGCTGGTGATCGGCTGGAAGGTGAGGGTGCCGTTGTTGTACCCGGTGATGGTGCTGGTCTCATAGCACCAGTTGGTGGAGCGCACCACCAGGGTGGCGCCGTTCCAGTAGCCGCTGGACTGGGTGAGAGCGCCACCGGTGTTGATCTGCGTGGTGCTGCCCTGCACGTTGCGCAGCCAGCCCGTGTTGGGGTAGCGCGCCAGGGTCATGGGCTCGTTGTTCACCAGCAGGTACTTGGGCGCGGTGCTCACCGGGGCACGCCAGATGTGGCCCTGGTACTGCACCCAGCCGGTGATGGGCTCCCCGCCGGAAATGATCGGGCGTTCGCCCGTTCCGTAGGCGCCGAACACGATCGGTGCGGCGGCCGTGCCGTTGGCGAAGATGTCGAGCTGGCCGGGATAGACGCCCCCGCGCTGGAAAAGCACCTGATCACCCGGCTGTAGGGTGGACATCTTCTGCTGCACGCGCGCGATCGTCCGCCACGGCGTGGCCTGCGAGGTGCCGTTGTTGGCGTCGTTGCCCGTGGGCGACACGTAGTAGGTGGCCGCGTTGATGGCCGCGGCCAGCAGGGTGGACAGCAGCAGGGCGGAAGAACGGAAGGCGATGAAGTGCATGGCAGAGAATGACCTGGACCGGTTCAACAGGTTCTTGCCTTCCAAGGTTCCACGATACCGATGAATGGGGGCATCCTGTCGACGAATGCCACATGCCATGGGGTCGCGCTCAACGCCTGCCTGTTCATCCATGTCCGACCATGCCCCGCACAGGGCATCCATGCCGGATAGTTTTGCGCGGTGCCATCCGCTGCTCCTTACCGTGTGCTGGTCGTAGGCCAGACGCCGCCGCCGTTCGGCGGGCAGGCGGTGATGATCGCCAAGCTGCTGGAGGGCAGGTTCGATCGCGTGCGCCTGTTCCATGTCCGCATGGCCTTCAGCGAGGACATGGAGAGCGTGGGGCGTTTCGCCTTCCGCAAGGTGTGGGTGCTGTTCGCCACCATCCTGCGCATCTGGTGGGCCCGGTTCCGCTACCGCACCCCCGTGATGTACTATCCCCCCAGCGGTCCCAACAAGGTGCCCGTGCTGCGCGACATCGTGCTGCTCTGCTGCACCCGCTGCCTGTTCCGCAAGGTCGTTTTCCACTTCCACGCCGGTGGTGTATCGGGCTTCGAGGGCGAGCTGCCCCGCCCGCTTCGCCCGCTTTTCCGCGCGGCCTACCGGCGTCCTGCCCTGGCGATCAGAACGGCTCCGCAGAACCCCGAGGACGGACTGACGCTCGGTGCGGCCCGCAGCGTGGTGATCCCCAACGGCATCGAGGATATGCGGGGCACCGTGCCCGAGCACACGGCAGGACCCGGCGAACCCCTCACCATCCTGTTCACCGGGGTGCTCATTCCAAGCAAAGGCGTGATGGTGCTGCTGGAGGCCTTCCGCCAATGCGTGGTCCAAGGGCTCGATGGCCGCCTGCAGCTCATGGGCAAATGGGGCGATGCCGCCTTCGAGCGCGAATGCAACGACTTCATCATCGCGCACGGCCTTCAGGACCGCGTGAGCTTCCTGGGGGTGAAGCGCGATGCGGAGAAGTTCGCCTGTTTCGCTGCCTGCGACATCTTCTGTTTCCCGTCGTACTTCGAGGCCGAGAGCTTCGGGCTGGTGCTGGTGGAGGCCATGCAGTTCGCCAAGCCCGTGGTGAGCACCCGGTGGCGGGGCATCCCGTCGGTTGTCCACGATGGCGTGAACGGCTTCCTCACCGCCATCCAGGACCCTGCGGCCGTGGCGGAAAAGCTGATGCTCCTGAGCGCCGATCCGACGTTGCGCAGAAGGATGGGGGAGGAGGGCAGGCGCATCTTTGAGCGGGATTTCACGTTGGAAGCCTTCCACGCGTCCATGGAACAGGCGTTCGTGGACCTTTTTGAAGAGCGATAGACACATGCGGCTACTGGTCACCGGCGGGTCGGGGTTCATCGGCACCAACCTGATGGCGGAGTTCATCAAGCGGGACATTCCCCTGATCAACCTCGATTGGAACCCGCCATTGGAACCCGCGCAACGCTCTTGGTGGCGCGAGGTCGACCTTATGGACGCCCAAGCCTTGGAGCAGGCCTTCGCCGAGTTCAGGCCCACGCACGTGGTGCACCTCGCCGCCCGCACCGACACCGAGGAGAAGACCGATGTGGACGCCTACCTCCAGAACCACGAGGGCACCCGCATCCTGTTGGAAGTGGTCAAGTGCCATCCTTCCGTCCAGCACATCATCGTCACCAGCACCCAGTTCGTCTGCGAGGCCGGCTACCAGCCCAAGCACGACCTGGACTTCAAGCCGTTCACCGTCTATGGCGAGTCGAAGCGGCGCACCGAGATGATCACCCGCGAGGCCGGGCTGGGCTGTGCATGGACGATCATCCGCCCCACCACCATCTGGGGGCCGTATTCGCTCCGGTACCGCGACGTGATGTTCAAGGTGATGCGGAAGGGCCTCTACTTCCATCCCGGGCGTGGCACCGTGATCCGGTCCTACGGCTATGTGGGCAACGTGGTGTGGCAGATCGCGCGCATGCTGGAGGCGCCACGCGAGGTGGTGGACCAGCGTGTGTTCTACGTGGGCGATCCGCCGTTCGACCTGAAGGTGTGGGTGGAGGCCGTTTCGCGCGAGCTCGTCGGGAAGCCTGTCCGGTACATCCCCACGTGGATCATCCGTCTGGCCGCGCTCGGCGGCGATGTGCTCAAGGCCATCGGCATCCCGTTCCCGATCACCAGTGGTCGCTTCCGCAGCATGACCAACGATTACATCACCCCCATGGATCGCACCATCGAGGCGTTCGGCCAGGCGCCTTGGAGCATGGAGCAAGGGGTGAAGGAGTTCGTGCGCTGGTACAACGAGGACAGCGCCCGCATCGTGGCGCCGACCCCGCGGGTGGCCCAACGCAAAGGCACTGGAGCATGAGCGACGCGCGGTTCCCGAAGCGGCGCGTGCTCACCGCCGACATCACCGTGGGCTCGTTCAAGGACCTGATCGCGGCCTTCGCCGACCTGGGTGCGGAACATCGGTCCAGCTACGTGTGTTGCGTGAACGCGCACATGACCGTGGAGGCACGCGACCCCGCCTTCGCCGCGGTGGTCAATGGTGCCGATTTCGCCACGGCCGACGGCATGCCCGTGCTCAAGGCCCTGAACCTGTTCCACAAGGCAGGGCAGGAGCGGGTGGCCGGTAACGACATCCTGCCCGCGCTGTTCAACGAGGCCGAGCGCCGCGGCCTTCGGGTGTTCCTCTATGGTGGACGGGAGGATGTGCAGCAGAAGATCGTGGAGCGGGCCGCACGCGAGAACCCCGGCCTCGTGTTCGCCGGGACCTATGCGCCACCGTTCGCTCCGATCGAACGCATGGACCTGGTCGGCGATGCCGAGCGGATCAATGCCTCGGGGGCCCACATCATCATGGTATCGCTGGGCTGCCCCAAGCAGGAGCGGTGGATGGCCGCCATGAAAGGCCGCGTGAACGGCATCATGCTCGGGCTCGGAGGCGCCTTCCTGCTCCAGGCGGGTATCGATACGCGTGCGCCCAAGTGGATGCGCGACCTCTCGCTCGAATGGCTCTATCGCCTCTGGCTCGAGCCGCGCAGGCTCTGGAGGCGCTACTTCGTGACCAATACCATCTTCATCGGTCTATTCCTCCGCGAACTGATCGGACGTACCTTCCGTAGAAGGGGTGGGTCTCGATGAATGTGGAAAACTTATCGACGAACTTGACTTTCAACCCCCCGGGCGAATACTTTTGTCCCCGTCGGCCCAGCGCCGGAATGTGACCCAGGCACGCAATGGAACGATCCATCGGTAACGAACGGCATCAGACAGGCGCCCGCCGCGCGGTCGGTACTGACCTGAACGCTGAACTGACGTCGTTGCTCCGCTCCGGCCGTTCGCCCCTCCAACACGTGCAGACCGGCTTGAACAAAGTGCTCACCCTCGAACCCTTGACCACGGTCAAGGACCTGATCATCGTGGGTATGAGCCCGGCGGCCGAAGACATCTTCCAGTACTGCGAGGACCAGACCGTGCGGGGTTACCGCTTCCGCGGGCTCTTCAACGATACGCCGGTGGAGGGGCCCTTGGGCCGCCACCTCATGGGCGATGTGGAGGCTGCCAAGGCCTTCGCCGTGCAGAACCGCATCGACATCGTGTACTGCGCCCTGCCCGGCACGCGTCGCCAGGAGATCACCGACCTGATGGAGTTCTGCGAGCGCAACACCATCCGGTTCCGCGTGATCCCCAGCGCCGACAGCTTCATCCCGGTGGTGAAGGCAGGCGATCTGGAGTTCCACGGGCAGGTGCCGGTGAGCAAATTGCGTCGCGAGCCGTTGGAAAAACGTTCCAACCGCGTCCTCAAGCGCGCCTTCGACATCGTCTTCTCGGCGGCGGTCATTCTCTTCGTGTTCAGCTGGTTGTTCCCCATCCTTGCCCTGATGGTGAAGCTGTCCAGCCGCGGCCCGGTCTTCTTCAAGCAGCAGCGCCTGGGCCGCGACAATGAGCCCTTCGTGTGCTGGAAGTTCCGCAGCATGCGCATGAACAAGGAGGCCGACACCAAGCAGGCCACCAAGAACGATCCCCGCGTCACCAAGGTGGGCGCCTTCCTGCGGAAGAGCAACCTTGACGAGATGCCGCAGTTCTTCAACGTGCTCATGGGCCAGATGAGCGTGGTGGGCCCCCGACCGCACCCCCTGAAGCTGAACGACCAGTTCCGCGACATCATCGACGAGTACATGGTGCGCCACTTCGTGCGCCCGGGCATCACCGGCTGGGCCCAGGTCAATGGCTTCCGCGGCGAAACACGCACGCCCGAACTCATGGAGCGTCGGGTCGAGCTGGACGTGTGGTACTTGGAGAACTGGTCCTTCTGGCTCGATCTGCGGATCGTGGTGAAGACCGTGACCAACATGTTCGGCAAGGACCCCAACGCCTACTGAGCGCCTGATGATCAAGAGCATGCCCCGGTCCGTTCGGGGCATTTTTCTTTCCAAGGGGCCTTGTGGAAGATCTGAACTGCTATATTTGCGCTCCCTTTCCGGGAAGGAAGTCACCACACGACGATGGCCAATCACAAGTCAGCCCTGAAGCGCGTCCGCCAGACCGAGACCCGCAACGAGCGCAACCGTTACCAGCACAAGACCGCGCGGAACGCCGTGCGGGCCCTGCGCGCCACCACCGACAAGAAGGCGGCCGAGAAGCTGCTCCCGGAGGTCACTGCCATGCTGGACAAGCTGGCCAAGCGGAATATCATCCACAAGAACAAGGCGGCCAACCTGAAGTCCTCCGTGAAGCTTCACGTGAACGGGCTGAAGTGATCCCGGCCGAACCGTACCTTGGACAGGTCCCGTGATGGGACCTGTTCTGTTTTTGCACCCATGGAAACCCTTCCCGACAAGCTCAGCATTCGCGACTGGGCGCGCGACGACCGTCCGCGGGAGAAGCTGATGCAGCACGGGGCGCAGACCCTTTCCGACGCCGAACTGATCGCCATTCTGATCCGCTCGGGCACCACCCGGGAGAGTGCGCTCGACCTGGCCAAGAAAGTGTTGGCCGCCGCGGGCAACGACCTGCACCGGCTGGGGCGCCTTGGGGTGGCCGACCTGACCAGGTTCAAGGGCATGGGTGAGGCCAAGGCCATCAGCATCGTGGCGGCCTTGGAGCTGGGCCGCCGCCGCCGGGCCATGGAGCCGGCCGAGCGTGAACTGGTGGCCAGCAGCGCAGTGGCCCACGAGCTCCTGCGCCCCCTGCTCGGCGACCTGCCCCACGAGGAGTTCTGGCTTCTGCTCATGGACCGTGGCAACCGGCTGCTGGACCGTTGCCGTGTGAGCCGGGGCGGCCTGCACGGCACCGTGGCCGATCCGAAGGTGATCTTCAAGGAGGCCTTGGACCGGCGCGCGTCGGCGTTGGTGCTCGGGCACAACCACCCAAGCGGTCAGCTCAGGCCCAGCGAGGAGGACATCGCCCTGACCCGGAAGTTGGTGGAGGGCGGGCGCCTGCTGGAGATCGCCGTGCAGGACCATTTGATCGTCACGTCCGGCGGATATTTCAGCTTTGCCGACAACGGCATGATGTGAATGACAGCGAAGCGGATCCTTACCGTGGTGGGCGCACGCCCCCAGATCATCAAGGCGGCGGCCATCGGTCGGGCCGTGCGGGGGGCGTTCAAGGGGCGCTTGGAGGAAGTGCTGCTGCACACCGGTCAGCACTACGACGCGAACATGTCGCAGGTGTTCTTCGACGAACTGGGCATCGCCCCGGCCGACATCCAGTTGGGCGTGGGCTCGGGCAGCCACGGCGTGCAGACCGCCCGCATGATCGAAGGCATCGAACAGGCCATCCTGGCGCAGCGCCCCGATGTGGTGGTGCTCTACGGCGACACCAACAGCACCCTGGCGGGCGCGGTGGCCGCGGCCAAATTGCACGTGCCGGTGGCGCATGTGGAGGCAGGCCTTCGCTCGTTCAACAAGGCCATGCCCGAGGAGCTGAACCGCGTGGTGTGCGACCATTGCAGCACCTGGCTGTTCTGCCCCACGGCAACTGCGGTGCGCAACCTGGAGCGTGAGGGCTTTTCCACGACGGTGACCGGTCCGGCCAGTGCTGACAGGCCGCATGTGCTGCTTTCCGGCGATGTGATGTACGATAACAGCCTGCACTTCGCGAAACTGGCGGCCGAGCGCAGCACCCTGCTGAAGGAACTGGGCCTTGAGCCCGGTGCCTTCCTACTGGCCACGGTGCATCGCGACCACAATACCGATGCTCCCGCACGGCTTGCGGCGATCATGTCGGGCCTGCTCGCGGTGGCGCAGGAACACGGTCTGCCGGTGGTACTGCCCCTGCATCCGCGCACGCGCAAGCAGTTGGCCGCATTGTCCGGGCCAGTGCGCCAGGAAGTGGAGGAGGGAAGCATGGTGCGGATCATTCCGCCCGCCGGCTTCCTCGACATGATCGCGTTGGAGAACGGCGCGCGGCTCGTGCTCACCGACAGCGGCGGGGTGCAGAAGGAGGCCTTCTTCTTCGGCAAGCCGTGCGTGATCCTGCGTGCCGAGACCGAGTGGGTGGAGTTGGTGGAAAGCGGCGATGCCATCCTCGTGGATGCCGACACCGACCGCATGATCGGGGCGGCCCGTGCGTTGATGGCTCGGGGCGCGGCACAGGGAACGAACCTGTTCGGCGACGGGCACGCGGCGGAGAAGATCTGCACCGCCCTGCTTGCGTGAGCGCGGCCCGTGGGCGGTTACCTTGCCCTCCGGCACATGAGCACCGTGTTCGTCCATATCGAACGGCCCACCGAACGGGCGCGCTATGCCGTGCGGCAGGTGCTGGAGCGCCTGCTCGGCTGGCAGGTGAGCTGGTGCCATGATGCGGTCGCCCTGCGGAGCATGTCCGGCCCCAAGCTGGTGTACGGGGCGCAGTCGATGGATGGCGCCTTGCATGTGCGGCCTGCCGGCTTGCTGCAGGCCACGGGGCGTGAGGCGATGGAACCCGCCATGGGGCGTTGGCAGGAAATGCCCGTGCTGTTCCCCGTTGCCGATGCGGACCTTCCCTTCGATCCGTTCTCGGGAGCCTTCTATCTGCTCACGCGGTACGAGGAACTGACCGGGGTGCCTGAGGATGCGCTCGGTCGTCCGGTGGCATCGGCGCTGCACCAAGCGCGGCATGGCTACATCGAACGTCCGGTGGTCGACGAATGGGCCCTGGCTATGGCTGCCGAATGGAGGAAGCGCGATCCGCAGCTGCCCGATCCAGTGAGGCGGTACCGCCAGGTGGTCACCATCGATCTGGACAACGGCTTCAAGTACCTGGGCCGCGAGGCATGGCGGTCCATGGGTTCCGCAGCCCAGGACCTGTTGAACGGGCGCTTCGTCGAGGTGGGGGAACGCCTGCTCGTCCTCGCTGGCCAACGTCCCGACCCCTTCGACCTGTATGCACGTCTGGCCGAATTGCTTCCGCCCCACGCCGAGCGGATCATCTTCTTCGTGCTTGCCGGTGACCGCGGACCGAACGACCATGCGGTGCCGCTCACGTATGCGCCGTACGCGCAGCGCGTGCGCGGCCTGCGCTCATGGGCCGAGGTGGGGGTGCATCCATCGTTCGAGAGCAGCAGGAAAGAGGCTCTGATCACCACGGAGCGCGACCGCGTGTCGGCCGCGATCGGTGCCGAGGTGCGATCCAGCAGGCAGCACTTCCTGCGGATGCGTCTTCCCGCCACCTACCGTGCTCTGCTTCAGGCCGGCATCACCGAGGACCACACCATGGGCCTGCACGACGCACCGGGCTTCCGTGCCGGCACCTGCACACCGTACGCTTGGTACGATGTGGAACAGGAGCGCACCACGGAGCTGGTGGTGCATCCGTTCGCGGTGATGGACAATACCCTGCGGAACAAATTGTGCCTCACGCCTGAGCAGGCCGTGGAACGCTGCGCCACGCTCGTGGATCGGGTGCGTGGTGTGCGCGGCACCTTCTCGGGGGTGTGGCACGAGAGCTTCCTCAGCGGGCACGGCAGGGAGAACCGCGGTTGGGACAGGGTCATCCTGAGCAGCATAGCACATGCGCGCCCATGATCCGCCACCTGCCTCACCACGCGATCGACAAGGCCCAATGGGATGCCTGGCTGCTACAGTGCCCCGACCGCCTGTGGTACATGCAGAGCTGGGTGCTCGATCTGTGTTGCCCCGAGTGGGAGGCGTTGGTGGACGATGCCGGTGCGATCATGCCGTTGATCCATCGGCGCAAGTACGGGTTCGATTATCTGTACCAGCCCTACGCCATACAGCAGCAGGGGGTCTTCGCCCCGGCGCACCCCGATGGCCTCGACGACGCCTTCCTTGCCGCCGTTCCCTGGCGCTTCCGCTACTGGGACATCCAGTTGAACACCGCGATGCGCGTGCGGGCCGAACGCGGTGACAGACTGGAACCGCGCACCAACCAGGAGATGCGGCTGGACGCCGACGCCACCACTCTGCGTGCGGCCTACTCCCAAGGCCACCGGCGCAATCTGAAGAAGGCGGGCGGCGATCCGCCCGTGATCGTGCGCGATGTGGGGTCGGCCGAATTCACCGCGCTGTTCGAGCGCACCACGGGGAAGCGGTTCGGCAATGTGCCCCCTGACGGCATGCGCCTGCTGGAGCGACTGGTGGCCGGTGCGTTGGAACGCGGCCAATGCGACCTGCTCGGTGTGCGCGAGAAAGACGCCTTGATCGCGGCGGTGTGCTTCATGAAGTGGGAGGGACGCTCCATCCTGCTCAAATCCGCGAACGACAAGGCCGGCAGCCAACGTCAGGCCATGTTCCACTTGATCGACCGGTACATCGGTGAGCACGCGGGTTCGGGTCTGCTGCTCGACTTCGCCGGGTCGAACACCCCGTCGGTCGCGCGCTTCAATGCGGGCTTCGGTGCGCGCAGCTCGGTATATTTACGCCTCGTGCGGAACCGTCTCCCACTTCCGTTCCGCTGGCTGAAGCGATAGCGCACATGGTGATGCAATTGTTGGACAAGCGAAGCGTGGCGAACCATTTCATCGCCGAGCTCCGCGACGTTGAGGTACAGAAGGACCCGATGCGCTTCCGCCGGAACCTGGAGCGGCTGGGAGAGGTGATCGCCGTGGAGTTGAGCCGTACGCTGGAATACGTGCCCACCGAGGTCACCACGCCGCTTGGTGTGGCGCGCACCGAACTGCTCTTGGAGCAGCCGGTGCTGGCCACCATCCTGCGTGCGGGACTGCCGATGCACCAAGGCCTGCTGAACTACTTCGACCGGGCCGAGAACGCCTTCGTGAGCGCCTACCGCAAGCACCGCAAGGGCGAGGATGCCTTCGACATCGAGGTGGAATACCTGTCGAGCCCTTCCATCGAGGACAGGGTGTTGGTGCTTTGCGACCCCATGCTGGCCACCGGCCGCAGCATGGTGCTCGTGTACAAGGCCCTGCTCCGGCTGGGGCGGCCCAAGGCCCTGCATGTGGTGTCGGCCATCGCCAGCACCGAAGGGGTGGACTACGCCAAGCAGCATCTGCCTGCGGGTACACGCTTCTGGATCGGTGCCATCGACGAGGAAATGACCGCCCAGGCCTACATCGTGCCGGGGCTGGGTGACGCGGGCGATCTGGCCTACGGCCGCAAGACCTGAGCCATGGAGATTGCGGGTGCGATCACCGTGTTGCTGACCAGTGCGGTGAAGTTCCTCTTCGCTGCGCCCGCCTCGTACATGTGGGGGCATTCGTGGATCGAGACGGTGGTGTTGCTCGCGGTGGGAGCATCGATCGGGGTGCTCGCCTTCTATTTCTCGGCGCGTTCGGTGCTCGACTTCTTCCGTGAGCGCTACTTGAAGCGGCGGGCCCGGCGGATCATCCAGGGGCTGCCGCCCAAACCGGTGTTCACCCCCACCAACCGGACGATCGTTCGCGTGAAACAGCGCTGGGGCTTCTGGGGCATCGCCGCCGTGGGGCCGCCCACGCTTTCCATCCCGATCGCGGCCGTGCTCGCAGCGAAGTACTTCAGGCACGACCGTCGCACCCTGCCCACCATGTTGGTATCGGTGCTCGTGTGGGCGGTGGTGCTCAGCACGGTCTTCAGCTTCATGCGGTGAGCCGGTACCGTCATCTCTTCTTCGACCTGGACCACACCTTGTGGGACTTCACGGCCAATTCACGCGCCACGCTTGCCGAACTCCATGTCGATGGCGGCCTGGAGGCCCTTGGTGTGCCCGATGCCCACGCCTTCATCGAGGTGTACGAGGAAGTGAACAGCGTGCTGTGGCAGCGCTATGAAGCAGGTCGCCTGCATCGCGATGTGCTGCGCGTACTCCGCTTCCGCAACACCCTGCTTCGTTTCGGTGTGCGCGACGACAAGCTGGCCGCCTGGCTGGGCGCCACCTACTTGGAGCGCTGCCCGGTGAAGCCCGGCCTGATGCCCGGGGCGCGCGAACTGCTCGACGACCTGCGGGGGCGGTACGAACTGCACATCATCACCAACGGCTTCACCGAGGTGCAGGCCACCAAATTGGAGCGGAGCGGCATCGCCGAGCATTTCGGCGCGGTGATCACCAGCGAGCAGGCGGGTGTTGGCAAGCCCGACCCGCGCATCTTCGCGCATGCGCTGCGGAAGGCCCGCGCCACCGCGGAGGAAAGCCTGATGATCGGCAACAGCGTGCTGGCCGACATGGCCGGTGCGCGTGCGGCGGGCTGGGACCATGCCCATTTCGCCGCCGAGACGGAGGCCGATCCATTGGCCACCTACAGGGTGGTGCACATGGACGAACTGCGGGGGATCCTGCTCTGAGAAAGGCCGTACGAAGCCTCAAGCGAAGCGCGCGATCACCGTGGTGGCGCCCTGTACACGCTGCCCAATGGTGACCTCGGTCCGGACCGAGAGCGGAAGGAACAGGTCGACCCGCGAGCCGAACTTGATGAAACCGAACTCGCTGCCCTGCTGTGCGGCAGCGCCTTCCTTGCTGTACGTGCAGATGCGGCGGGCGAGGGCACCGGCGATCTGGCGGAAGAGTACCTCGCCATGCACCGGATGGCGCGTCACCACCGTGCTGCGTTCGTTGTGCGTGCTGCTCTTCGGGTGCCAGGCCACGAGGTATTCGCCCGGATGGTACTTGCAATAGCTGGTGACGCCGCTGATCGGGTGGTAATTGATGTGCACGTTCAGCGGGCTCATGAAGATCGAGACCTGCAGGCGCCTGTCGTTGAAGTACTCGGGCTCGTGCACCTCCTCGATCACCACCACCTTGCCGTCGCAGGGCGAGAGGATCGCGGTGTCGTCGGGGGTGACGGACCGACGCGGTACGCGGAAGAACCAGAACAGGATGCCGAGCACCGTGAGCAGGAGCACGGCGATGATGGTCGTGGCCCAGCAGGGCAGGAAGGGCCATTTCAGCAGGGCGAACAGGGCGAGGCACACCACGGTGGTGCCGAGCAGCAGGGTGGGGGTGCCTTCACGGTGAATGCCCATCGTTGTGTGTGAAGCGGCCAAAGATAGACGGGGGCGCTCAGGAGAGCAGATGCAGGTAGATCAGCGTGGCCGGTGCGGCGAGCAGGAAGCCGTCGAACCGGTCGAGGATGCCGCCATGACCGGGCAGCAAGGTGCCCGAGTCCTTCACACCGCGTGCCCGCTTCAACGCTGATTCGAGCAGGTCGCCTATGGTGGAGGTGATGGCGATGATGACGCCGCAGCCCAGCCAGTCCCTCAGGCCGGGCTCGGGGATCGCCCGCGACAACAGCCATGCCACGAGCAGGGTCAGGACAATGCCGCCCAGCAGGCCTTCCACCGTTTTCTTGGGCGATACCGCGGGCAGCAGGGGCGTACGGCCGATGCTGCGACCCACGAGGTAGGCGCCTGTGTCGTTGGTCCAGAGCAGCACCATGAAGCCGATCAGCATCCATGGCCCGTGGGTGAAGAAGTGCGCGAGCAGGCCGAAGGGCAGGCCCACGAGCACCATCGTCAGCACCAGGGCACCCAGCTCGGTGAAAGGGTTGCGCGGGCCACGCAGCAGCAGCCACGCGATGGAGAGCAGCAGCAGCAGGAAGGCCACCGCGATGGTGAAGCCCGGATGCCACGGGCCGGGGAAGGCCACGGCGGCCACGGCCACATGCATGGCACCGGCCACCAGCATGTACCAGGCCTGCACCGCACCGTTCTGCCCGGGAAGCGCCAGGCGATGCAGCTCACGGGCGCCGAGCATGCACACCGGCAGGAAGATCAACGTGGTGGTGAACGGGCCGAACCATGCGGCCAGCAAGGTCACCGCCACGTAGATGACCCCGGTAACGGCGCGGGTGGAGAGCTCCCTCACTGGTTCTCGTGTTTGCGCACAAGGTAGAGGGCCCGCACCACATCGTTCCGTACCACGTGCACCTCGCACTCGCCCAGGTGGGGGTAGGCCGATGACCGGGAGTCCACCAGCACACTGGGGATGCCGTTCGCCTTGAGCAGGCCGCGCACGATCTCGGCCTCCGGCCTCGATACGGACCGGAAGATGGCGGCCCAGTTGCGCATGGCGATCAGGGGTGCGTGGAGGTCGGCGGCAGAGGGGGGAGGGGAACGGCGTCTGGCACGCTGACCTGGCCGTTGGCCTTCGTGGCCTGCTCCTTGCCGAAGGGTCGGTCGCCGAAGATCTTCTCCAGGTCCTCCTTGAAGATCACCTCCTTCTCCAGCAGCTGGGTGGCCAGCTGGGTGAGCTTGTCCTTGTTCTCGGTGAGGATCCGCTTGGCGCGCTGGTACTGGCCCTCCACGATCTTGCTCACCTCCTCGTCGATCAATTGGGCGGTGTGCTCGCTGTAGGGTTTGCCGAAGCTGTATTCGCTCTGTCCCGAGCTGTCGTAGAAGCTGATATTGCCCAGGCGTTCGTTCAGGCCGTACATGGTCACCATGGCATAGGCCTGCTTGGTCACCTTCTCCAGGTCGCTCAGGGCGCCGGTGCTCACCTTGCCGTAGATCACGTCCTCCGCGGCCCGTCCGCCGAGTGCGGCGCAGATCTCGTCCAGCATCTGTTCGGTGGTGGTGAGATGGCGCTCATCGGGCAGGTACCAGGCCGCGCCCAGGCTGCGTCCACGCGGCACGATCGTCACTTTCACCAGCGGCGATGCGTGCTCCACGAGCCAGCTCACGGTGGCGTGGCCGGCCTCGTGGAAGGCCACGGCGCGCTTCTCATCGTCGGTGATGATCTTGTTCTTCTTCTCCAGTCCGCCGATCACGCGGTCCACGGCGTCGAGGAAGTCCTGCTTCTCCACTGCGCTCTTCTTCTTCCGCGCGGCGATCAGGGCGGCCTCGTTGCAGATGTTGGCGAGGTCGGCGCCGCTGAAGCCCGGGGTCTGTTTGGCCAGGAACTCCACATCGAGCGACACGTCGAGCTTCAAGGGCTTCAGGTGCACCTTGAGGATCTCCTCGCGCTCCTTCACGTCGGGCATGTCCACGAAGATCTGGCGGTCGAAACGGCCGGGGCGCATCAGGGCGCGGTCCAGCACATCGGCGCGGTTGGTGGCGGCGATCAGGATCACACCGCTGTTGGTGCCGAAGCCGTCCATCTCGGTGAGCAGCTGGTTCAGCGTGTTCTCGCGCTCGTCGTTGGCGCCCATGCTCACGCTGCGGCCCCGGGCCCGGCCGATCGCGTCGATCTCGTCGATGAAGATGATACTGGGCGCCTTCTCCTTGGCCTGTTTGAAGAGGTCGCGCACACGGCTGGCGCCCACGCCCACGAACATCTCCACGAAGTCGGAGCCGCTCAGGCTGAAGAAGGGCACTTGGGCCTCACCGGCGATGGCCTTGGCCAGCAGGGTCTTCCCGGTGCCGGGCGGGCCCACGAGAAGCGCGCCCTTGGGGATCTTGGCTCCCAGGTCGGTGTAGCGCTTCGGGTTCTTCAGGAAATCCACGATCTCCTGCAGCTCCTCCTTGGCCTCGGCCAGGCCGGCCACATCGTTGAAGGTCACGTTCGTACTCTTTCCACCCTCGAACACCTGGGCGCGGCTCTTGCCGATGTTGAAGATCTGTCCTCCCGGACCGCTTCCTGCACCGATGCGGCGCATCACGAACATCCAGATGGCGATCATCACCCCAAAGAAGAGCACCCAGGTGAGGATCTCGCGGCCCCAGTTGTCCTGGGTCTCCGGCACGTACTCCACCCCGTGCTGTTCGGCCTCCTGCACCAGCCGGTCCTTCTCGTAGTTCGACGAGCCGATGTTGAACACGTAGTGGGGCCCCAGCACGTTGTCCCCGCTGATCGGTGAGCCCTTGATGCGGCTCTTGTGCGGCTCCTTCACCAGGCTGTCCTTCTTGATGTAGACCTTCACCATCTGGTCGTTCACCACCACGATGCGCTCCACGTCGCCCGTTTCGAGCATGCGGCGGTACTCCCCGTTGCTCACCCGTGCCATGCCCCCTCCGAACTGGAAGAGGTTGATGGATAGGATCACCAGGATGATGATGCCGTATATCCAGTAGAAGTTGAACGACCGCTTGGGACGTTCCTTCTCACTTCGCTTCTCGTTGTTCTCCACGTTCTCGGTCTATCGTCGTTGTTCAGGCCACGTTCTCGTACGTGTTCCGTGCGGCGTCGCCCCACAAGTCCTCCAGCGCGTAGTGTGCGCGCTTGTCGCGGTGGAAGATGTGCACCACCACGCTCACGAAATCCATCAGCACCCACTCGCCATTGCGCTCGCCCTCGATGTACCAGGGCTTCTCGTCGGCCCGTTCGCGGGCGAACTTCTCCACCGAGCCCATGATGGCGGACACCTGGGTGTCCGAGTCACCATGGCAGATCACGAAGTGGTCGCATACCGTGTTGGGCACACCGCGCAGGTCCAGATGAACAATGTCCCTGCCCTTCACTTCCTGGATACCGCCCACGATGGCGTCCACCAATCGGGCATCGGACGCGCCCTTTGTTTTCTTCATCCGGTTATCTTGCGTCAGTTCCAAAGGTACGAAGTTACCCATGCGGCAGCGGCCGCTCCTGCCCCTCCCCACAGCGTGAAAACAGGTCGCATCGGCGATACGTTGATCGAGCTTGCATCGGCGCCGAGCACCAACAAAACGGCTGCCGAGTTGCTGGACCTGTCGAAGGTGCGGCACGGGGCTGTCATTCTGGCCCATGAGCAGACCGCCGGCGTGGGTCAGCGCGGGCGCTCCTGGTCCTCTTCGCCGGGTCTCGATCTCACCTTCAGCGTGGTGGTGCAACCCGATGGCTTGCGTGCGGCCGGGCAGTTCGTGCTGGCCAAGGCCACGGCCCTGGCGGTGAGCGATGTGGTGGCCGAGGCCGTGCCCGGCGAGGTGCGGGTGAAATGGCCCAACGATGTGCTGGTGGGGCGGGCCAAGGTGGCTGGGATCTTGATACAGGCCGAGGTGATGGGCGAGCTGGTGCGCGATGCGATCGTGGGCATCGGGCTCAACGTGAACAGCGTGGGGTTCCCTGCCGAACTGGCGGCCACCAGTTTGCTGCTGGCCGGCGGCCGGATGCACGACAGGATGGCCCTTTTGGAACGCCTGTGCCGATGCCTGGACCATCGCCTTCACCAGATGGCCGCCGCGCCCGCCGCCTTGGACGCCGCCTATCTGGAGCGGCTGTGGATGCGCGGGCGCTGGGCCCCCATGGAGCTCGACGGGATCCCCGTGGAACTGCGGCCCATGGACGTGGACGAGGCGGGGCGGCTGATCGTGGAGCACGTCGACGGGCGCGTGCAGGCCCTCGGCCTGGACCGCCTGCGGTTCGCGGCCCGTTGAGCGGCATTTGCCAGTGTGACGGAAAGGCGTACATTTGCCGTCCATTTTCGGAACAACACGACCGCCGTCAGGCGTACTGAGCCATGAAACGCACGTACCAGCCCAGCAAACGCAAGCGCACCAACAAACACGGCTTCCGCAAGCGGATGAGCACGGCCGCCGGTCGTGCCGTGCTGGCCAGCCGCCGCCGCCAGGGTCGTAAGAAACTCACCAGCAGCGACGAGCCCGGCCACAAGGGCTGAGCTTGGTTAACTTGAACTCCGAAGAAGGCCGCCTTGAGTGGCCTTTTTTCGTTACCGCCCGCTCAGGTGGGCGTGGATGGCCTGGCCCAGCTCGGGGGTGATCAGCACATGGCCGAAAGGCAGCAGCTCCTGGGTCACCAGTTCGGGGGCCAACGACCGCAGCCGGGCCCCGAAGGCCGGCTTGATGATCCGGTCGCGCTCGCCGAAGAACAGGTGGATGGGGATCCGGTGGGCCTTGGCGTTGGCGGCCACCCGTGCCAGGTCGGGCTCGATCAGGCGGTAGCTCATCCACACATGGCGCACCAGCTCCCGCTTGCTGCGGCTGTCGGTCTGGCCGATCAGGAACCGGTGCAGGCGCTCGTGGATCAGGCCCGTCCACCGGGCCGCATGGATCAGGGCATGCACCACCTGCGGCCGCTCCACGAACCGGCGATACACCCAGCGCCCCATCCTGGAGGCCACCATGCCCCGGTACCAAGGCCGTGTCTTCAGTCCGTCGGGTGCGGCCAGGAAGGCGCGGCCTATGCGCTGGGGCACCTGTTCGAGCAGGTTCAGCGCCATGCGGCCGCCGAGGCTGTAGCCCAGCAGTACCACCTGCGCGGCGCCGATGTGGTCCATGAAGGCGGTGAAAAAGCCGGCCAGCTCCTGCGGTGTGAACGGTGTCTCGGCGCGGTGCGGGTACGCGGGGCTTTGCCCGTGGAAGTGCAGATCGAAGGCGTGGATGGTGCAGGCCGTGCCCAGCTGCTCCTGGAGCAGTTGGAAATCCTCGCCGGTGCGGCCGAAGCCATGGAAGGCCAGGATGATCGTGGGGCCCTGTCCGTAGGTGCGGTAGGCCAGGGTGGGACCGTGGGTGAAATAGCTGATCACGCGCGCTGGTCGACTTCTCTGGGTGATGGCGCGAAGGTCGCTCGCTGTCGGCACAAGGTATCGCACGGTCCGTCGCCTTACCTTCGGCCCGCTGATGATCCCCGCCTGACGACCGGGGTTAATAGGGAACCGGGTGCGAATCCCGGGCTTTTCCTGAAGCTGTGAGCCCGTGCACGAACCGGCACGATGCCACTGTCCACCATTGGACGGGAAGGCGCCGGGGAGAATGGGCGAGCCAGAAGACCTGTCATCAGCGTTTGGGAGTTCGCCTTCAGGATAAAGGCCGGCCCGTTGCGCCATTCAGTGCGCGATCGGCTACTTCATCCTGGGGCTGTTGTTGAACAGCGAATTCGAACAAGGATGAAGAACACGGTACACGCAGTTTCCACGATCGCTCTGCTGGCCACCGCGCCCGCCCAAGCACAGACCTTCGATCTTTCCCAGGTGGCGTTCTGGGTGGGCGCCGGCCCCGACAGCTCGGTGCTGGTGATCGATTTTCAGGACGGCAGCGATGATCCCAGCTACGCCTGGGGCTTCCTGCACGACGGCACCGCCACCGGCGAGGACATGATCACCGCGATCGCGGCGGCCGATATCAACCTCACCGTGGACATTCCCGGCGGCTTCATCAATTCCGTGACCTATGGCGACCACATCGGCATCGGTGGGGCGCCCAACTACTGGAGCACTTGGAGCGGCACCGGCATCGCCGACATGGCCATGAACGCGGGCATCTCGGAGGTGCTCTCCAACGGTGAATGGCTCGGTTGCTCGTACACCGACTTCGACCCCGCATTGCCGCCGACGGCACCCATCGCCGCCTACGACCCCCTCGGCTTCACGGCCGATGATGTGCTGGTGTGGGCGGGCACCGGCGCGCACACGGCACTGCTGGTGATCGATTTCCAGGATGGTTCGGCCACGCCATCGTACGCCTGGGGCGTGCGCTTCGATGGCACCACCACCGGTGAGGCCATGATCAATGCCGTGATGGCCGTGGACCCTTCGTTGCAGGCGGTGATCACATCGGGCTTCCTGAGCGAGGTGACCTATGGCGCTCATGCAGGCATAGGTGGAAGCCCTGATTGGTGGAGCACATGGAGCGCCACGAACCTGGGCAATTGGGTCTCGAACTTCGGCCTGGCCACGACCGTGAACGATGGCGGGCTCTTCGGTTGTTCCTACACCGACTTCGCCCCGGCGCTGCGGCCCTCGCCACCCGTGGCCGCAGGTGGCGTGATAGGGATCGACGAAGGGACGTCGTCAGCCATGTTCAACGTGCACCCGCAACCGGCCACCGATGTGCTGTTCATCCGCACCGACGCGCATTACGCACGAACACTTCGCCTCACCGACCTCGCGGGTCGCGTGGTGATGACCGGCATTGGCCAAGGCCTGCTCACCAGCCTTGATGTATCGTCGCTGCCCGCCGGGCTGTACGTGCTGCACGTGGGCGACGCGAAGCGGACCATCGTGGTGCAATAGGGCAGGGGATGGAGGTGGTGAGGTCATGGCGTTCCGCGCTGGGGCGGAAAATGGACGGGACGGCTCGTGTCGGTTCCCGGGCTGTGGCTTGTGACCTGCTGCCTGCCATGCTGCTGCACTTCTTCCTGGCGCCAAACGTCGGATCCGCGCAGGATACCACTTCGGTCGATAGCCTGCGCACTGTCGAAGTGGCCGCGCCACGTCTCGTTGCCTTCGGTGCGGGCAGCAAGGTGGAGCGTATCGACAGCACCACGTTGGCCCGCCACGCGGGCAGCGACCTCGCTACTCTGCTCATGCATGAAACGCCTGTTTTCATCAAGAGCTACGGGCTGGGCAGTTTGGCCACTTCGACCTTCCGGGGCGGCAGCGCCGGTCACACGGCGGTGCTCTGGAACGGCTTCAACATCGGCAGTCCGATGAACGGGCAGATGGACCTGGCCCTGATCCCCATGGGCGTGGCCAACGATGTGCGGATCCAGTACGGTGGCGGCAGCGCGTTGTGGGGCAGCGGAGCGGTGGGTGGCACCATCCACCTGAACGATCGCCCGCATTTCGATCGGGAACTCACCATACAGGCCCGTGTTTCCGCAGGCAGCTTCAACGACCATCGCCAACAACTGAAGCTCGCCTTCGGCGATCCGACATGGTCGGCCTCGTTGGCCTTGTTGAACGCTTCGGCGCGCAACAACTTCCCCTACATCAACACCGAGCTGCCAGGATCACCCGAACAACGGCTGACCAACGCTGACATGTGGCAGCGCGCGTTGATCGCACAGGTGCATCGGCGCATCGCAGAACAGCAGGTGGTCCACGTGAGCTATTGGTACCAGGAAAGCGAGCGCGCGATCCCGCCCACCATGCACCAGGTCAGTAGCAGTGCCATGCAATTCGACGGCACGCACCGCCTTACCGGCGCCTGGCGCCACACCGGTACCCGCACCGAGGTGGAGGCGCGCGCCGCCTGGTTCGACGAGGACCTGCTGTGGTATCCCTTCGCCACCGACTCCGTTCGTAGTCGATCACGCACCGCCATGGCCGAGGCCGAGGTGCGCCACCGCATCGCCACACGGCACACCGTGGGTGCGGGCCTGAACGCCACCCATGCGCGGGCCGTGTCCGACGGCTATCCCGACGAGCCGCGCCAGGACCGCACCGCGCTCTTCCTGGCATACAGCCATCGCGGTCGCAACGATCGTGCGCAGCACTCGCTTTCGGTGCGACAGGAAGTGATGGACGGCAGGGTCGTGCCGCTCACAGCCACCGTCGGCAGCTCCTTCGCGCTCACGGACCGCATCCGGCTGCGCGGCACTGCGGCCAAGGTCTACCGCATTCCCACCTTCAACGATCTGTTCTGGGTGCCGGGCGGCGATCGCGATCTGCTGCCCGAGAGCGGCTACACCGGCGAAGTGGGGGTGGAGGCACGCCACATGATCAAGGGCTGGCGGATCTCCGGCGAGGTGACGGGATTCTCGCGCACGCTCGACAACTGGATCATGTGGGTGCCCGGCTCGGCCTACTGGACACCGCAGAACATCATGAAGGTGTGGAGCAGAGGGTTGGAAGCGCGGGCCGCGCTCAGTGTGCCCCTGCAACGCACCACATTGAGCGTGTCGGTGCTCACCAACCATGTGGTGAGCACCAACCAGGTGCCCAAGACGCCCAATGATGCCTCGGTCGACAAGCAGCTGATCTACGTACCCATGTACAGCGGGCATGCGCGCATCGGTGTGCAGCGCGGGCCGCTGAGCGCCACGGTCCAGCTGGGCTACACCGGCTACCGCTACACCAGCACCGACAATCTTTCCTACCTCGAGCCTTTCACCCTGGGCAGCGCGTGGGCGACCTATACCTTGAAGCCGTGGAAGCGTCATACGCTGGCGATCGAGGCGCAGGCCAACAACCTGTTCGATACCGTGTACCAGACCATCGCGTACCGTCCCATGCCGCTGCGCCATTACCGCGTGGGGCTGCGCCTGTACCTCGATGCCCGCCGGGCCGGAACCACACCGACACCATGACCCACCTGCGCTGGTTCTTCCTGCTGTCCGCGATCGCACTGATCACCGCCTGCCGCAAGGACGATCCCCGTCCTGATCCATCGCCTGCACCGCCCACAGGTGTCGGAGCGAACGGCGTGTATGTGCTGAACGAGGGCAATTTCCAATGGGGCAACGCCTCGGTGAGCTACTACGACATCGCCACGGGGCAGAGCATCGAGGACCTCTACCAGCCTGCCAATGGTGCGGGCTTGGGCGATGTGCTGCAATCCATGACACTGCACAACGGTCGGGCCTACCTCGTGGTGAACAACTCGGGCAAGGTGGTGGTGGTGGACCCGCACACCTTCGTGGCCACGGGCACCATCACGGGCCTGCCCTCCCCGCGCTACCTGCTGCCGGTGGGCGATGGCAGGGGCTACATCACCGACATGCAATCGAACACGATCACCGTGGTCGACCTCAACACGTTGTCCGTGATCGGTGGCATCCCGTGTCCGGGTTGGACCGAGCAGATGGCCCTGGCCCATGGCAAGGTCTTCGTCACCAATGAGACGCGCCGCTACCTGTACGTGATCGATGCCACCACCGATCAAGTGATCGATAGTCTTCCCGTGAGCCGAGGCGCCAGCAGCATGGTGGCCGATGCCAACGGCAAGTTGTGGGTGGCCTGCATGGGCGGCGGCGGTACGCCGCCGGCCTTGTACCGGATCGATCCCCTTGGCGTGAGCGTGGAGGAGGCCTTCACGTTCGGCAGTTCCGCCGACAGCCCCTGGCGGCTCTGCACCAACGGCGACCGAACGGTGCTCTACTTCCTGAACGATCACGTGTACCGCATGGCGATCACGGATGCTGCGCTGCCTGCAACGCCCTTCGTGGCCGCTAACGGCCGCAACTTCTACGCCCTCGGTGTGGAGCCCGGCACCGGTGTGGTGTACGCGGCCGATGCGATCGATTTCACCCAGCGTGGTGTGGTATCGCGCTATGCCGCTGATGGCACGTTGATCAACGAATTCCTCGCGGGCCGTGCGCCGGTGGGATTCGTTTTTCCGTGAGGTGGCGACTTGGCCCCCGGATCGTTCGCTTTGGAATGGCCTCAGGTCCCGGTATGCTGCCATGGCGTTGCTGCCATGGTGGGATGGTCCACATGACCGGAGCACTTCAGATGAACATTCTCGGCAGCGGACCGTTGTCGCGGCCGTGCGCGTCGAAATGTTCGCCCAGCCGGGAGCATGCGTGCACCGAGGGAGGTGCGCGCTTCCGGAAGTTGGCTAGTTTCAGGCCATGCAATTCGTCCTGGTCCTCTCCTTCATCGCTGCCTTGGTGTTGAAACTGTTGCACGTGCACTACCATACGGTGTTGCTGCTCGTGGTGGTGGCCATTGGCGTCGGTGCAAGTGCTGCTGGACTGCGTGGTGCACACAAGGCGGAGGCATGGTGCCGCCTCGCCTTCTGGACCTGGTCGCTGCATTTGGTGGCCTTGTTGAAGCTCTTCCCCTTCCGCACGGTCACGCTCAGCATGGCGGTGGTGATGACGGTCGCTGCCGTGATCATCGCCCTCCGCCAACGCCCGCTACCGAACGCGATGCGGCAACTTGCCGGTGCCGTCATCGTGTTGCTGCTGGTGATGGCCGTGCCCACCTCCGCACGCTTCCACTTCACCAACCTGCGCTTCAGCTTGGAGCGCGATACCGACCACGTGACGTGGGACAAGTACAGCTTCCTGCTGATGCGCGAAGGGCATACCACCGAAGCGCTCACCGCGAACGATGCGGCCACCGAAGCCGCCAGGAAGGGCGGCGATGAGCGCGCTGCCGAACAACTCCGCATGCGGCGGGAGCACATCGCGCACGGCAACTGGGAGCGCTACTCGCCCCTGCAGGCGACACATTGATACGACCCGACCACCACCATCATACCATCGTTGACGATGCACGTGGACTTCAACGGCATGGTGAGCCATCGCGTGCGGCTGGCGAATGCCAAGGAGGTGGGCAAGGAATTGATCGGCTGGCTGCGAGGCGTACGAACGGGCCGGGTGAACATCGCTACGAGCCGCATGGTGGTCCGCAAATGACCGGAAACCTTCAATGGGCCGACAGCCATTCCTTTGCGGCATGCAGCTGATCGCCATCCCCGCCGATGCGCTACCGGAACTGACGCCCGCCACGCACACGCCGTTCACCGAGACGATGTGCCAGGCCAACCACACCTTCTACCGCACCGTGGGTTTCGTGCCGCCGTGGGTGGCCTACGTGGCGGTGGAGGACGGTGCGGCCATGGGCACCTGCGCCTTCAAGGGCGCGCCGCGCGAAGGCGTGGTGGAGATCGCCTATGCGACCGATCCGGCGCACGAAGGGCGCGGCGTTGCCACGCGCATGGTGCAGGAGATCGTGCGCATCGCCCGCGCGACCGATCCCGCCGTGCGCATCATCGCGCAGACCCTGCCCGAGACCAACGCCTCCACGCGGGTGCTCACCAAGTGCGGCTTCACCCACGTGCGTGATGCCGAGGACGCGGAGGTGGGGACCGTGTGGGAGTGGGAACTGATGTGAGGCGCTGGCAGGTGCGATGGCGCCCGGATGGCCGGCCCTACTCGTACCGCAGCGCCTCGATCGGATGCAGGCGCGCGGCCTCGCGGGCGGGGAAGAACCCGAAGATCACCCCCACGGCGAAGGAGTGAGCCCGGCACGGCCCATCCCTGCGGCCCTGCGCCATGCGTTGCGCGGCCTGAAGGCCCTCAGCGCGGCAGCGCAAGCACGTGCTCCAAGGCATCGTCCGCCTGCACCGCGATGTCCGGCTGCACGCCCACCTGGTCCAGGCGCTGCAGCCCGGCGTTGAAGTAATCGGCGATGGGCAGGAACAGATGGTACTTGCCGCGCACCTGGAAGAAGGCAGCGCTGAGCATGGCGCCCGCGGTGGCCTCGCCCACGATGATGGCGCGGCCCGTTCGCTTCAGCGCGTCCACGATCGGCTCGCAGGTGCTGGCGGTCTTGTTGCTGGTGAGGACGTACACCTTGCCCTGGAAGGCATCGCTGCGCGGGTACAGCACCAGGTGCCTGCCATCGGAAGTCTTCAGCGCAGCAAGGAACGCTTCGGTGGTGCGCTCCTGCGCGATCGGCAGGGCCGTGAACGCTTCGGGAGCTGGCGGCCTGCTCACCCTGCTTGCCCACTTGTTCGTGACGAAGTAGCCGGCGTCCATCGTGTCGGTGGCAATGCACTCGCCGAAGGGCAGCGCACTGTCCAGGCCGCCTCCCGTGTTGTTCCGCAGGTCCACGATCAGCGCGTGGAAACCGCCTTGGCGCAGCGTGTCGCAGATGGCCTCCATCTCCTGGGCCGAGCCGGCGAAGCTCCTCACGTCCATGTAGGCCGTGGCCGCATCGATCGCCTCGATGGTCACGTGCCGTTCGTCGGGCCCGGGCGTGAGCGATGGGGTCTCCTCCATCAGCATCAGGCTCAAATGGCTGAAGGGCAAGGCCTGGGCGAAGACGGTGAAGCCGAAGAAGTACTCCACGTCGTCCTGCACGCGCTTGGCGATGCGGCCGGTCTTCCGCTCGAATTTGCGCCATGCCTTGGTCTGCAGCAGGGCCTGGTCGTAGATGTGCTGCGCGATGGTGGAGCGCAATGCGGCGTTGAGCGCGGCATAGTCGGGCTGCTGGAACAGGCCCGTAGGCGCGATGGTGATTGAGCCGGTCCGTTCGCCCTTCGTGAAGAGCCCGCCGGTGATCATGCCGTCCTGCATCACGCCCTTGATGGCAGACTGGCCGATCATGGGGACGGCCAAGCGGGCGAACACGCTGTCGGTGCCGGCCATGCGCCGCAATGTGCCCTCGGTGACCGCGATCAGCCGGCCCTTCTTCGGCAGCTGCTTCGTCATGCGGGCCAAGGTGCTCTTTACCAGGCCGAACACGCGGCGGTCAGCGTTCTTCGGGGAGCGGGCCGTGAAGTGCTCGGCATCGGCCCAGGCCATGTCCAGGTGGGTGTCCACCGGTCCGAACTCGGTGCCGAAGGTGAGCTGGCACTGCCAACGCGCGTCGGCGGGCGGCGAGCTTTGCGGCAAGGCCAGCAGGGGGAGCAGCAGGGCGAACAGGGCAAGGAAATGGCGCATGGGTGGGCGGGACGGCTGTGCGGCAATGTAGCGTAGGTGGCGCGGGCGCGGGCGAGCATGGGGCGTAGCGGCCTCCGTGGGTGGACACGGGGGACACGGTGCGGCGGCCGCCACCGTGTCCACCCGAGTGCGGAAGGAAGAAGCGCGCGAGCGAGTGCCGGGGCCGAACTGGTGCGGAAGGAGGCTGGGGAAGTTCCTGGCCGCCAGCATTTTCCCGGAACCTATATTCGTTCCATGGCCGACAAGACCGGCGATAGCAATGTCTTCGGCAAGCATGGCGGTTTCGAGAAGCTGCTGAGCTACCAAGTGGCGGAGCTGCTGGAGGACATCACCAAGCGCTTCGTGGTCCGCTATGTGGAACCAGGCAGCCGCACCAAGGACCAGATGGAACAAGCCGCACGCAGTGGCACCCGCAACATTGCCGAAGGAAGCATGTTCAGCGCCACTTCGAAGAAGCTGGAGATGAACCTGACGAATGTTGCGCGTTCGAGCTTGGTGGAGCTGAAGAAGGACTACGCGGCATTCCTCCGCCAGAACCGGTTGCCCACATGGCCCCTTCAAGACCCCGTTCGCCAAGAGTTGATCGACAAGCGGTTCAAGACCGCGGATGAGGTGGCGCAGTGGGGTGCAGATGTACACAGGCGTTCCCCTGAACGCAGCCA
>JGI12383J13903_1000540_pt1 | contig 26448 bp, 17 predicted proteins | sample Passage237B_FD_13903 | JGI IMG/M metagenome (IMG submission 13903)
GGAAACGGGGGTGACGAGCAAATATGCGGGCTCGCGGCTCGGCGAGCCGACGGCGGACGGGTTGTATCCGATCGCGTTTCCCGAGGCGGAGGAAAACGCCGGCATCGGAGATGCGACGGTTTTCGCCGCGCTCCCGCTGCATACGCCCTGGCGCACGTTGACGATCGGCCGCACGCTCGCGCCGATTGTCGAAACCACCGTCGCGACCGATGTCGTGAAACCGCTCTACGAGCCGTCGCAAAACTACCGTCCCGGACGGGCGACGTGGAGCTGGCTCGTGTGGCAGGACGACAGCATGAACGAGGCGGACCAGCGCACCTTCATCGATCTCGCGGGCAAGATGGGTTACGAATACATCCTCATCGACGCGATGTGGGACGAAAATCTCGGCCGGGAGAAACTCGCCGAACTCGTGCGCTATGCGCGTTCGCAGAACGTCGACGTGCTGCTCTGGTATAACTCGAACGGGGCGTGGAACGACGCGCCGCAGACGCCGCGCAACTTGATGGACACCGCGCCGGCGCGCCAGCGCGAGATGGCCTGGTTGAAGTCGATCGGCGTGAAAGGCCTGAAGGTCGACTTCTTCGGTGGCGACAAGCAGGTGACGATGAAACTCTACGAAGACATCCTCACCGACGCGAATGCGCACGGGCTGATGCTGAATTTCCACGGAGCGACCCTGCCGCGTGGCTGGGAGCGGATGTATCCGAATCACATGACCAGCGAGGCCGCGACGGCGTCCGAGAACCTGATCTTCTCGCAGAATTTCGCGGACGGCGAGGCGCGGCTCAGCACGGTGTTGTCGCTGATTCGCAATCCGGTCGCCGCGTTCGATTTCGGTCCGATGGTGCTGAACCGGAGGTTCCACAAGGAAGAGGGGAAGGGGAACGTGCGGCGCACGACCGACGCGTTTCAACTGGCGACGACCTTGCTCTATCAATCGCCGCTCCAGCACTTCGGGATCACGCCGAACAATCTGCAGGAACAGCCGGCGTTCGTGATCGATTTTCTCAAGAAGGTGCCGGTGGTGTGGGACGAGACGCGTTATATCGCGGGGTATCCCGGCCGGGATGTCGTCCTGGCCCGGCGTAACGGCGATCGCTGGTATGTGGTGGCGACCAACGGCGAACAGCGGACGAAAGAACTCGTGATCGATGTTCCCTTTCTCGCGGGTCGCACGCTCACGCTGATTCACGACGCGCCCGGACAAACGGCGGCGACCCGACAGGTGACCATCGGCGAGGACGGCCGGTTTACGCTTACGCTCGAAGTGGGCGGCGGCGCCGTGCTGTTTTAACGAGCCTCACGTTTCCCTGGCGGGCCGCCAAAAGTAATACGTGGAACTATGCCCAAAACCGACTTGAGTCGGCCTGAGGGCACCACCTTTGTCAGGCGCCCGCCGGTTCGCCCCTGGGTTGCCCCTTCTGCCTTTGGGTTGGTCGCGCACTCGCTTTGCCGTGCGGGTCACGGGCGTGCGCAGCATTTCTCTCATTCCGTCATGATCATCCCCCTCGTTCGGAAACTCTGTCTGCTCACCGGTGTGATTTCATCTGCGGCCTTGCTGCCGTCGGCCACGGCCGCCGCGGGCTCCGCGCCCTCGGCCACGTGGATGGCGGACAATGGCAATGGCACGTTCACGAACCCGCTGTTCTTCGACGAGTTTTCCGATCCCGATCTGATCCGCGTGGGCGATGATTTTTACATGACGGGGACGACGATGCACACGATGCCGGGATTGCCCGTGTTGCATTCGAAGGACCTGGTGAACTGGCGCCTGCTCTCGTATGCGGTGGAGCGGTTGGATCTCGGACCGGAGTTCCGACTCGAGGGCGGCGAGATCTACGGGCAGGGCATCTGGGCGCCGTGTTTTCGTTATCACGACGGCACGTTTCACATCTTCACCAACGTCAACCGGCACAAGACGCAGCATTTCACGGCGACGAATCCCGCGGGGCCGTGGACGCACAAGGAACTCGGCAGTTCGTTGCACGACCTGTCCGTGCTCTTCGACGATGACGGCAAGGTGTATGTGGTTTGGGGATACAACGGGCTGCAGTTCGCCGAGATGAAGTCCGACCTGAGCGACATCAAACCGGAGACGCAGCGCACGTTGATCGAGAAAGGCAGCGGGATGGGCGAGGGCGCGCACTTCTACAAGATCGACGGGCGCTATTACATCATCAGCGCGAACTACGATCCGGTGGGCTACATGGTGTGCGCGCGGGCCGACCGGCCGGAAGGACCTTACGAAATCACGACGATCAGCGCGGAGGAAACCTTCGGGCAGGGCATTGGCCGGCGGATGCGCGGAATGGGCCGCGGGGAAGGTTTTCAACTGAGCCCGCCCAGTCCCACCACGATGGGCGCGACGCCGATGCACCAGGGCGGAATCGTGCAGACGCCGGAGGGCGAGTGGTGGGGATTTTCGATGATGGACCACAACTCCATCGGCCGGGTCACGTGCCTGTCGCCGGTGACGTGGAAAGACGGCTGGCCGTATTTCGGGGTGCCCGGCAATCTGTTGCGCACGCCGCGCACCTGGGTGAAACCGAAGACCTCGGTCCCGTCGGAACGGACGGCGCCGTATGTGCGGGACGACGATTTTTCCGGTCCGCGCCTCAATCCCGTGTGGCAGTGGAATCACGCTCCCGACGACCAGAAGTGGTCGCTGTCGGCGCGGCCTGGATACCTGCGTTTGCAGACGCAGCCGGCGAAGGATTTTTGGACGGCCAAAAACACGCTGACGCAGCGCGCCGTCGGGCCGGAGTCGATTCCCACGGCGGAACTCGATATCAGCGGACTCGAGACCGGCGACATCGCGGGCCTCGCGTTGTTGAACCACCCGTATGCGTGGATCGGTGTCTCGAAGACGGAAGCGGGAGCGGTGTTGACGCAGTTCGATCAAGTGACCGGTGAAACCGCGACGGCCCCCCTGCCGAACGGTGTGACCCGGGTGTGGCTCCGGGCGGCGTGCGACTTCATCGCCGAGAAGGCGACGTTCAGCTACAGCACCGACGGGCAGACCTTCTCGCCGTTGGGCGGGGAGTTCATGATGGTGTTTCAACTGAAAACCTTTCAGGGCATTCGGTATTCGCTTTTTGCCTACAACACGACGGGTCGCGCGGGCGGGCGGGCCGATTTCGACCGCTTCAGCGTGCACGAGCCGCAGGCAAATGGCGCCACTTTGCGGATTCCGATCGGGAAGGTGATCACGTTGACGAGTGTCGCCGACAATACGCGGCTGGTCGCGTGGAACGGACTCGTTCGTCCGATGCCCGCCAACGCTCCGGCGGCGGGCACGAGCGCGGCGCGGTTCCGCGTGCTCGATCGCGGACTCGGCCGGGTGTCCTTGCAGGCGGAGGACGGCAGCGGAATGGTGGCGGTGACGGGCGTGGGAGGAATGGGCGATGTGCGGGTTTTGAAGTCGCCTGATTCCACGGCTTCTTCATTTCAATGGCAGGATATGATGCGCAATGAAGTGATGTTGCTCTCGCTGGTGACGAACCGCCATGTGCAGGCCAAGCCCAACAGCGGCGAACTCACGTCGGCCGATTCGCCCGGCGCCCGTCCGGGGCACATGGAAGGCGCCACGTTTCGTTGGGAGGTCGTGACGCCATGAGTAGCGGACTGCGGCGGGGCGTGAGCGCGCTGGTGTTGGGGCTGGCGACGTTCGCGGCGGTGGCGCACGCGGCGACGACGCATCGTTCGGAGATCCGGATTCGCGATCCCTTCGTGCTGCCCGATCCCGCGGCGCAGACCTACTATGTCTACGGCACCACGACCTCCGGGATCTTTGACGGCGGCGTGGAGCGGAAAGCGGTGATGGTTTTCAAAACCAAGGATCTCGAAAACTGGGAGGATCCGATTCCGGTGTGGGAAGTGCCGCAGGATCATTGGGGCCGGGAAACGGTGTGGGCGCCGGAGGTTCACGCGTATCGCGGAAAGTATTATCTGTTCGTCACCGTAACATCGAAAGAAACGCTGCCCACGCCGGCGGGGCGCCCGCAAAATGTGCGGCGCGGCACCGAAATCCTTGTGGCCGATACGCCGCTCGGACCGTTCAGGCCGACCGGAAAGGGCCCGCAAACGCCGCATGATTGGATGGCGTTGGACGGCAGCCTGTGGGTGGAGAATGGCGTGCCCTACATGGTGTTCTGCCACGAATGGGCGCAGATCACGGATGGCAGCTTCGACATCGTGCGGCTGAGCGACGATTTCTCGAAAGCGGTGGGCGAGCCGCGGTTGTTGTTTCATGCATCCGAAGGACCGTGGGTTCGCTGCCGCGGCGACATCGGCGAGCTGTATCAAGGAAAGCGATACCACGCCTATGTGAGCGACGGAAACTGGCTGCATCGCACGAAGGACGGGACGCTGTTGATGCTGTGGTCGAGCTACGGCCCGAACAAATACGCGGTCGGGATCGCGCGTTCGCAGAGCGGAAGCGTCTTTGGCCCGTGGGAGCAGTTGCCCGAGCCGCTGTGGTCGGACGACGGCGGGCATCCGATGTTGTTCAACACGTTCGACGGACGCCTGGTGATGGTGATTCACCAACCGAACCGTCGGGTTGAGCGCGCGCGTTTTTTCGAGATCGAGGATCTCGGCGACACGCTTCGCATCAAAGAAGAACTCGCTGTCAGCCGCTCCGTAAGGAGCGCCGAGTGATGCGGTGCCATGCCGTTTTGTCGGGCTCACTTGCAAGGCGGATGACCGAGGGGGACTGTGCCTTCGGGTGTCGGTTCGTGGGTTGAAACCCGGGCCGCTCACTTCGTCATGGACCTGCGGAAGCTTCACCGATTGTTTCACCCTATGAAATTTTCCCGTTTCCGGCTACTCCTGCTCGCTGCGTGTCTTTTGCAATTGGCGCGTGCCGCGGAAGATCAGCCGACACTCGTGGTCGCGATCAGCATCGACCAGTTTCGCGGCGACTACCTGTCGCGCTTCAGCCGCTACTTCGGCGAGGGCGGCTTCAATCTGTTTTTGAAGCAGGGGGCGCATTTCGCGAACTGCCATCACGCGCATTCGCAGACGAAGACCGGCCCCGGCCATGCCTCGATGCTGACGGGCGTGCACGCGGATTTTCACGGAATCATCGGCAACGACTGGGTCGATCGGAATTCGTTCGAGTGGATCTCGTGTGTCGGCGATGCGGCGGAGACGATCGTGGGGCTGCCGCCGCCGAGCGGGGCGCAGTTGCCGGGAGTCAACAATCCGCGCCGCGGACGTTCGCCGCGGAATCTGATGGCCGCGACGGTGGGCGACGAACTGAAGATCTCGCGCGGAGGCCGGCCGAAGGTGATTGGCATCGCGAACAAGGATCGTGGTTCGATCCTGATGACCGGACGACTGGCGGATCAGGCGTATTTCATGGAGCAGGGGCTGATGGTGTCGTCGACCTACTATTTCAAAGAGCTGCCGGCGTGGGCGCGCGATTGGAACGCTGCGAAGAAGGCGGATGCCTATTTCGGCCAGAAGTGGGAACGGCTGTTACCGGAATCTGAATACGCGTGCCAGGGGCCGGACGACGCGCCCGGCGAGGACCGGACGGCGGCCCAGCTCGGTGCCACGTTTCCGAAGATTGTCACCGGAGGAGAAGAGGCGCCGGGACCGCGTTACTACGATGCTTTCGAGAACACGCCCTTCAGCAACGAAGTGATCGCGGACTTCGCGCGTGCGGCGATCGAGCACGAGCAGTTGGGACAGCGCAGCGGGATCACCGATATGCTGTGCATCAGTTTCTCGGCGAACGACCGGATCGGCCACATGTATGGTCCCGACAGCCATGAGATCATGGACAACGTGGTGCGGATGGATCGCACGCTCGCGGAGCTGTTTGCGTTTATCGACCAGAAGGTGGGGCTGTCGCGCTGCACGATTGTGCTGACGGCGGATCACGGCGCGGCGCCGATGCCCGAGCACATTCATGCGATGCGGCCGGACGTCCCGGCGGGGCGGATCAACGGCGGCGAACTGCTGAAGACGTGCGAAGCCGCGCTCAACGAAGCGTTCGGGCCTCTGGCCGAAAACGGACGCTGGCTCGTGCGCGACGACGCCTGGTTTCTGATTCACCCCACGGCGCTGGCGGAAAAGAAGGTGGCGAGCGTCGACGTGCAGCGCGTGTTGCGCGATGCGTTGCTCAAGGTCGACTACGTGCTGGCGGCCTACACGCGCGAGCAGCTCGAGAAGCGCGACGTGCGCGACAGCTTCGGCGAGCAGGCGCTGCTGAGCTTCAATCGCGAGCGGAGCGGCGACGTGGTGTTTCAGGTGAAGCCCTACTATTTCAGCAAGGCGACCGGCACCAACCACGGCTCACCGCACAGCTACGACACGCACGTGCCGCTGATTTGGTTCGGCGTGGGCGTGAAGCCGGGCGTTTACACGGAGCGCGTGCACGTCGCGGATCTCGCGCCGACGCTTTCGCACATCCTGGGATTGAACGCGCCGCCGCTGGCGAGAGGGCGGGTGCTGTTTTAACGAGGAAGCGCCGATCGGCGCGGCACCTCCCCGGTCGGTTCCGCCAAACCGGTTGAACAATTTCCGTTTTGGCGGACTCGACGATGGGCGTAGGGTGTTGGCATGTCATTCACACGCTGTTTCTCCACCTTGGGATGTCCCGAACTCGGCATCGATGAAGTCTTCGCGCTGGCGGGGCGACATGGCGTCCAGGCGGTAGAGCTGCGGGCGCTCGGAGGCACGATCGACCTGGCCGAGCATTTTGCGCGCGAGTTCGGGACGCCGGACAAGCTCGCGGCGCACGTGCGAGGGCGGACGCCACGTATCGTGGCGATTGATACATCGCTGCACCTGGTTGGCGGGACGGCAGCCGAGCGCGAGGGGGCGGAGGCGCTGGCGCCGTGGGCGGAGGCGCTGGGCGTGCGCTGGCTGCGGGCGTTTGATGGCGGGGCGAAGGCGAACGAGGCGGAGATCGCGGAGGCGAAGGCGACGCTGGGAGCGTGGGCGAGTCTGCGGGAGAGTCGCGGTTGGAAGGTCGAGTTGATGGTGGAGACACACGATTCGCTGTTTACGGCGGCGGCAATCGGGCGGCTGGCGGCGGCGGTGCCGGGCGTGCGGATTCTGTGGGATTCGCATCACACGTGGAAACGCGGCGGGGAGGATCCGCTCGCAACGTGGGAGGCGATCAAGGAGCACGTGGTGCACGTGCACGTGAAGGACAGCGTGAGCCGGCCGAGCGGGAAATATCCGTTCACCTATGCGCTGCCGGGAACGGGGGAGTTTCCGATGGCGGGTTTGCGGGAGAAGCTGGCGGTCGGATTTGGCGGCGCGGCGAGCCTCGAGTGGGAGAAGCTCTGGCATCCGGAGCTGGCGCCGTTGGAAGAGGTGTTGCGGTCGGCGCGAGAGCGAGCGTGGTGGTGAGGGCGGCTTAGCTGTCGCGGCGGTAGAGCGCGCCGAGCCGCCGGAAGAGGGATTCGAGCTGCCGATAGTAGTCGTCTTCGGGGAGAGAGGGTTTTTTGGCGCGGAGGACTTCGAGTTCGCGCTCGAGGGCGTCGCGTTGCTCGCGTTGGGCAGGTGTGAGGGCGCGCTCGGCTTCGGTGGGGATGAGCGCGATGAGGCGGGCGTGCTGGCCGTCGGGCTGGGCGGTGGAGTTTTGGGGGCGGCGCTGGACGCGGGTGCCGCGGAACCATTCGGCGGGGGTGCCTTGTTTGTCGCCGTTGTCGTCGATGAGCGCGTGCTCGGTGGCGAGACGGCCGTTTTCGACGTAGAAGGCCTGAACCTGCTGGGCGGCGGTGACGAAGGCCTCGAGGAGCGAAGTCTGGCCGTCCTGGTCGATGTCGGCGGCGGGATTCGCGACGGCGTCGGCGAAGCGTTCGCCGAAGCGGGCGTAGTTCAACTCGCCGCCGCTGCGCGTAGCGGAAATGATGATACGATCGGGACCGGAGAGGGCGTTGATGAAGGGCGCGCCGGCGGAGCCGCCGTGGATGAAAACAAGCGGGCGGGAGAGCGGGGCGAGCCAGGCGGCGAGTTCGCGGGCGGTGACGTCGGGGCCGCGGAGGTTGAGTCGGGTTTCGCGGGCGTCGTGCGTGCCGTGGCCGATGTAGACGATCCAAAGCGGGGTGGAGGCGAGCGCGGGCGTATCCGAAGTTTGGACGCGGGCGGCGATCCAAGTTTGGAGTCGGGTGCGGTCGTCGGCGGTGGCGGTCTCGGATTCGGGCGAAAGGCCGATGGTGGTGAGGGCGGCGCCGGCGCGTTCGGCGGCGTTTTGCCAGGCGCGGGCGGCGGCGGAGAAGTTTTCGGCGTAGGCGGGTTCGCCGGGGGCGCCGATGACGAGGGCGATCTCGTGGGTGGGGGTGGCGTGGGTGGTGAGGGCGGAAAGGAAAACGAAGAGGAGGACGAGAAGGCGCAGCCGCTTGTTGGCACGAGCAGCGAGGGGCCAATCGCTCGCGCTTGTAATCACGGGTTTCATGGGAGGCCTTTCCAGCGGCGCCAGGCCCATTCGGCGAGGAAACAGCCGAGGACGGCGGCGAAGAACCAAGGGTTGTGCCAGAGCGGGCGGGACCATGTTTCCATGATCGGCGCGGGCGAGCGGACGAGACGATCGGGAAGTTCGGAGAGTTCGTCGGGCGTGAGGATGGCGCCGCCGGTGCGACGGGCGAGTTCCTCGAGAAGCGCGCGATTGGGAGCGATGGAGCGAAATTCGTCGACGGCGGGGTCGTGAACCCAGCCGGCCTCGGCGCGGCCGACGAGCCTGCCGGCGCGGTCGATCACTTCGGCGGTGGCGAGGTAGGCGCCGGCTTCGCGGGCGGTGAACTGGGCGATATAGCGACCGGGCGCGTCGGAAGAGGGCTCGGCGGGGAGAGTGGCTTGTTGGAAGGTGGTCGCGGAAGAGGGCGTCGGCCCGCCATCGGCGCGGCGGACGGTGATGCGGGTGTTGGCGAGTTCGAGCGGGCGGAAGTCTTGGTCACGGGCGGTGACACGGAGTTCGACGCCCGCGGTGGCGGAGGATTGGACGACGCGGAGTTCGACGGGAGCGGGGACGTCGGTGACGAGCCAGCGGGAGATCTGGCGCCAGAAGCGGGCGAGGTCGGCTTGCTCGTCGGCGCCGGCCATGCCCCAGCGCCACAGGTCGCCGAGGGCCAGACAGGCGACGCGGCCGGAGCCGAAAGGCTGGGCGACGAGGGCGGGGTAGGTTTCGCCGGTTTCGTCGGAGAGCGTGGCGAGGACGGTGGCGCCGGGTTTGACGGCGGACAGGGCGTTGGCGGTCAGGAAGCGCGGCATCGATTCGAGGCGCGAGCGTTCGTCCGTCTCCGTGGCGCGGATACGCGTCCAAGGCTCGAGCCAACCTTCGCGGGTGAGGCTGAAGGCGAGTTCGCCGGTGGGCGGACGAGCGGCGAGGCGATCGAGGTAGACGGGGAGGGCGGCGGCGAGGGCGGTGTCGGCGTAGCGACCGCTTTCGAGGGTATCGACGCCGCCGAGCATCAGGAGACCGCCGCCGCGATCGGTGACGAAGCGGCGGAGGAGATCGTGTTGATCGGGCGAGAAGAAGGCGGCTTCGACATCGTCGAGGATGACGGCGTCGTAGGCGAAGAGCTCCTCGGCGGTGCGAGGGAAACCGCCGCGGAGTTCGGCGGCGTCGCGGGTGTTGACACGCGTGAGAACGGGCTGGTCGTAACGCTGGGTGTCGTCGGGCTGGCCGAAGCCGCGGAAGAGCGGGTTGGTGGCTTCGCCGGCGCGGCCGCGGAATTCAAACTTGGGTTCGCGGAGGGCGAGACGGAGGAGGCCGACGAGTTGGAGCTGGGGATCGTCGAGGAGCGCGCGGTTGAGGAATTTGAACTCCCAGTTGGGGCGCCCGCCGACGTAGAGGATGCGGTAGCTCGGGCGGCCGCGGTTGAAGAGGACGATGCGGCGGTTGTTGAACGTGGTGGCTTCGTCGGACACGGTGGGGTCGCGGGGGGAAATGGTGACCTCGTGGAATTGGATGCCGGTGCCGGAGGGGCGCCATTCGAAGGTGGCTTGCGCGGGCGTGTTGTCGCGGACGAGACGAAGGGTTTGCGGTGGAGGTGCGGTGGAGGTGTCGGGGGTAGCGAGGGGGCGGACGGAGACGGTGACGTCCTTGGAAGAGAAACCGCTGCCGGCGACGTCGACGCGGAGGGATACAGGGGCGTCGTCGAAGGCGGTTTGGCGGGGTGTGACGCGTTCGAGGCGGAGATCACGGAGATCGGAGGCGTCGCCGATGACGATGGGATAGATCGGCGGGAGACCGGCGGTATCGGCGAGGCCGTCGGGGAGGTCGGTGGCGTTGCCGTCGGTGAGGAGGACAACGCCGGCGAGCGGCTGGCCGGAGAACCGTTCGCGGAGCTGGCGGAGGGCGGCGCCGAGCGCGGTGCGTTCGCCGGAGAAGTCGAGTGTTGAAAAATCGGATACGCGTCGGAGCGAGTGATCGAAGGCGTAGCGGCGGAGCTGAAAGTCGTCGGCGAGGCGGGTGAAAGCGTCGGAGGGGTCGGTGGTGAGGAGCTCGCGGAGATGTTCGCCGCGGGAACGCGCGGAGCCGGAGTCGGCGACACGGAGGCCCTGGGAGTTGTCGGCGAGGACGGCGACGAGATTGGCGCCTTTCTTGGCGCGCGGGGCGATCCATTGCGGATCGAGGAGAGCCAAGAGCAGGAGGCCGATGCCGGCGGTGCGAAGGGCGAGGCCGACGGCGAAATCGCGGCGTCGCGGCGCGGCAGGGCGGAGGGCGAGCCAGGCGAGGGGAACGAGGACGATCGCGGCGAGGAGGGCGAGCCAGGCCCAAGCGGCGTTGGAGAAGGTGAGGGCGGCTAGCGGCATGCGAGGAACGGAGCGGAACTGGAGGCGGCGGGTGGGAGACAACGCGCCCTACCGGGTGCCGAGGGCCTCATAGTATTTGCGGACGGATTCGGCGTAGCGATCGGGGACGGGATCGCGATCGACGGGCTGGAGCGTATCCGGGTTTTCACGACGGCTGAGCTCCTGGCGGAGCCAGGCGCGGGCGTCCTCGAGCGGGGCGACAATGCCCATTTCGACGAGCGGCCATTGCGGGGCTTGGCCTTCGCGCTGATTCATGCGGCGGAGTTCCTCGGCTTGGGCGCGGGCGTTGGCGAGCCGCCGGCGCTGTTCGGGCGAATCGATGAGCTCCTCGACGGTGCGAAGGCGATCGGCCCAGTCGGCGAAACCGCGGCCGGTGAGCGGGCCACGGGCGGCTTCGGCGTTGCGGGTGGATTCGCCGAAACTGCGGGCGAGGCGTTCGAGATCGGCGAGAGCGGATTCGGCGGCGGCGGAGAGGTCGCCGGGAGCGCGGGGAGAGGAGTCGGGGGATGACGAAGAGGGGGAAGGGGATGTTTGCTCGGAATTGGTAGACTCGTTGTTGGCAAGTTGTGAGGTGGAATTGGGGGAGTCGGGAGATGGGTCGGCTTCGGAGAGATTGCGCGGCGAGGGCATCGCGCCTCCATCAGAGGATTCGGACGGTTGGTCGCGGCGGAGGTCGCGGGTGAGATCGTCGAGTTCGCGTTGGGCGAAACGGAGCTCGTTGAGTTCGTCGCCGAGGACGGCGCCGGCGGCGCGTTCGACGCCGCGTTGGAGCTGATCGAAATCGCGGGCGATGGAGGGTTGCTGCTGGAGCGCGGGATCGGTGAAACCGCGGCGGAGCATGTCGGCGCTGGAGGAGAGGTTTCGGCCGGTGCCGCTCTGGTTTTGCTGGCGGAGGAGATCGTAGAGCTGACGGTGGAGGCGCGGCTCGCTGGCTTCGGCGTCTTCGGTGACCTGGCGGAGATTTTCGAGGAGACGCTCGCGGCGGGCGGCCTGGCTCTCGAGGCGCCGGGCGAGTTGTTCGCGCTCGTCGGAGTCGTCGAGCGATTGCGGGCCGCGGCTCATTTGTTCGAGATCGCGGGTGAGCTGTTGCTGTTCGGCGGCGAGATCGCGGGCTTCGCGGCGGGCTTCGCGCATCTGTTCGGAGAAACGGCCGGCGGCCTGTTGGCGCATGCTTTCGCTGGTGCGCTGAAGATTCTCCTGCGCGCGGGTGCCGGCGGCGAGGGCTTGGGAGACTTCGCCGCGTTCGAGCTGTTCGGTGGCGCGGCGCATGTCGTCGCGCGTGCGTTCGAGTTGCTGACGGGCCTGCTGGGTCTGTTCGCCGGGCTGCATGCGGTCGACGCGCTGGCGGGCGTCGTCGAGATCGCTGACCATGCGGCGTTGTTCCTCTTCGAGGCGTTTCAGTTCGCGGCGGATGGCCTCGCGTTCGGCTTCGTCCTCGGCGGCGGCGAGCGCGGTCTGGAGTTCTTGGAGGCGCTGATTGAGGTCCTGCTGGCGTCGGGCGAGTTCGCGGAGCCGGGCGAGGACTTGCAGTTGTTCGCGCTCTTCGGGGGTGGCGGGAGGCTGGGCCTGGGTTTCGGTTTCGTAGCGGTCCTCCTCGTTGCGGAATTCGAGCTGGTTGAGCTGGTCGCGGTTGCGCTGGCGGCCGCCGGCGCCGGAGCCGCTGCGGGACTGCGAGACGCGGGTATCACGGGACTGGATACGCAGGAGCGACTGGTAGGCGCTGCGGGCGGATGACCAGGCGGATTCGAGTTGGCGGAGATCTTTCCCGGCGGCAGTTTCGGCGAGGGCGTCGGAGGCGCGGCGCATGAACGGCTCGGCTTCGTCGGCGGCGGCGCGGGCGGTGGGATCTTCGAGGCGTTCGCGGAGCGTGGCGAGCTGGCGAAGAGCGGCTTCCTGCGAGTCGTGGACCGTGGCGGCGTCGGTCGGGAACGTGGGCGCGGCGGGGTCTTGCTGGCGGAGTTTCCAGATGGCGATGGAGATCTGGCGCTGGGTTTCGATGAGGTCGTCGCCGGGGCCGCCACCGGTCTGGCCTTGTTGGGAGCGGCCGCCGCCGGTGGCGTCTTCGCGGAAGATTTCGTCGAGCGAACGGACCTCGGCGAAGAAGATGTCGCTGGTGGTGCGGCGGAGCTGACCATCGGGACCGACGTCGTCGGCCCAAACGAACCAGGTGATGAGCTGGTCGGGTTTGGCGTCGTGTTGCTCGAGGGAAAGGAGATGGGAGAGTTGGGCTTCCAGAGGAGCGGCGGAGGACGGTGAAGGATCGCGTGGAGCGAGGGGAATGTAGGTGGGGTCGGCGTCGGCTATGCTGAGACCGAGACCGTAATCGCGGAGGCCGAAGTCGTCGCGGGCTTCGGCTTGCAGGTGGAGCTCTTCGAGGGGCGAGACGCGGAGGTCGTCGCGGGGGAAGGTGAGCTTCAGCTCGGGGCGGCGGTTTTCGAGGACTTCGATACGGATATCGTTCGGGGCGGCGTTGGTGCGGCCCTCGTCATCGACGAGGTGGAGGGCGTAGCGAGCGGAGGTGGCGAGAGTGGTGGTGAGGCGGAAACGGGTGCGGTCGGAAGAGGCGGGAGTGAGGGAGATCTCGTTGTTGTCGGGCGTGCGGAGGGTGGCGCGGGCGACGGGTTTATTGAAGGCGAAGTCGTAGGTGAGATGCGTGCCGACGACGGCGGAGATGCGGCGGGTGTCTTCGATGCGGCGATCGGCAAGGCCGGTGTAATCGGGATAGTTGAGGGAAGCGTCGGCGCGGAGGAGGGCGGGGCGATCGAAGACGGCGAGTGTGAAAGAGCGGGAGCGGTTGTTGTCGTGCTCGATGTGATACGCGGTGTCGGCGGCGACGGAGGAGAGGGTGAAAGCGAACACCGGGTCGGAGAGACTGCGGTGCATCGGGGCGCGTTGGGGCTCGGCGCCGACGGGGTGGTAGACAAGGGTGGCGGTGGACGGGACGGAAGAGGTGGGGAAGCGGACGGCGATGACGATGGCGGAGTGGCGTTCGATTTCGGCGTCGCCGGGGGTGATTTCGAAGCTGTTGGCGAAAGAGGTGGAGGAAGCGCGCGGCGGGGCGGGGCGGTGGGCGCGGACGACGAGGAGCGAAAGGCCAAGAGCGGCCAGCATGGCGATGACGTGAGCGGCGAGCAGGCGGCGGGCGTCGCGGCGGGGGAGGCGATACCAGTCGGCGGTGTCGGCGTGGCGGAGGGCGTCGTCGATGACGCGGCGTTGGAGGAAATGGAAAGTGCCGCGGGGCGCGGGGAGTTGTTCGACGGCGGCCTGGAGGGCGGAGTCGGCCTCGGGGTGAAGATGGCCGATATAGCGGGCGGCGTCGCGGAGCGTGACGCGGTCACGCCAAAGGAGCCACATCGCGGCCGCGGCGGCGGCGATGAAGATGACAAAGAGCGCGGGAGCGGCGTAGGGCGCGACGGAGGGCGAACGGAGTTGGACGAACCGGAGCGCGGCGGCGGCGAGGGCGACGCCGGACCAGAGGAGCGCGCCGTGGCGGTGAAAGCGGAAGGAACGGAGATAGCCGGCGACGCGACGGAGAATGTAGCCGAGGCGGAAATCGATTTGCGGAGGTGGCGGAGCGAGAGGCATGGCGCGGGTGGATCAGCGCGCGGGCGCGGGGCGGCGGGAGAGAAGGATCGAGGCGAGGCTCTCGAAGGCGAGGAGGGCGACGGCGAGCCAGAGGAGCCAGCGCCAGAGCTGCTGTTGGGACTCGGTGGCGGCGGCGGTGAACGAAGGCGACGGAGGCGCGGCGGGACCGCCTGCGGTCGAGCCGCGGAGCGGGACGCCGAGCTGTTCCCAGGTGTCGTAGGGGAGCGGTTCGGTCTGGCTCTCGGCGGCGGGGACGTTCAGGGCAATGCGGCGCGAAGTAGTTGTCCCGAGGTCGTGGATACCAGGGGTGGACGGAAGAGGGACGGAGGAGGCGGAGCCGATTTCGGCGATAGCGGGTTGGGCGGGGCCGCCGGCGGCGCGTTCGGCGAGCGCTTGGAGCCAGGGGACGAATTTGGAGGAGAGGACCCACTGGCTGGCGGAAGGGGACCAGCCGCCGGCCCAGACGATCAGGCGACCGCGGCCGACGGGGATTTCGAGGACGGCGGGAGATTCGTCGTCGAAGCGGGCGACGACGGTGGCGCGGGTGTCGGCGGGGAGAGCGACGGAGTGTGTGTCCCAAAAACGGATACGCATGAAGTCGCTGTAGAGCGGATCGGCGAAGGGAGAGAAGAGCGGGTGTTGGAAGTCAAGTTGGCCGAGGAGGGCGTCGGGGCGGGATGGCGCGAGGGGAGTCCAATTGGATTCGCCGGCGAGGGTGGCGGCGGTGGAGAGGAGTTCGTCGCGGGAGAGAAGGACGAGAGCGAAGGAGCCGGATTCGAGACGGGAGCGGACCTCGGCGAGGCGGGAGGCGTCCAGGGCGTCAGGGATGACGATGAGCGAAGGTGTGTCGGTGGCGGGAAGAGTATCGGTGAGAACAGGGACGGGATCACGCCAGCCGGTGATGGCGCGCTCGAGGTAGAAACGGGCGTGTTGCGGATCGTCGTCGGTGTGGTCGGCGAGGTAGGCGATTGGCAGTTCGCGCGGGGCGGGGCGGAGCAGGAAGAGTTGGTTGTCGAACGGTTGTTGATCGCCTTCGAGGTCGAGGCGGAGGGCGGGCGGGGCGTTGGGTGGAAGCGGAAGAAGGCGGATCTCGGTGGCGCCGGGGAGGAGCGTGAGCGGCTCGGGATCGGCAAGGGCGTTTCCCGTGGCGGGGTCGCGCCAGACGAGGCGGAGGTCTGCGGGGGCGTCGAACGTGCGGGAAATTCGGATACGCGCGGCGGGGCGTTCGGGATCGAGGTCGGACCAGCCGAGCCAGTGGAGGCTGGCGTTGCCGAGGACGGACGGCGTGATCTGACGGAGGACGACCTCGGCGTTGGCGGGCCAGGCGAGCTTGGCGAGGCCGGCGATGCGGGAGCCGGTGGCGAAGTCGGAGACGAGAACGAGTTCGCGACGGGCGGCATCGGCGCCGGTGGTTTCGGTCATGTCCTCCCAACGGGCGAGGGCGGCTTCGGCGGCGCTATCGAGCGGCGTGGGGCCCCAGCCGGGTTGACGGGAGTCGAGGACGGAACGGACGAGGGCGGAGCGGTTTTCGGGGGGCGTGGAAAGCCATTGGGAGGCGCTGATAAGTTCGGTGATGCGATCGCCGGCCGCGAGGAGCGCGAGGATGTCGGCGGGGTTGAGCTCGGCGGCGAGAGAGAGGATGCGGGATTTGGCGGCCTCCCAGGAGCCGGTGCGCTGCATGCTGGCGCTTTCGTCGATGACGGCGACGACGTGGCGCGGGATGGTGGTGACGGCGAGCGGCGGTAGGTTTTCGCGGAAGAACGGGCGGGCGAAGCCGAAGGCGAGAACGGCGACGATGAGACAGCGGAGGAGAAGGAGCCAGGGATGCTGGACGCGGCTGCGGCGGTCGAGGCGCGGGGCGGACGTATCCAGAAAACGGATCGCGGTGAAGACGACGCGTTCGCGTGTGGCGCGCCGGATGAGGTGGGCGATGATGGGGCCGGCGATGAGCGCCACGCCGGCGAGGAACCAGGGCGTGAGGAAGCTCATGGGCGAGGACGAGGAGCTGAACCCGTCCGGGCCACTCGCTCATGTTCGTAGCCGCCGGCTTTGCCAGTGAGGAAACGGAGGAGGGCGCGGTCGAGGGGTTCGTCGGTGGTGATGAGCTGCCGGGAGACGCGGGCGCGGTTGAAAGCCGTGTGGAGTTCGGCGGTGTGTTCTTCGAGGCGGCGGCGGTAAAGGGCGGCGGCGCGGGTGGGGTCGACGTAGCGGGTTTCGCCGGTTTCAATGTCCTCCCAGAGCGCGGGGCGGCCAAAGCCCTCGAGTGAGATTTCGGCGGGATCGAGGATCTGAAGGGCGCGGACGTCGTGGTGTGCGGCGGTGAGTTCGGCGAGGGCGCGGGACCAGTTCGCGGGCGGGGTGAGGAAATCGGAAACGATGACGATCAGGCTGCGGCGGCGGGCGAGGCGGGCGATTTCGGTAAGGGCGGTTTCGAGGTGGGTGTCGCGACCGTTGGACGGGCGGGCGAGCGCGGCGAGGACGTGGCGGAGGTGGCCGGGACGGACGCGGGGTGTCACCACATCGTGGATACTTTCGTCAAAAAGCGCGGCGCCGACGAGGTCGCGTTGCTCATGGAGGAACCAGGCGAGCGTGGCCACGAGGGTGCGGGCGTAGTCGGATTTGGTGACGCCGCGGGCGCCGAAGGACATGGAGGCGCTGGAGTCGAGGAGGAGCCAGCACCGGAGGTTGGTTTCGTCCTCGTATTTTTTGATGAAATGGCGGTCGGTGCGGGCGAGGACGCGCCAGTCGAGGTGGCGCAGGTCGTCGCCGGGAGCGTATTGGCGGTATTCGGTGAACTCGGCGGAAAAGCCGGTGAACGGACTGCGGTGGAGGCCGGCGCGGACGCCTTCCATGACGAGGCGCGTGCGGAGTTCGAGGTCGCGGATGGCGAGGAGGGCGGCGGGATCGAGGGACGGGGTTGGGCGTGGGGTGTAGGAAGTGGATGCGCGCGAGGAGGGGGCGGGCGGGGCGAAGGCAGTCGGGGATGGTGAGTGACTGCGGGGCATGGTGGGTGGAGCGGAGCGGCGCGTTGGGGACAACGCGCCCTACCTTTCGGTGGTGAGGAGTTTTTCGATGACGTGCTCGACGTCGACGCCGTCGGCCTCGGCGCGGTAGTTGAGGAGTATCCGGTGTCTCAATACGGGCGCGGCGAGAGCGCGGATGTCGTCGATCGTGGCGTGGGTGCGGCCCTGCCAAAGCGCGCGGGCTTTGGCACCGATGACGAGGGCCTGAGCGGCGCGGGTGCCGGCGCCCCAGTTGACCCAGTTGTTGACGAAGGCGGGCGCGTTTTCGGTGCCGGGACGCGAGGCGGCGGAGAGGCGGACGGCGAACCGGACGACGTCTTCGGCGATGGGGACGTGGCGGACGAGCTTTTGGAAAGCGAGGATGTCTTCGCCGGTGAAGACGGGTTCGAGGGCGGGCGCGGAGCGGGAGGTGGTTTGCTGGACGACGACGACCTCGTCGGCTTCGGGGAGGTAGTCGATGAGGACGTTGAAGAGGAAGCGGTCGAGCTGGGCTTCGGGAAGCGGGTAGGTGCCCTCCATCTCGATCGGGTTTTGCGTGGCGAGCACGAAGAATGGCTCGGAGAGCGAGTGGCGGACGCCGGCCGCGGTGACCTGATGCTCCTGCATGGCCTCGAGGAGCGCGGCTTGGGTTTTCGGGGGCGTGCGGTTGATTTCGTCGGCGAGGACGAGGTTGGAGAAGATCGGGCCGCGGACGAAGGTGAGGCGGCGGCCTTCGGGCGTTTCGGTGAGGATTTCGGTGCCGGTGATATCGGCGGGCATCAGGTCGGGCGTGAACTGGATGCGCTGGAAGTGAAGGTGGAAGACCTGCGCGAGGGATTTGACGAGGAGGGTCTTGGCGAGACCGGGAGCGCCGGTGAGGAGGCAGTGGCCGCCGGCGAGCAGGGCGAAGAGGAGTTGTTCGACGACCTCACGCTGGCCGACGATGACTTTGGCGAGTTCGGCGGAAACGCGTTCGCGGCCGGATTGGAGGCGCTGGTAAGCGGCTTCGTCGGTGAGAGGTGGGGCGGTGTCGATCATGAGAGGGATGGAGGGGAATTGACCACAAAGACGCAGAGGCACGGAGAGGGTCAGTGGGTCATGGCGTAGAAGAGGATGTTAATGGCCATGGGGTAGGCCATTTTCTCGGCGAAGCGCTCGAAGTAGGTAGGGTCTTCGCCCTCGCGTTCCCAGCCGTCGCCGAGATCGGTGTTGTGGCAGATGATGGCCATCATGCGGCCCTTGTCGTCGAAGAGGGCGCGGTAGTGGACCTCCTGCGTGCCGCCGTAGCCGTCGCGTTCGTAGGTTTGGCCGGTGGCGAGGAATTGGTGGATGCTGGGCATCTGCGGTTTTTCTTTGAGATCGAACACGCAGTGGAAGATCGGGTGCTCGATGGGGAGCTCGACGGGCTCGCGGTCAGGGAAGACGCGTTTGATCTCGTAGTAAAAGTTGTCCCATTCGTCGTCGCCCCAGAAGTCGTCGACCATGAGGAAGCCGCCGTTGAGAAGGTAGTTTCGGAGGGCGACGACCTCGTCTTCGGAGAACTGTAGGCCGCCGGGCTCGATCATGTAGACGAAGGGATACTTCGCGAGTTCGGCGGCGGTGATGTCGATGAAGGTCGGTTCGGGGTTGACCTTCAGGCTCGTCATCTGCTGGAGGCGGAAGGAGAGGTTGAGATCGGCTTCGGGGGCGTCGGTGGCCCAGCGGCCGCGTCCGCCCCAACCGCCCCAGCCGCGGCCGTAGCTCGAGTAGCGGAGGCGGGCGAAGGAGAAAACGTCGTGCGGGAATTTGGGATCGATTTCCCAGTTGGGGACGTCGCCACGATCGGTGAGCGGGGCGCGGCGACCGCCGAAGCCGCCGAAGCCGCCGAAACCGCGGAATTGAGCGAAGGCTTCGGCGGTAAAGAGCAGCGTCGCGAGGAACGCGAAAAGGATCGGGCGGGCGTTCATGGCGTGGCGGGTGGCAGCGTGGCGAGCAGGTCGTAGGCGGCGCGGAAACGGGGGGCGTCTTCGAGAGCTTGGAGAACGTGGCGGCGGGCGGCGGCGGGATCGGTGGACGCGAGGTGTTGGGCGACGCGGAAGTGAAGGGAGGCGAAGTCGGGTGGGTCGAGGCGGAGGAGGACGCGGCCGGCTTGGGCGGCGGCGGTGGCGTTGCCGGTGCGCTCGTGGGCGTCGAGCAGCGTGCGCCACGGCGTGGGCGAGAGCGGATTGATAGCGAGCCAGGCATCGGCCCAGCGGGCGGCGGCGGACCAGTCGTGGGCGGATTTGGCGAGGTCGAGGAGGCGGGTGACGGACGCGAGGGCGTCGGCCTCGTGCGTGGCGATCGTGGTGAGGGCGTCGCGTTCGGAGGCGGTGTCGTTAAGCGCGGCGGCGGCGCGAGCGAGAAGCGAGTGGAAGTTGTCGGGGCCGGGAAGGTAGAGGTTGGCATCGGCGAGCGGTTGGAGTTTTTCGCGGACGGTTGGCCAATCTTCCGCTTCGGCGGCTTCGCGCGCGGCGCGGAGGAGATCGTGGACGTTGGGAGCGGTGCGGAGGCCGGGAATGTTTTGGACGATGAGATTGGTGAGGCCGGCGGAGTCGCGGCGGAAATCGAGGCCGCGGCCGAAGGCGAGGGCGGTTTCGCGGGCGAAGGCGGCGAAGTCGCGATCGAGGGTGTCGAGCGGGGCGAAGTGGCGGGCGAAGGCGGTGTTGATTTCGAGGCCGTCGGCGAGGCTGCGGAGGAGCGTGCGGAGCTTTTCGAAGCCGAAGCGTTCGACGAGGAATTCGACGACGAGGTAGGATTGGAAGTAGGCGAACTGGGTGTCGCGACCGTCTTCGGCTTCGAGGAAGGCGGCGCTCATGCGGCTGATCGGCTGGGTTTTTCCCTCGAGGATGCGGTCGCGGTAGTTGAGCGACATGAGCTGGCCCCAGGCGGGATTTTGCTGGCGCTCTTCGAAGACGGAGATGCCCTCGCTGAGCCAGCGCGGCATGCGATTGCGGGTCATCGTGAGGGTGATGACGTGGGTGAACTCGTGCCAGAGGACGGCTTCCCAGTTGGCGTGGGCGGACGCGGGGCTGTTGATGGTGAAGACGGGGCCGAAGCAGACGCCGAGGAAGCCGCCGATGTCGGGCATGCCGAAGGTGCGGACGGCGAAGTCTTTCGGGTCGTCGTAGATCTCGACGATCGCGGGGGCGTCGAGTTGGAGACCGTAGCGTTCGGTGAGATGGGTGTGGGCGCGTTCGAGGAGCGCGAGGGCGCGATCACCGTAAATGGGCGCTTCCGTAGCGGACATTCGGATACGGAAGTGCGGGCTGGTGAGGACGGTGAATTTTTCGAGCTGATCGTGGAGCGTGGTGAGGTTGTAGGCCTCGACGTTGTAGGCGTCGGCCTCGTGCGCGGAGGCGGCGAGTTGCCAGCCTTCGTCTTCGCGGCCGAGGCGAAGGAGATCCTGGGCGAGTTGGACGCGGGCGGGCGTGAAAGACGGATCGAGGGTGAGCGCGAGGCGCTGGGCGGCGGCGCCGTCGGCGAACTGGTATTGTTGGGAAAGTTTGCGGCCGATGAGGTGATCGACGCGGGGATTGTTGGACCACGTGGCGAGGGCGGCGGAGCGATGCTGGGCGGCGCCGATGGGATCGCGCGCGACGTGAGCGATGACGGCCCGGAGGGCGTGGGCCTCGGGGGTGTGAGGATTTACGGCGAGGGCGAGGTTGAGATGGACGGTGGCGAGATCGCGGCGTTCGGCGTCGATGAAATGTTCGGCGAGGAGGAGGTGCGAAGGGACGTGACGCGGGTTGATTTCGAGGGCGCGCTGGGCGTGGGCGACGAGTTGTTTGCGGTCGCCGGTTTGGAAGGACGCGGCGAGGCCCCAGAGGAGATCGGGATCGTCGGGAGCGACGTCGAGACCGGACGTGAACGTGCGCGAGGCGAGGGCGAAGTCGCGTTTTTCGAGGGCGAGCCGACCGGAAACGAGGAAGGCGTCGCGGGACGGCGGCTGCGCGCGCTGGGCGGGGCGGAGAAAATTTTCGAGGGCGAGGCGGGGATCGAGGCCGGCGAGAAGACTGGCTTCGCCCATGACGGCTTGGAATTCGGAGGAGCGAACGTAGTCGGTGCCGCGGCTCATCGCGGCGAAGTTCATGGCGCGGACGACCTCGCGGACGTTGATCGTGGCGGCGTCGGTGTTGCCGGTGTGAAGTGCGGCTTCGCGCGAAAGGAGACGGAGGTGGAGATTGAAGAGGACGGAGGCGCCGAGTTCGTCGAGGCGTTCGGCGGCTTCCTGATAGCGGCCGAGGGCGAGAAGGGCGCGGGCTTCGAGTTCGCGCCAAGCTTCGTTTTCTTCCCGATCTTCGGAGGAAATTTCGCGGGCGGCATCGATGACCTCTTCGTAGTTGCCGACGCGAAGGTCGGCGCGGGCTTCATCGATCGTGGCGGCGCGGAGCGAAGTCGAAGCGGTGAACGCCAGCAGTGTGAAACCGAGCAGCACTGCGAGACGCGAAGAGAGACAAGCCGGGGTCGATACGGCCATGCCGAAAACGGATAACAAGTTCCGCGCCGGGGGCCATGGTGACGTGAAGATTTTAGCGTAAAAGTTCGTGCACCTTTTCCGCGGTCGGCGCGTCGCGCTCTGTCCGATCAATACGGGGCGCACGACGCGCCGGAGGGTCGGTGGATCGGCGCGTTACAAGCGGAAGTGTTTGCGAATGTCGGCGAGGACTTTTTGGGGGCCGAGATAGTTGCCGTGGGCGTCGAAGGATTTGGAGAGCACGCGTCCCTGACGATCGATGAAGACGAGGTTGGGAATGCCGGATTCGCGGTAGACCGACAGCGGATGGTCGCGGCGCGTGTCGCTGTAGCGGAGGGCGGCCCAAGGCATGTTGGCGTCGAGCATGTAGCGTTTCATGGAGCGCTCGTCGCGATCGGCGCTGACGAAAACGATTTCGAATTCGGGATGACGGGCTTTGATTTCGTGATAGGCGGCGACAAGTTGCGGCGTGAATCGGCGGCAGGGGCCGCACCAACTGGCGGAGTAATAGACTGCGATCGCGTCGGTGCCGGTGAGATGATCGAGGGCGAGCGTGTCGACCATGCCGTCGCGAACACCGACGAGTTTGCCGTAGAGGGCGTCGGCCAGAGGGGAGGGTTCGGATTTGGCCGGAGCGGACGTGCGTTGAACGGTCGTGGAGGCGGGGGTGGGCGCAGGCTCGGGAGGAAGGGCACCGGTGAGAATCGCGATGCGCTCGCGGTCGGCGGGGGTGAGTTGTGCGAGCGGGAAAATGAGGCGGCGACCGTCGGCCTTGCGGAAGGAGACGTAGCCGTTTTTGGCGGAAAGCAGCTCGGCCTGCATCGGAGAACCGTCGGGGGCGGTCCAGGATTCGAAGGCGGCGGGGAGCGAGGACGAAAACAGCGTAAGGACCAGGAAGGTGCGGCGAAAGAAGGACATGAGCTGAAGGGGACGAAGGCTAGACCGCAGGACCGGGGAAACGTTCAACGCCGCGAGTGTGGCGGACGATGGCCCGAAGGCGAGTCATCGAAGGCCGCACGATGTGGGCGTGCGGCGTTGCCTGCGGGTGAAATCGCGTTAAGAGAGTCCCCGTGAATACAAAAGCGGCAGCCAGGGCAGTGGTGAGTCGGCGGTTCGCGGCGCCGGCGGGACGGCTTTACGAAGCGTGGCTCAAGCCCGAGCTGATCGAACGATGGATGTTCGGGCCGGCGGTGCGGGACGAGGAGATCGTGCACCTCGCGGTGGATCCGCGCGAAGGAGGAGCGTTTTCCTTCATGGTGGAGCGGAACGACGAGATGATCGAGCACATCGGAAAATACCTCGAAATGAAGCGGCCGACGCGGCTCGTGTTCACGTGGATGATCGCGGGCGCGGAGATGGGATCGCGGGTGTTGCTGGATTTCGCCGAGGAAGGCGAGACGTGCACGTTGACGCTCACGCACGAGCTTCATCCCACGTGGGCCGAGCACGTCGGAAAAATGGAAGGCTCGTGGGCGAAGCTGTTGGGCGGGTTGGCGACGGTCGTGGAGTCGGGGCGGGCGTGAATGTTGGTTTACGCGGTCCGGAAGGACTGCAGCCGCTGGCGAACCGACGCGATGTGGCTGCGCAGCCAGTAGAAACGATCGCCGAAGGAGGCGGGGATTTTGAGGTGGTTGACCGTGGCTTCGATCTCGTCGATGCGCTCGAGGAGTTCCTGGGCGCGGGCGGGGCTGACGGGGCCGAAGGTTTCGCGTTCGACGTGCAGAAGTGGACGGTAGCAGCGATAGAAGCGGAGAAGGATGCTCAAGCGATAGGCGAAAGGAAGAAAGCGGATCGCCGGAATCAGCACGAGAATCAGGGGCACGACGACGAAGAGCAGGCGGTTGAGGAGGCTCGCGAGCCAGAAGTTGTGAACGGTGCGGTAGAGGAAGGTTTTGCCGGATTTGTAGTAGCGGAGCGCGTCTTCGCTGAGGGGGATGTCCTGTTCGAGCGGAGCGGGAAACTCGCCGCGTTTCTGGAGGAGGTTGGCGGGACCATGGACCTCCTTGGCCACGCCGAGGAGGAGATCGGAAAGGGCGGAGTTGAGGCCCTTGCGCGCAACCAATTCGACGGTGGGGCCGATGAGCACGACATCTTGGGCGGGGAGATTCGCGCCGAAGTCGAATGAGCCTTGGGGCAGGATGATCTTGTTCAGGTAATCGCGGCGGCGGATGTAGGCGTCGGCTTGCGCGAAGCTGAAGAGGTGAATGTCGGGAGCGCGCACGAGGCTTCGCAGGGTCTGGAGCGAAGACGAGTCGCCCATGAAAAAAGCGGCATCGAGTTCGCCGGCGAGGAGGGCGGCGGCGGCGGGTCCGGCTTCGAGATCGACGAACGTCGTGGGGGCTCCGGAAATACCGTTCGCCTGCAGGAGGGTGGTGGCGAGCGCTCGTGTGCCGCTGCCGAGTGCGCCCACGGCGATGCGGCCGCCGGCGAGTTCCGAGAGACGGGTGATCCGCTCGGGATGGCGGTAGAACACCATCAAGGGTTGGTAAGCGACGCTGCCCAGCGAGACGAGGCGGGTGCGACTCTCCTCGTCGGCAAGTCCGCCGGGGACGAAACCGAGGTCGACCTGCGTATCCGGATTTTGGAGTCGTTGAAGGTTTTCGAGCGCGCCGGCGGACGGCAGAATCTCAAGCGTGACGCCGTGGGAGGCGAGGCGTTGTTGATACTCCCGGGCCCAGCGTTGGAACGAGCTGCCCTCCGGGCCGGTGGTGAGAACGATGCGATCGGGCGGCGCGGAGCGGAGGATCCACACGAAGGTGGAGGCGGCGATCGCGGCGATGACCAGGGCGATGGCGGTGGCGAAGCCGGGGCTGAAGCCGAAGGTTTCGATGAGCGCGTTGACGAGAGGGAAACGTCGTTTGGCCGGAACGATTGCCATCGATGTCGCGAGAACTGGGCTTGGCTATGGGTTACGGTGCCGGGAGAGCGGGGAGCTCACATGCCCGACAATGGGACGTGCCGCCTTTCGCTACCATTCCGGCGGGAAACACCGATCGAGGTTCGACGGTGCCGTGACCGGAAGCGGCATGACGCGGACGTGAGTTCGGGCGGGGCTTTAGCTGCCGGGCTTTTGGACGGGAATTTTCGCGAGCCAGTCGGGCACGGCATCGGCCGGGTAGGTGGGGAAACTGAGCTCGAGCAGGGAGACCGCAGGGATGTCGAAGCGGGCGGAGCCGGCGCTGCGATCGACGAGCATGGCCACGGCGACGGGGATGCCGCCGGCTTTGCGCACGATGTCGAGGCATTCGACGACACGTCCGCCGCGCGTGACGACATCTTCGGCGATGAGCACGCGTTCGCCGGGGGCGATGACGAAGCCGCGGCGCATGACGAGCGTGTTGTTTTCCTTTTCGGCAAAAATGTAGCGGGCGCGGGCCTGACGGGCGAGTTCCTGGCCGATGACGAGGCCGCCCATGGCGGGAGCGAGAACGGTGGTGAAGGAATGGCGTTGAAGCTTGGCGAGGAGAAGCTGGGCGAGGCGTTCGACGGCATCGAGACGCTGGCAGACCTGCGCGCATTGGAAGTAATGGCCGCTATGCAGACCGGACCGGAGGATGAAGTGTCCCTCTTGGAGCGCGCGGGTGCGGACGAAGATGTCGAGTATCTCTTTCTGGACTGGATCCATGGCGACGACGCTGCCGCGCGGGACCGAAAAAACAAAATCATTTTGCGTGGCGCGCGGCGGGCTTCTAATTTTTGCAGGCCGTGCTGAATGTCGTGCCATTGGAGGACGAACTCGGCGATGTCCTGGAAAAGGCCATGCGTCATGCGGGGCTCAACGAAGATGCGTTGGGACGCCGGGCCGATGTGGCGCCGAATCGCATCCGGGACGCGATCAACTATCGGCCGGAGCTTTCGACGGACGAACTACGGCGACTGGCGGCGGTGCTGGGGTTGAATGAGGTGGGGTTGTGCGCATTGGGCTGCGGGCGTTATCCGTTGCCGCCGCCGGCGATACTGCCCTTTGCGCTGTATCCGCTGCGCATGCGTCATGGGATCGGGGTGGCGAACGCCTATTTGGTGGCGGAACGCGGGGCGACGCGGGGGGTGTTGTTCGATACGGGGCCCGGCATCGAGAGTTTGGAGGCGGTGTGGCCGCCGGAGATCCGGGGAGTGGACGCGGTGTTTCTAACCCACGCCGAAGGCGAGCACACGGGGGCGCTGTGCGAGGTGGTGGAACGTTTCGGGATCCGCGAAGCGTATTGCCCGCGGGGTGCGAAGGTTCCGTGCGGGGAAGCCGTGAACGAGGGCGAGCGGAAGCACTATGGGGAGCTGGTCGTGACGGCGTTCAGCACACCGGGACATACCCCTGCGCATAATTGCTATCTGGTCGAAGCGGGGAATCGAAGTCGGGGGGCAGGGTTGTTGATTTCGGGAGACTTGTGTTTTGCGGGATCGGTCGGCGGCGCGCAGTTCTGCCGGAAGCAACTCGCGGCGAATCTGAGGCGCATGCTGCAGGCGGTCCCGCCGGAAACCGTGATTGCGCCCGGGCATGGTCCGCTGACCACGGTGCAGAATGAGCTGCGCTACAATCCCTTCGTCCTGTAGGCGAGGGTCGCGGTGATGGTCGGGGCGGTGAGATTCGAACTC
>JGI12383J13903_1000541_pt1 | contig 26285 bp, 14 predicted proteins | sample Passage237B_FD_13903 | JGI IMG/M metagenome (IMG submission 13903)
TATCCGCTGCTGCGATATCTGGGCTATGCGCGACGGCGCCCCTACCGGGGGCGTGCCGCGCCGGCGACGGCGACCGGACGAACAAGCCGGGAATCCGCGACGGCGCGCCGTGCGGCCAGGCGGCCTACCTCGTTCATCGAATCCCGATCCAGAGGGCTAGAATGCAACCGTACCCCTGCGAGGTTCCCGCCATGTCCGCTGTCCGCGCCACCGCCAAACAGGAAGTGGAGCAGTTGCTGGAGCACCTGCCCGACGACAGCACGCTCGAAGACATCCAGTACCACCTCTACGTGCTGGAAAAGATCCGGCACGGGCAGGCCGACGTGGCCGCAGGCCGGACCTACACGCAGGAAGAGGTTCGCGCCCGGATGCAGCGATGGCTGCAAGGCTGATCTGGTCGACCGAGGCGCTCGACGACCTCGATGCCATTGCCGAGTACATCCACCGCGACTCTCCGTATCACGCGCAGCGCGTGGTGGATGCGGCGCTGGCGTTGGCCGAATCGGCCGCCGAACAGCCGCTGATCGGTCGAGTCGTGCCGGAACTGGACGATCCGGCGATCCGCGAGCGGTTCCTGTACAGCTATCGGCTGTTGTATCAGGTCAGGGACGAGCAAGTGGAAATGCTGGCGCTGATCCACGGGCGCCGGTTGCTGGAATCGCTGGAAGGCCGGCTCGACTGATCCATCCCGATGTCATGACGTGCGTGCGCCGACTGGAGTACCCGCGCGTTCCGGCGCGCGGGCACCCCGCTTCCATCGCCCGTCACGTACCCCTAGCTCTCGAACCCGTTCTCGAAGATGCGATACGCGCCGCAGTTCGTCGCGCCGAGGGTGCCGCCTATGCACGGATCGCTGACGGCGATGCCGGCGAGCGGAAACTCCGTGGCGTCCGGTGTCCCGTCCCCGTCGGAATCCGCAGAGAACGGGTCGGTGCCGATCACGTACTCGAAATCGTCCGGCAGCCCGTCGTGGTCGCCCTCGTCGCTCGAGGAACAGGCATAGCCGATCATCTTCGTCGCGCCGGCCGGGCAACCGGAACAAGGGTGTCGCCCGGTTGCGCGCAGGGACGCCTGCGACCTTGCCGAGCACTTTGCGGGCCGCGGCTGCTGCATCCGGGATGCCGTAGCCGGTCACCGGATCCCATCCCAGCCCCAACTGCGCCCGCGCACCGGTCTGCGCCAGCACGGTGCGCAGGCCCGGCTCCATGCCGACCGGCGGCTCGGGAACGCTCCCCGGCACCAGCGGGTTGATCGAACGCAGCAGGCCCATCACCCCCGCGATCTGCGGGGCCGACATCGAGGTGCCCGTGCACCAGCCGATCCCGTCTCCCATCGGCGTTCCGTAGCCGTCGCCGCACTCTCCGTAGTCAACCCAGGTCGTGTTCGGATACGTCGTGGACAGGACACGCTTGGCCGAGCCCAGCGTCTCCTGGTGCGTACGCGGTCCTGTACATCTGAATTCCGCAATGCTTGCACGTTCCTTGAACACCGAGACCGCTTGCGCCATTCGCACCGAGCAACCCTGCGACATGGGTACCGTGACCCAAGATGGCCGGCGGCATCAGAGTTCCAACCGGAGTGCAGCTCCCGGCATCGATCCACATCGACTTTTTCTCGTCGACATCCAGCGGGTCGAATCCTGACTGTGCCGGCCTTCCCGTCAGTCCGACATCCCGCGACGCGGTCTTGACGAAATTGCCGCCGACGTAGGTGCTTCCCGAGAACTGTCGCAACGCAGCATGGTTCCGTTGGCGCCGAAGCGCGTCGAAGGCCCATGGCCGGATTCGACCAGCTTGATCCGCACGCCCGAAGCGTCGAGCTCGTGCGCCAACGATGCGGTGAAGTCCCCGATGGCGGCGTTGCTCTCCGGCAGGCGGCGACCAGCGGGGTTGGAGACAGCGTCGCGCCGGATGCGACATTGACGATCGTGCAGCGCCCCGTTCGCGGAACTGCGAGATCACCGCCTGGCACGTCGCCATGACGCCGAGCGAACTGGTCTCGAAGATCTCGCGCACCGTGGACATGGGGGTCGCCTCGAATGCACCGAACAGACCGATGCCGGCGTCGTTCGCCAGCACTTCGATGGGTCCGGCGGCATCCGGTGCCCGCATGATGCTGCCCGCCCGCGTTGCATCCAGAGGCAGGATCCGCACGATACGGAAGCAGCTCCCTCCGTGGGCGTGCGGCACGCGCGGGGCGGAGATCAACCCGGAGCGAACGCCGTTGACCACCGACGCCGACATCCACGTTCCGCCCGGTGCGTCGGCAGCCCTTTCCGCAGTGTCCGGACGAGCCGATCCACCGCCCCGGACCGGAACCGGAAAGCGCAAAGAACCGCATCTTTTTCGCGTCCGCGTGCGCGCAAGCGCAAAAAAAAGCGCTACGCTAGGCGCCGCGGCACATTCACCGCCGCACCACCCTCACGGAGAGACGAAAACATGGCTACATCCAAGAAGCCGGCTGCTGGCAAGAAGGGCGCATCGAAGCCGATCACCGAGCCGCTCGGCAAGTCGGGCCTCGTTGCATATCTTGCCGAGCACAGCGGTGTCGCGGCGAAGGACGTCCGCGCCGTGCTCGCAACGCTCGAGCAGGCCGTGGCGAACTCGGTCAGCAAGAAGGGCGCGGGCGTGTTCACGCTGCCGGGTCTGCTGAAGATCACGGCCGTCGCGGTGCCGGCGAAGCCGAAGCGCAAGGGCATCGATCCGTTCACCAAGGAAGAGCGCGTTTTCGCGGCCAAGCCGGCGACGGTCAAGCTCAAGGTGCGCGCGCTCAAGAAGCTCAAGGACGCTGCACTCTGAGCCTTCTTGTCCCATCGCAACACCGCACACCGCCGGCCTTGCGCCGGCGGTGTCGTTTCGGGAGCACGCTCACACCGTCGCGGGATTCGGCTTGGCCGGATCGAGCTTCCACTGCTTGATCGCGCGAGCGACGTCTTCCGGATTCATTTCGCCATCCGCAGCCAGTGCCGCGATCGCCGCGTGCGCGATCCAGTAGCGGTCCACCTCGAAGAACGCGCGCAGGTTCGCGCGCGTGTCGCTGCGACCGAAACCGTCGGTACCGAGCACGACGTAGCGCTTGCCGTGCGGCACGAACGCGCGGATCTGGTCGGCGTACTCGCGCACGTAGTCGGTTGCCGCGATCGCGGGGCCGGCACGGCCTTCGAGGCATGCGGTGACATGCGCGATGCGCGGCTTCTTCTCCAGTGGATGCAGGCGGTTCCAGCGCTCCGCATCGAAGCCATCCTTGCGCAGTTCGGTGAAGCTCGGGCAAGACCAGATGTCGGCGGCCACGCCGAACTCCTTGTCCAGCAGTTCCGCCGCGGCGATCACCTCGCGCAGGATGGTTCCGCTGCCGAGCAGTTGCACGCGCGGCTGTCCCTTCTTCGACTTGCCGGCATCGCGGAACAGGTACATGCCCTTCACGATGTCGTCCGCCACGCCGTCCGGCATGTCCGGGTGCGGGTAGTTCTCGTTCATCACGGTGACGTAGTAGTACACGTCCTCCTGCTCCTGCAACATGCGCCGCATGCCGTCCTGCAGGATCACCGCAACCTCGTAGGAGAACGTCGGATCGTAGGCGCGGCAGTTCGGGATCGCACCCGCCATCAGGTGCGAATGGCCGTCTTCGTGCTGGAGCCCCTCGCCGTTCAGCGTGGTGCGTCCGGCGGTACCGCCGACGAGGAAGCCGCGCGAGCGCATGTCGCCGGCGGCCCAGGCGAGATCGCCGATTCGCTGGAAGCCGAACATCGAGTAGTAGATGTAGAACGGAAGCATCGGCACGTTGCTGATTGAATAGCTCGTCGCCGCGGCCATCCACGCACTCATCGCACCCGGCTCGGTGATGCCTTCCTGCAGCACCTGCCCCTTCTGGTCCTCGCGGTAATACATGAGCTGGTCCGCGTCGACCGGCCGGTACTTCTGGCCGAACGGCGCATAGATGCCGATCTGCCGGAACATGCCTTCCATGCCGAACGTGCGCGCCTCGTCGGCGACGATCGGCACCACGCGCGGCCCCACCTGCTTGTCGCGCAGCACGAGGTTCATGCCGCGCACGAACGCCATCGTGGTCGAGATCTCGCGGTCGCCGGAGCCCTTGGTGATCGGCTCGAATGCCGCAAGGTCGGGCACCGCCACGGAAACGCTGCGGGTGCGCCGCTGCGGCAGGAAGCCGCCAAGCGCGTTGCGACGCTCCAGCATGTACTGCACTTCCGGAGAATCCTTGCCCGGGTGGTAGTACGGCACGTCCTTGAGCTTGTCGTCGGGAATCGGGATCTGGAACCGATCGCGGAAATGCCGCACCGCGTCGTCGTCCAGTTTCTTCTGCTGGTGCGTCGGATTCTGCGACTCGCCGGCCGCCCCCATCCCGTAGCCCTTGACCGTCTTGGCGAGGATCACCGTAGGCATGCCGCGGGTGTTTACCGCCTCGTGATACGCCGCGTAGACCTTGTGCGGGTCGTGGCCACCGCGGTTCAGGCGCCAGATGTCGTCGTCGGACAGGTTCTGCACCAGCGCGGCCGTTTCCGGATACTTCCCGAAGAAATGCTTGCGCGTGTACGCACCGCCGAACGCCTTGCAGTTCTGGTATTCGCCGTCGACCGTTTCCATCATCAGCTGGCGCAGCCTGCCGCTCGTGTCACGCGCGAGCAGCGGATCCCAGTAGCTGCCCCAGATCGTCTTGATCACGTTCCAGCCGGCACCGCGGAACACGCCCTCCAGTTCCTGGATGATCTTGCCGTTGCCGCGCACCGGGCCGTCGAGGCGCTGCAGGTTGCAGTTGATCACGAAGATCAGGTTGTCGAGTCCCTCGCGACCCGCCAGCGAAATGGCGCCGAGCGATTCGGGCTCGTCGGACTCGCCGTCGCCCATGAAGCACCAGACCTTGCGGTCGCTCGGCGCGATCATGCCGCGGTGCTCCAGATACTTCATGAAGTGCGCCTGGTAGATCGCCTGCAACGGCCCCAGGCCCATCGACACCGTCGGCACCTGCCAGTAGTCCGGCATCAGCCACGGATGCGGATACGAAGACAATCCCCGTCCGTGGCCGGCAACCTCCATGCGGAACAGGTCGAGCTGGTCCTCGGCAATGCGTCCTTCCAGGAACGAGCGCGCGTAGATGCCGGGGCTCGAATGGCCCTGATGGAAGATCAGATCGCCCGGATGGCTGTCCGACGGCGCGCGCCAGAAGTGGTTGAAGCCGACGTCGTACAGCGTCGCACTCGACGCGAAACTCGCGATGTGCCCGCCGAGCTCGCCAGGCTTGCGATTCGCGCGCACGACCATCGCCATCGCGTTCCAGCGGATCATGCAGCGGATGCGCCATTCCATGTTGCCGTCGCCCGGCATGCGCGCCTCGCGCTCCGGCGGGATCGTGTTGACGTAGTCCGTCGTCGGCGCGAACGGCAGGTGGCCGCCGGCTCGGCGCGTCTCGGCGACCATGCGCTGCAACAGGAAGTGCGCGCGGTCGGTCCCGTCGGCATCGATCACCTTCTGCAGGGATTCGGTCCATTCGCGGGTTTCGGTCGGATCGAGATCCTGGTCCAGGATGTCGTTGAGCTGATTCATTGCGAGTCCTTCTTGGCGCGCCCGAGGTACGTCGCGCCGGGCCATGGCAGTGCTTTCGTGGATCGCGAAGTGTAGCCCGCGGACATGCGTGCCGCATGCTGCGCATGCGCCGCAGAGGCCGGCAGCGATCGGGTGGCCTTGTCGCGCAGGATGTCCGCTCGCGTTCCCGCCGCGCCGTGACGATGTCCGCCGGCACCCCGAAACGACGTACCCACATGCATCTGACCCGAAGGGAATCCACCATGCCACGCCTGTCCAGCCTGCTGCTCGGTCTACTCGCCACCCTGCCGGCCTCGGCCGCCGACCGCATCTTTGCCGACGGCTTCGATCCCGCGACCTGGGTAATGGGCTACTACGTCGGCTACGAGCGCAGCCTGCTGCCGCAGGCCGAGATCGACTTCGGCACGATCTCGCACCTGATGGTCGGCCGGGTGCGCCCGCTCGCCAGCGGCGACATCACGACCGACTACGACATCGACGCCACGAACGGCCCGCTGTTCGCGCAAGCATCGGTGGACGCGGCGCATGCGGCGGGACGCAAGGCGATCCTGATGGTCGGCGGCGCCGGCGAGGCGGCGAGCTGGCAGGGCGCGGCGAGCTCGGCCAACATCGACCACTTCGTCGCGAGCCTGCTCGCCGAAGTCGATGCACGCGGCTACGACGGCCTGGATCTCGACTGGGAGATGCCGTTCGACACCGCCATCGACGGGCCGCGCATGAAGGTGCTTGCGCAGAAGCTGCGCGCGCTGCGACCCGGCCTGCTGCTCACGATCCCGGTCGGCTGGTTCAATCCGAACTACATGACGCCGGACCCGTACTGGGCCGAGATTGCGCCCTTGTTCGACCGCATCAACATCATGACCTACGACATGGCCGGCTCGGTCGCGGACGGCTGGACCGGCTGGAAGAGCTGGCACAGCTCGGCGCTGTTCAACACCGATCCTCCGACACCGACATCGCCATCCGCGGTGGACGTGAGCTATCGCCTCGGCTTCCTGCCGACCGGCGTGCCGGCGGCGAAGCTCGGCATCGGCATGGGCTTCTACGGCTATTGCTGGCACGGCGTTACCGGCCCGCACCAGGACGGCGGCACCGTCGTCGCCGCCGACCAGACGATGAGCTACGCCAACATCGTCGCCCAATACCCGGTCAGCGCGACACGCCAATGGGACGCGACCGCGCGCGTGCCGTATCTGTCGTCCGCAGCCGGAATCGGCCCGCACGCCTGCACCTTCGTCAGCTATGACGATCCGCAGTCGGTCGAGGAAAAAGGCGCCTACGCCCGTGCGAACGGCATCGGCAGCGTCATCATCTGGACCATCGGACAGGGCCATCTGCCCTCGCAGCCGGTGGGCCAGCGCGACCCGTTGCTTTCCGCGCTGCGAACGGGGCTCGGCAACTAGCCGCGCTTCGGGAAGGAGCCGCACTCGTTCCTTCCCGACCCGGCGCATCCCGCACGCGCGCGGACCCGCTTCCGGCAAAGCGGATGGCGCATGCGGTCGATTGGCTCGCGCACGCGGCGGGCCGTGCGGATGGCATGACGCCGGACGGGCTCCGGGCACGAAACCGCAGGATGCGATCGGCGCCACGCCCCGGAAACGAAAGCGCCCGGGCGAGCCGGGCGCTTTCCCATCGCATGTCGGCCCGCGCCGATCAGAACCCGCGTTCGCGGCGGCGCATGCCAACCAGCGCACCGCCACCGACCAGCACGAGCAGTGCGAGCAGCGCCCACTTGTCGGTGGCCGGAACGGGGCGAACATCTCCGCCCGAGCCACCGCCGACCACCACGGTGGAACTGGACGAATTGTCGTCCGGGTTCGGGTCCGGCGTGTCGGAGTCGACCGTGGCCTGATTCACGATGCTGCCCGCCGCCGATGCCGAGACCAGCACGTTGATGTGGTAAGTCGCCTGCGATCCGGCTGCCAGGTCGCCGAGCTGGCAATCGGGCACGCCATTCGGATCGTTGAGGCAGCCGGTGGTATCCACGAACGCCAGCGACGCAGGCAGCGTGTCGTGTGCGACCACGGCGATCGCCGTGGCGGGACCGGCGTTGGCCACGACCACTTCGTATGTCAGCGGCTGACCGGCCACCGGCACGCCGAGGGCACGCTTGGTCACGCGAAGATCCGCCTCGTCCGGCAGGTTCGGAATCACGTCGACGGGCGAATCGTCCTCGTTGCTGGACGGATCCGGGTCGATCTCGTCGCCGCCGACGGTCGCGTGGTTGACGATCGATCCGCTCGCGGTATCCGCGACCACCGCGGTGATCGTGTAGCTCGTGCTCGAACCGTTCGCAATCGTGCCCAGCGAGCAGGTCGGAACGCCCGCGGGGTCCTCCGCGCAGCCGCTGGTCGTCGCCGAAGCGATGCCGGCCGGCAGCACGTCGGTGACCTGCACGCCGGTCGCGTCGTCCGGACCGTTGTTGGCGACGACGATGGTCCACGTCACCGTACCGCCCGGATTCACCGTCGCGGCTCCGGCGGTCTTGGTGATCACGAGATCCGCAGCGCGCGTCCCGACCGCGGTGTTCGCGTCATCGCCGTTGTTGGACGCGTCCGGATCCGGCGTGTCGGAGCTGGCGCTCGCGGTGTTCACGATCGGATTGGCGCCGGCGTAGCCGGACGGTACCTGGTAGGTGACGCCGATGGTCACCGAACTGCCGGAGGCCAGCGTACCGAGCGCGCACGGGAAGCCCGCCGCGCAAGGCGCGTCCGCCGAGACGAACACAAGGCCGGCCGGCGTCGGATCGGCAAGCACGACGTTGTCCGCATCCGACGGCCCGAGGTTCTCCACGGTGATCGAATAGACGACGTCGTCGCCCGGGAACACGCTCGCGGAGCCGGTCTTGGTGACCGCGAGATCGGCCACCGGCGTCACGATCAGCGTGCCCGTCGCCGGGTCGCCCGGCAGGCCGTTGTCGGAATCGATCGGGCCGGTCGTGTTGACCAGCGCACCGTCGATCTCGCCGACGACGTTGGCGACGATCGCGCAACTTCCGCTCGCCGGGATGGTGCCGCCCGCGAGCGCGAGGGAACCCGCGCCCGGCGCGGCCGTGACGGTGCCGCCGCAGGTATTGGAGACGAGCACCGGAGCGCTGCCGTTCACGAGCCCCGCCGGATAGGTGTCGGTGAAGCCGACGCCGGTCAGCGCAAGCGTGTTCGGGTTGGTCAGCGTGATCGTCATCTGCACCGTATCGCCCGCCCCGGCAGTGGCCGGATCGAACGACTTCTGCGCCGTCGGTTCAGGCAGCGCGTTGCCGTTGATCGGCACATCGTCGGAATTGTTGCTGTCCACCGGATCGGGCTGGTCGCCGCCGTTGCTGGTGGCGACGTTGACGATGCTGCCGAGCGTGGTCACCGTGGCCTGGATGGTCAGCGTGACGGTCGCACCCGGGCCGCTGGCGTCGAGGTTGCCGATCGTCCACAGGCCGGTGATGCCGTCGTAGGTGCCCTGCGAAGGCGTCGCGGAGACGAAGTCGAGCCCGGCCGGAAGCTGGTCGGTGACCGTGACATTGGTGGCCGCGCTCGGGCCGTTGTTGGTGACGGTCACCGTGTAGGTCACCACGTCGCCCAGCGTCGCGTTCGGATCATCCACGGTCTTGATCACCTGGATGTCCGCAGCCTGGCCATTCACCGGCACGCCATCATCGTTGTTCGACGGATCCGGGTCGAACTGGTCGCTGCCGACGACCGACGCATTGTTGATCACCGAATCGGTGGTGTTCACGGTCACGACGATGTTCAGTGTCGCGGTCTGCCCGGCCGCGAGGCTGCCGACCGTCCACAAGCCGGTCGCATCGTCGTAGCTGCCCTGCGACGGCGCCGACGAAACGTAGTCCAGACCGGCCGGCAGCACGTCGCCGATGACCACACCCGTGGCGTCGCTCGGGCCCGCGTTGTAGACGCTGATCGTGAAGGTCACATTGCTGCCGAGGTTCGGCGCGCTGTTGTCGACGATCTTCTCGACCTGCAGATCGGCCGCCGGCGCACCGTTGATCGGCGCCGAACTGCTGTTGTTGCTCGACACGGGGTCGATCTGGTCGCCGCCGGCGCGCGTCGCGGTATTGACGATGCTGCCCGGCGCGGAGACCTGTGCCTGCAGCTGCAAGGTCGCGCTGGCACCGACCGCAAGCGGCCCGGGAATCGTCCAGCTACCGCTGCCCGGATCGTAACTGCCCTGGTCCGGCGTCGCCGCGACGAAGACGAGGCCGGCCGGAAGGCCATCGCTGATGATCACGTTGGTCGCCGGGCTCGGGCCATGGTTGGTCGCGATCACGGTGTAGGTGATCGTGTCGCCGACATTCGGCGCATCGTCGTCGACGGCCTTGAGCACGCCGATGTCGGCGGCCTCGTCGATCTCGGTCGAATCGTCGTCGTGGTCGTTGCCCGGATTCGGATCGTCCGGCGTGGCGACATCCACGCCGTTGACGAGATCGGTCGCGTCGTCGGCCACGTCCACCGTCAGCACGATCGGCGGATAGCTCGCACCCGCAGCCAGCACGTCGCTGCGCTCGCATCCGAGCGGCGACAGGTTGCAGGTCCAGCCGGTGCCGACGATGGTCGTCGCGGTCAGTCCGGCCGGCAGGGTTTCGCTGACCTGCACGAGGCCGGTGGTCGGTCCCGCGCCGACGTTGGTGACGACGATGGAATACGTCGCACCGATCTGACCCTGATGGAAGTTGCCGGCATGCGTCTTCTCGATCGCGAGATCCGGCGGTGCGATCACGGTCGTCTGCGCGTCGCCGGTCGCCGGGCTGCCGGAATCCGGATGGTTCGGATCGGTCGGCGACCATGCGCCTGCGGTGTTCGTGAACGGGGACGGGCCCGCGTATGCGGAATCGACGTGGAAGGTGACGTTCAGGCTGACGCTGCCGCCCGCCGTGATGGTGCCGAGCGCGCACGGGAATCCGCCGGCGCAAGGCGCATCCGCGGAAACGAACGTGATGCCGGCATTCGGCGCGGGATCGTCGAGCATCACCGATTGCGCATCGGACGGTCCGGCATTGGCGACCGTGATCGCGTAGGTCACGTCGTTGCCGGCGACGACGCTCGTCGTGCCGCTCTTGGTCACCGACAGGCTCGCCTGCGGCACCACGACGGTCTGGTCGTCCGCCGTGTTGTTGACGGTCGTGCTCTCCGGTGTCGTGGTCGCGATCTCGCTGTGCACCGGAATCGTTCCGCCGTTGACCGGCGCGGTGTACGTGAAGCCGATCGTGACACCGCTGCCGGGCGCGAGAAGTGCCGGCATGCCGGTGAAGGAGACCTGGCAGGTCGTCGCGTTGTAGTTCGCGGCGACGCCAGCCGGCAGTGTCGGGAATGCCATGCCCGTCGGGCAGCTGCCCGGCGTGCCGATGACCAGCATGTAGGTGACGGCTTCCGCGTTGGCAGTCGCCGCCGCCAGATTGCCGTAGGTGACGGTGCCGGCGACCGTGTCGCCCGGATCCGCCGTCGGCGGCACCGTGATGGTGGTGGCGACGTCGGAAATGATGACGTCCGTCGAAGCGCTCGCCTGATTCGGAACCGGCTGGGTCGGCGGGTTCGGCGATGTCGCCAGCGGATCCTCGATCGAGTCGATGGCGACCGTCACCGGCACGGGGCCCGTCGCTGGCGCGGTGTACTGGAAGTTGAACGCAAGCGACTGTCCCGGTGTCAGCGTGGTGGGCATGCCGCTGAACGTCACCTCGCACGTGGCTGAGTCGTAGCCGAAGCCGACGCCGGCCGGAAGCAGCGTGAAGTTCACGCCGGTCGGGCAATTGCCGGGCGTGCCGATGACGGCCGTGTACGTGAGGCCGGTCGCGTCGGCAGACGCGGCGTCACCCGCGTGCGAGTACGCGATGTTGCCGTACACCGTATCGCCCGGAAACACGGAGCCGGTGACGCCGACCAACGCGCCGACGTCGGTCAGCGTCGATCCATCCACGATCTCGATCGGGAGCTCGAATTCCTGGCTGCGCTCCAACGCCCAGAGATCCAGCCCCTTGAGGTTGCCGAACGCTTCCGATGCGCTATTGTTGCATTCGGTGCCGCTGTTCCCGCCCGCGGTCCACCAGCGGTAGTAGCGACCGGAGCCGTCTGCGACGGACGAGTCGACGCCGGTCAGGGAATGGTCGGGTGTCGGCGGCACCTGCAGGTTGCCTGCGCCGCACAGACGGCCATTCAGCTCGCCGACCAGCGTGCCGCCGCGCGTGCGGTAGCCGCGGTCATCGAAGTAGACAATGCTGTCGCCGGAGCCGTTGAGCTTGGTCAGCGTCGGGCCGCCCCAGGAATTGCGCTCGATGTCGAGCATCGGGAAGTGCGCTTCGCCGTTGCGACCGACGATGCGGAACTCGTAGTCGCCGACCGGGAATGCCGTGCCGTCGTTGCGCAGGCCGTCCCACAGCACCGCATGACTGCCGGTCGCCGCAATGCCGGTCAACACGCGATTGAGCGGATTGGCGGGGTCGAAATCGATTCCGTCGTTGCTGATGACGATCTCGTAGGTGAGCGTATTGACCGTGTCGAACTGGAACACGCCGCCGGCCGATACCGTCGACTGGTTTCCGCTGAGGTTGCCGACGAAGGTCGGGTTGGTCAGCTCCGGGGCCGCGGGCACCAGCGGAATGCCAAGCGCGCCGAGCGTCCTGGCCACCTCGGCCGCATTGGGGCCGGATGCATCGACGTCGGCGAAGAAGATCGGATATTCGGGCTGCTGCGGCGTGACGCCGGCAGGGAAGCTTCCGGTTCCGACGAGGTGGCTGTTGCCGCGTACATCCTTGTAAAGCGGCGCGCCGGTATCCAGGAATCCGCGGCTGTTGGCATAGAACGCCGCCGCATTCGGATCGATGCCGCGCATGATCTGGCGGTACCGGTATCCGTCGCCGGTCACGTAATGCAGGGAGTATTCGACGGGACGCGGATTGGCGCCGGTGTAGCCCACCCATGCGTAGGAGAACAGGCGACCGTTCGAATCGGTCGTCGACGTCGCATTCGCGCGTACCGTCACGTCCCATGCGGAAACCTGACTCGACAGCACGTCAGGGTTGGCGACGGAACCGTTTGGCGTGCCCCCGCCGCCCGATGTCGCTCCGGTGAACTGGACGCCGTAGATGCCGTCGCTTGGCGCGAGATAGGCACACGGCGCGAAGCCGCCGGGAACGGTCACGGAGTTGTCGGCGCTGTTCGGGCCGGCCAGCTCTTCCGCGCGGCTGGCGATCAGGCCGAGACTGCCACCCGAGTAGCTGCCGGCCGGCGGCGTCGCGGACGCGCACGAGAAATCCGCCGTGGCCGGCAACGTCTCGTCCGCCTTGGTGCCGAACGATTGCGGATCGTAGATGCGCACGTCGCCGCCATTTGCGCGGTTGCGCGAGCCGACGAGGATGTACTCGCCTGCCTGCGCATACACGTACAGGAACTGCCGGCCCGAGATCGCATTCATGTAGCGCTGAGTCGTCCGCAGGTCCATTGCGGAGCGGTATGCCGACGATGGATAGGTCGCGGGATACAGGTTGCGGCTGCCCTCGGCGAACGCGGGCGAAGAAGTCGCGCCCAGCAGCGCGAGCACGGGAACCGCGACCCAGCGACGAACGATAGCGGGCCCGCTTGATGCGGCATCGCGCGCGCCCGCGATGCACACCCGCTTCGGACGGGTTTGAAAGGGCTTCATGATTCTGCTTCTCCCAGGTTGATGGTCGCGACGGCGACCACGCCGGACCCGTGAAGATCCGGCTTTCGTGCATTGCCATCGGACTGCCATGAGGGTGGTCCCACCTCCCTCCGCACATGGCTTGCGTTCAAGGCTAGAAACGCGAGGCGGAAAAGACAAGCATGCCGCCACGACCGGATGCATCATTTGACGAAAAATCATCGATTTCTCATATTCATTTCCCGGCGATCGGCCCCGGACATGCGACGATCCACCACAGGCAAACGCAGTGGCGCATCGCGGCATGTCGCGCAGCGCTGCCGGCACGGTCGCGACGTCGCGACGCTCTGGGTCACGCACGGCACGTGACGGACGATGTCGAAGGTGCGAACGGCAGGCATTGGCACCACGATCTGCTTGCGCCTTGTCCGCCGCGCCCGCGAAAGCGCGTATGGAACAGGAGGCGCCGTAGCCGCCACGCGCGAGACCGCGCAAACCATGCAGTCATGAACGGGGCAAACATGGATTCCGCGATTCTCGAACGAAGCAGGAAAAACCGGCCCGCGCCGGTTCCCGCCGACAATGTCCCGCACGACCGCCGTACTGCCCGACGCCGCGCCTTCGCAGGGCTGGCCGCGATCCTGCTTGCCGCGGGCGGCGTTGCGCATGCCGACGTCACTCTCTATGACGACGCATTGCAGAACGGCTGGGAGAACTGGTCCTGGGGCGGGGGCACCAATCTCGCCAACACCACGCCGGTGCATGCCGGAAGCCGGTCCATCTCGTTCGCCGGCAACGACTACAACGCGGTTTCGTTCGGCACATCGTCCCCGCTCGTCACCGGATCGCTGCAGAGCCTGCGTTTCTGGGTGCATGGCGGTACCACGGGCGGTCAGGCAATCACCGTGTTCCTGCAGAACACGCAGACGGCGGACAGCGCCAGCGCACCGCTCGACGGATTCGTCAGCGGCGGCTCGATCGCGGCCAACCAGTGGCGTCAGGTGACCGTCCCGATGTCGTCGTTTGCGGCGCTGGCCGCATTCGACCAGATCGCGCTGATCAGCGAGTCCGGCGGCACGCAGCCGACGGTCTACTTCGACGACGTGACCCTCGTCTCCGGCGCGAGCGGCGAGGACCTGATCTTCGCCAACGGCTTCGAAGGCGACGGCTCGCCACCCGCGGGCGGCCTCGTGATCGAGCGCGGCGTCGGCATCGACGGCATCGCCGGCGACCGCTTCACCTGGCGCGATTCGGCCAGCCAGCCGCGCTCGGCCGTGCTCGCGCACAACAACGCCGGCACCACGGCCACCGGTTCGCGCGGCGGTGAACTGCGCGAGTTCCAGTACCAGGCAGGTGGCGCCACGCGCACGGTGCGCGCGACTTCCGACGGTTTCGGCGGCTTCGGCTACGTCGTCGCGCACGCAGGCGACGAAAGCCACTGCACCGGCGGCGGCGACAGCTCAAGTCTCGGCCACTTCACGCCGGGCAGCTTCCAGCGCGTGTTCGAGGGTCGCCACCACGCGATCTTCCGCTTCACGCAGAACTATCCGCGCTACTGCACGACATCGGCGCCGGCACAGCAATACAACGTTCCGGTCACGATCGACTGGGTGTTCTCCAACGGCCGCGACGATCCGCTCTGGTCGATCACGTGGGATCTCTCCGGCGTTCCGGTCAACCGCCTGTCCGACGATTCGCGAGCACCCTACGGGCAGATGCGCATCGACGGCGCCGCCAGCGACGCCGCGCGTGCGCAGATCGCCGGCGTCGCCTGGGGCGACTACTACCGGTTCACGAGCACCACGAACCCGGTCACGTTCAACAGCGCATGGACGTGGAACCAGGCGAACAGCGTTCCCCACGTGAAGCTCTGGACATCCGGCGTCGACGCCACGATGGGGACGGTCCAGACGCAGACCATCCAGCAGCAGGATGCCGGCGGCTACTGGGGCCAGGATCTGTGGATGAAGACCAGCGCGACCGCCAGCGGCTGCCCGGGCAATTACCTGATGCCGTGCGACTACAACTGGCCCTTCCAGTCGATCAACTACGAGCTGTACGGCGGTGCGACGCAGAACGCGCGCCTCGCCTGGGGCACGAACTTCGGCTTCCTCGGCCAGCAGCAGTACCGCATCCGCGGCAACGCATGGTACGGCGGCGGCGCGAACGCATTGCCGGGCGATCCGATGGCCAGCGGCTGGCCGAAGAAGAGCTATTCGACGTGGATCGTGCTCGGTACGCACTCGTCCGATCCGGTCGGTGCACGCGTCTCGGAAGTCGCCGCGGTGCAATCGCTGGCCCTGACCGCAACCATCGGATCGGTCGCCACGCAAGGCCCGGCCGGCATCGCGGACGCGACGCCGTACACCTACGCGCCGGCTGGCTGGGATCGCGTCTATGGCGCGTTGACGTTCCATGCGTCGTCCAACCGCATCGATGCAAACATCGCGGTCGGCGCCGGCACACTGCGCAATCCGCTGATCGTCGTGCGCGGCTGGACCGGCGGCCTGCCATCCACGCTCAAGCTCGGCGGCGCGACGCTGGTGCGCGACGTGGACTGGCTACCGTCGCCGCGCAGCGGCGCGAACGAACTGTGGATCACGCTCAGGCGCAACCTGTCCGGTGCGTCGAACCGGCTGGAGATCGCGCCGTAGGCGAGCCCCGCCCCGAGCCGCGCGATGCGCGGTTCGGGGACAAGGAACGTGCAGACACCACCCCCACGGGAATCCTGCCGACCTGAACGGGCCGCAGGGGCGTCGGGGGCCGACCGTGCCGCAGGACAGCCGGTCCGCCGCATCAGGTGGCCGCGATTCCCGCGCGGATCTGCGCCTCGACCACCGCCAGCGCGGTCATGTTGTAGACGCGGCGCACGGTCGCCGATGGCGTGAGGATGTGCGCGGGTCGCGACAGGCCCATCAGGATCGGACCAAGCACCACACCGTCGGTCATGACCCGCGTCATGTTGAACGCGATGTTGGCGGCATCGAGGTTCGGGCACACGAACACGTTCGCCGCTCCGGACAGGCGCGAGTTCGGGAAGATGCGCTCGCGCACCTCCGGATTGAGCGCCGTGTCCGAATGCATCTCGCCTTCGATCTCGACCTTCGGCAGCCGCTCGCGCAGCAGCTCGACGACGCGCCGCATCTTCTGCGCGCTCGGATCGTCGTGGCTGCCGAAATTGGAGTGCGAAAGCACCGCGACCTTGGGCGTGATGCCGAAATACTTGAGTCGCAACGTCGCCTGCGCGGTCGCCTCGGCGATGCGCTCGGCATCGGGATCGACCGCGACATGCGTGTCGAGGAAGAAGAACACCCCGCGATCGTTGAACACCGCGCTCATCGCGGACATCTTCTGCACGCCCGGATCGTAGGGAATGATCCCGCGCAGGTAGCCGAGCTTGCGGTGGTAACGGCCGACGATGCCGCCGATCAGCCCGTCGGCCTCGCCCCGTCGCACCATCAAGGCCGCGATCACGGTCGAGCGCGAGCGCACGATCGCCTTCGCGCTGTCCGGGGTGACGCCATCGCGCTGCTTGAGCTCGTGGTAGAGCATCCAGTAGTCGCGGAAGCGCGGATCGCTTTCGATGTTGCACAGCTCGAAGTCGACATCCGGCTTGAGGCGCAGGTTGAGCCGCGCGATGCGCGACTCGATCACCGCGGGTCGGCCGATCAGGATCGGCCGCGCGATGCCCTCGTCCACCGCCTGCTGCACCGCGCGCAGCACCACCTCCTCCTCGCCCTCCGCGTAGACGATGCGCTTGGGATCGGCCTTGGCACGCGCGAACACCGGCTTCATCAGCATCGTCGTGCGGAACACGAACTCGCCGAGCTTCTCCCGGTATCCGGCGATGTCGATGATCGGCCGCGTCGCGATGCCGCTTTCCATCGCCGCCTTCGCCACCGCCGGCGCAAGCTCCACGATCAGGCGCGGATCGAACGGCTGCGGGATGATGTAGTCGGGCCCGAACGAGCGGGTCTCGCCGCCGTACGCGCGTGCCGCCACGTCGCTCGCCTCGCGCCGCGCGAGCGCCGCGATCGCATGCACGCAGGCGATCTTCATCGCCTCGTTGATCGCCGTCGCGCCGACATCGAGCGCTCCACGGAAGATGTACGGGAAGCACAGCGCGTTGTTGACCTGGTTCGGGTAATCGGAACGCCCTGTCGCGATGATCGCGTCGGGGCGGACCGCGCGCGCCTCCTCCGGCAGGATCTCCGGCGTCGGGTTGGCCAGCGCGAGGATGATCGGCGTCTGCGCCATGCGCGCGACCATCTCCGGCTTCAGCACGCCCGGTGCGGACAGGCCGAGGAAGACGTCGGCGCCATCGATGATCTCGCCCAGCGTGCGCGCATCCGTGTCGCGCGCATAGCGCGCCTTGTTCGCATCCATCTCCTCGGTACGCCCCTCGAACACGACGCCGAGGCGATCGGCCACCCAGATGTTCTCCGCCTTCACGCCGAGGCTGACCAGCATGTCGAGGCACGCGATGCCCGCGGCGCCCGCACCAGTCGAAACCAGCTTGATGTCCTCGATCTTCTTGCCCGCGACGTGCAGCGCATTGACGACCGCGGCGCCGACGATGATCGCCGTGCCGTGCTGGTCGTCGTGGAACACCGGAATCTTCATGCGCTCGCGAAGCTTGCGCTCGATCTCGAAGCACTCCGGCGCCTTGATGTCTTCCAGATTGATGCCGCCGAAACTCGGTTCGAGGCTGGCGATGATCTCGATCAGCCTGGCCGGGTCGTTCTCGGCGATCTCAAGGTCGAACACGTCGATGCCGGCGAACTTCTGGAACAGCACGCCCTTGCCTTCCATCACCGGCTTGGCGGCAAGCGGACCGATGTTGCCGAGGCCGAGCACGGCCGTGCCGTTGGTGATCACCGCGACGAGGTTGCTTCGTGCGGTGACCGTGGCCACTTCGGCCGGATCGCGCACGATTTCCTCGCACGCGGCCGCCACGCCCGGCGAATACGCAAGCGACAGCTCACGTTGCGTGACGACCGGCTTGGTGGGACTGACCTTGATCTTTCCGGCCGGCGCCTTGCGATGGTATTCGAGGGCCGCGTTCTTGAGTTCTTCGATGGTGGGCATGGCGAACCGCGCGATGGAGAGCGGACGGCATCACCCGATGTCGTCCTGACGAAACCGGGACTATAGCGCGCGGCAGGCATGCAGCGCAGGCCGCCGGCTCGTGCGACACGGGGCGCACCGCGCGGATTCATTGGTATCCTCCAGCCATGAGCGAGCACGCGCCCGACGGGGCCGAACCGATGTCGTCATCCGAACCGTTCGACCCCGGCGAGATCGCCACGCTGCTGGCGCGCTGCCGGGATGGCGACTCCACCGCCCACAGCTACCTGACGCCGCTGTTCTATGCGGAACTCAAGGCGCTCGCCGGGCGCGCGCTTCGCGGCGAGCGCGAGGGCCACACGCTGCAGACCACGGCGCTGGTCAACGAGGCGTGCCTGCGCATGCTCGGCCAGCGCAACATCCGAACGACTGGCTGCCATCAGCCCGCGGCAGGCGCGTGTCGTGGATCTCAAGTTCTTCGCCGGTCTCGAGCTGGAACAGATCGCCGACATCCTCGATGTCGCGCGCCCCACCGTGGTGCGCGACTGGCGCATGGCGCGCGCCTGGCTGCAGCGCGAACTCGAACCCTGACGACGCACCGCCGAAGGCGTGCGCCGGACTGCTATGCTCGGGCGGCATCCGCGCGGCGGCAGCGCGGGCCATCCGCGGGGCCGGCAATGAGCGACAACGCACGTGCGGCACGCTACCAGCGCGCGCAGCAGATCGTCCACGAGGTGTCCAGCCGGACAGTCGTCGATCGCGAGGCATTCCTGATCTCCGCGTGCGGCGACGACGCGGCGTTGCGCGACGAGGTGGAATGGCTGCTCGCATCGATCGAATCCGGCAACGACGACACGCCCGCCGCCATCGCGGAGATCTCGAACAGGCTGCTCGCCGCACACCGAATCGAGGCGGTCGCGCCACGCGAGTACCGCCTGATCGAGCGCATCGGCCATGGCGGCATGGGCCAGGTCTGGCTGGCCGAGTGCGACGCCGGCGGCGTCCGCCAGCGCGTCGCACTCAAGCTGCTGCGCGGCATCGATGCCCCGGACGAACGGGAGCGACACCGGTTCATCGCCGAGGGGCGCATCCTGGCCACGCTGCAGCATCCGAACATCGCGCACCTGATCGACGCGGGACTGGATGCCGACGGCATGCCCTTCCTCGCGATGGAGTTCGTGGACGGCGAGCGCATCGACCGCTGGTGCGACGCGCATGAACCCGGCCTGCGCCGGCGCATGGAGCTGTTCATCAAGGTCTGCGCCGCGGTCGAGTACGCGCACGGACGTCTGGTCATCCATCGCGACCTGAAACCCGCCAACATCCTCGTCGGTGCGGACGGCGAACCGAAATTGCTCGACTTCGGCATCGCGCGCATGCTCGAACGCAACGACGCCGCCGCGGCACCGACCACCGTGCTGCACGCGATGACGCCGGCCTACGCCAGTCCCGAGCAGATCGAGGGCAAGCCCCTCGGCACCGCGACCGACATCTACTCCCTCGGCATCGTGCTGTACGAACTGCTGACCGGCGCGCGCCCGTTCGACCACATCGCCCATCCGCACGAACGAACGACCGCCACACTTGCCGGGGCCATCACGCCGCCCAGCCGGCGCCTGCGCGCGAAGTCGCCGACGAATACCCCGACACCGCAGCCCGCGTTCAGCGCGAACTCGGGCATGCCTGGCTCGCTGCGCATCGTCCCGAACGTGCGCAGGAAATCCTGCAACGACTCGAAGAGGAACAGCGTCGCCAGGGCATCGCACAGGATGACGCACGTTCGCTCGACACGGCGATCCTGCGCCTGCGACTGCTCATCGCGCAGGACCGATCCGAGCAAGCCGGAACGCTGGTCGATGCATTGCTCGCCCCCGCATGCGCGCAGCCGGACGGCGAGGCGATCCGCAACCTGCGCGAGGCATGGAAGGACGCGGATCCCGCACACGTGTTGCCGGCATGTCCGCTCAGCCATGCGATGCGATGACGCGGGTGCGCATCTCGCCTCGCCTGTGCCCTTTCCTTCACTCGTCACCGCATCGTTCTCGCGGTCGAGGCGAGCCCCGGGCGCACGCGCATCCTGCGGAGAAGCGCGCCGGCGAGCCCTCGATCGTGATCCACAGGATGTCGCGATGCGACGCGCCGGGCCTCCGCCCGGCGGACGCCGCATCGCGACCGGCTGGACTCATTCGTCGGCGGCGAACACCGATTGCAACGGCTGATCCGCGCCTTCCAGCAGAACGATTCGCGCGTCGGCATCGCCGCGCACGCACCCGATCGACAGCACGGCGCCAGCCATCGTCGTCACCCATTCGGACGTCTGCTCGCGGCCATCGACGCCGGCGTGCAGCAAGCGCACCAGAACCCGGCCCGCGCCGACATTCCTGCGCTGCACGCGCAGCGTTTCCCGCGAACCCGCGATCACCAGCACATCGTCGATGACCGGTTCGCCGGCCTCGCGCAACGCGAAGGCATGTCCGGCATCGCCGCGAAGGATCGCCGCCGCGTATTCGCCGTCGATGACTGCACGCTCGCCATAGGGCACGTCGAAACCGTCGCGCAGCAGGACCAGCACGCGCGTATCGACGACCTCGACGACATCCTCACCGCTGGCGGTGAAGGCGAACACCGCGTCGTCCTCGGTTGCATCGTTGCGCACCGGCACACTGACCAGCCAGGTCAGGCTGCGGGCGGGCGGAATCGTGACCACGTCCGCCAGGACGCCGTCGCCGCTGGATGTGCAGGACGCGCCAGCCTCGCCACCGAAGCATTGCCATCGAGCAAACGCCGCATCGAAGGCCGGCGACAATGCGACGGCAACCGGGATTGCCACGACCGGTCCGCGACCGTCGTTGCGCAGGGTCACGGTGTAATCGACCACGCGTCCGTAGCGCGCGTAGCCGCTGCCGGGGTCCATCGCCAGCGCCAGCACGGGCGCAGCCAGCGCGCAAACGACCTCGACGTCGGTCACGTCGCCGCCGGCCACGGTTCCGGCATCGTGGTGAACGACGCAATCGCGTTGATCGGGCTGGGCGGTGATGGTGACGAGGTAGTCGCCGCCGCTGTCCACGGGTGTCTGGAACTCGAACGCTCCATCCGCCGGCACCGGCAGGGTCTCGCCGCCGTTCAGCGACAGCACCAGCCCGCTTCCGGTCAGTCCGGTGACCGTTCCGCCGACACGGTAGGCGTCGGTTGCGCAGGTGACGACGAGGTCGCTCACGTCGCCTTCGACCGTGCCGCTTCCATCGCCGTTGCCACCACCGGCGATGGCGCAGGTCTGCCAGGGCTGCATCGGCTGCGACAGCACGGAGACCGCATAGCCGCTGCCATACGGCAATGCGGTCGGGAACGCGAAACTGCCGTCCGTCGCGACCGCAACGGTTTCCCCCGCATTGATCTGCAGTAGCAGGCCGCTGCCGGCGAGGCCGGAAACGGTGCCGCCCACCGCATGCGCATCCACTGCGAACGATGCCAGCACGACGCAGTCGGTCGTGAGCGGATCGATCGTGCAGGTGCTGTCGTCGAGCACGCCGACGGATTCGCCATCGGCACCGCAGAGGTCGCTGATGTCGTCGAGATGCGAATGGGCATCGGGCGCAAGATCGAGCACCACGCGCGCGGGGACCGGCTCGGCTGCGTAGCCCGTCGTGCAGCTGCCGCCTTCCTCGGTGCAGGCGACGATGCCGCCACTGGCCGCAGTCGCCCCTTCGCTGGTGCTTCCCGACACCGAACCGGGTCCGGTGACGGCCACGGCGAGCTGGGTCTGGCGCAGTTCCACCGCGCCGATGTCGCAACCCGGACCCTGCGGACGCACGACGCCGCGCGAATCGAAGTCGTTGGGCGCCGCACCGCACGTGTCCGGATCGCCCGCGTCGATCGCCGAGCCGCCGACACCCGGCAGGCGGGTCGGGATCGGGCCACCGTTGTCCTGCAAGTCGCCCATCGCCGGATCGGCCGACGACACGTGGGTGCAGGTGGCAAAGCTCGTCGGGCATCCACCGGCGATCACGCTGTCGCGGATGGTCGCCGCGCCATTGCCGCCCAGTTGTCCGATCTGCGCGCCTTCCGGTGCCTGATTGCCCCACGCGACCACGGCGTCCATCGTCAACGACAGCGAGCCGCCCGTCCCTTGGGCCGGATCATTGAGGATGCCGCCGCCGCTCATTCCGGCCGTGTTGCCGGTCAAGGTGACGCCGATCAGCACCGGATGACTGCGACCGGTGCTGAGCGTGGTTTCGTTGAACATCGCGCCACCGTATTGCCCCGCGGAATTCTGCGAGAAGGTGACGTTGATCAGGGTCGGGCTGGCCTCGCCACCGAAGCCGTAGCTGTAGATCGCGCCGGCATCCCAGTCGGCGCGATTGCCGCTGAAGGTGACGTCGCGCAGCAGCGGTTTGGTCGTTCCGCCGTTTTCTCCGCGGAGCAGCATCGCGCCAGCAAAGTCCGCGCGGTTGCCGGCGAACCACAGGCGGCGCAACGCAGGGCTGCAGGTGCGTCCGCTGGCGTTGGCGTTGCAGTACAGGCCGCCGGCGACCGCCGCGCTCAGCCCTTCCCCGGCGGATCCGCTGCCGGCGCTGATGACGAAGCCGTCCAGCACCGTGTCGGCGCCCACCGAGCCCGCCGCGGTCGTGCCATCGATGCGCACGACGATGAAACTGTTGTTCCCGGCGATGTCGCCGGCATCGGTCGTCACGCCATCCGCGTCCGTGGCGTCGTCGTGGTCGATGTCGCCGGACAGTACCGTGCGGTTCGCGCCGGGATCGGCCTGCTCGCGCGCGGTCTCGGTTCCGGCGAACCCGCCAAGGACGCTCAGGCCGGGGCGGATCGAAAAGCTCGCCGTTCGATCGGTGGTCGACGTGGTCGGCCTGTACACGCCCTTCGCAACCCAGACCTCGCTGCAGGTCGGCTCGTGCAGCGCCGCCTGCAGGTCGACATAGGCATCGGCCCAGCCCAAGCCGTTGCCGGCACCGGCAGCGGCGTGATTCACGTGACACACGTGCGGCTGCACGACCTCGACCGCACCGATGTCGCAACCGGCGCCGATCGGACGCGTGAAGCCGCGCTGGTCCTCGTCCGGGCATGCGGTTTCGTCCCCGCCATCGATCGCCGGGCTTCCGTCGCCGGGCAGCATCGTCGAACCGAAACCGCCGTTGTCCTCCAGCGCGCGGAGCTGCGGGTCGGCATCGGCCACGTCGCTGCACTGCGCGCCGCCCGGACAGCCGCCGGCGACGATACTGCGAACGATCACCGGCGCGGCGCCGGACACGTTGTGGATTTCCGGCTGCGCCCATGCCTCGTTGCCCCAGAAGATCGCGTTGACGATCGTCACGGACGCACCGACGCCGTCATTCACCATCGCGCCACCGATGCGATTGGTGCCGTTGGCGGTGTTGCCGCTCAAGGTCACGTTGACCAGTGACATCGCGGCGTTGCCGCCGATGCCGTTGTTGTAGATCGCGCCGCCATTGCCGCCGACGCCACTGCCGATGCTGGCGTCGTTGCCGAAGAAGGTGGCGTTGACGATGCTCGGTGTCGCGGTGCCGCCCTGTCCGCCGCTGTCGTTGTGGATCGCACCGCCCTTGCCGGCACGGTTTCCGCTGAACGTGACGCGCTCCAGCAGCGGAGCCACCACGCCGTCCAGAACGGCCAGGAACTGGATCGCGCCACCGGAACCGGACGCGGTGTTCCGGTCGAACACGACATCGCGGAGATGCGGGCTGGCCGCGCCGTAACCGCTTGCCTCCACGAACAGCGCACCGCCATACGTGGCCTGATTGTCCACGAAGCGCAGCCGCGAAAGCGTCGGAGAGCATTCGCCACCGGGCGCCGATCCGCTGCAATGGAGCCCGCCGCTCAGATTGCCGGGATAGCCGCTGCTCGCACGGCCGAGCGTGATCGTGAAGCCGTCCAGCACCGTCGCTCGCGTGATCGGGACCACGCGCCCGTCCATCCGCACCACGTGAAAGCTGTTGTCGGCCGGATCGCCCGGTACACCGATGTCCCCGGAAAGAAGGGTCGCGTTGGCTGCGGGATCGGCCTGCTCGCGCGTTGTCTCGTCGCCGGCGAACCCGCCATGGACGGCCATGCCGGCCCGAATCGAGAACGATGCGCTCCGGTCGGTTCCCGTCGTCGGGCGGTACGTGCCCTGCGCGCCCCAGATTTCCGTGCAGCCGGGATCGTCCAGCGCCGATTGCAGGTCGACGTACGCGTCGGCCCAGCTCGATCCGTCGTTCGCGCCCGAGGCACCGCCGTTCACGTGGCAAGCCGCACGGGCAGGTCCGGCTCCGGCCAGAACCAGGCCCGCCACGATCACCAGCGCAGTTTCCGCCCACTTTCTCACTCGCGTCCCTCCATCTCGTCCGGCAGCAAGTTGCCGGCGCCATGGCTACGCGCAGGATCGGGGCGCCAAGGATCATCGGCCCGCATCGCCTTGCGTCGCACGCGCGGCGCTCCGTTCCGCCGCGCCAGCCGGGAGAAGGTGGCCGGCAGGCCGGATGCGGACGGATTTCCGCGGCGTCGAATCGACACGCCGCGCCGCTGCCCCCTTCACCCCTGCGGGGAGCTTCCCCCGCAAGCGGGGAAGCGGACAGGCATGCGCCGCTGCCGTGTTCGCGGCGTCGAGCTTCCCCGCTTGCGGGATCGAGGCCGGCCCTCAGGCCGGGTGAGGGTGGCCGGCAGGCCGGGCGGGAGCGTTCTCGCTACGGCGCCGCGCCGAGATAATCCAGCGCCGCCTGCAGCATGCCGGTACTGCCGACGCGCAACGCGTCCTCGTCGACGAAAAAGCGCGGAGAGTGGTTGGCAGGTGCGGTCGCCGGGTCCTGTCCGGCCGGTGTCGCGCCGACGAAGAAGTAGACGCTTGGCACGCCGATCGACGCGCCGAAGTGCGGGAAGTCCTCCGACGCGGTCCAGCGCCTAGCCTCCACCACGTGATCCTTGCCGAGCGCCTTCTCGAGGCTCGCGCGGACTTTCGCGGTGAGGGCGGGATCGTTCCAGGTGACCGGGTTGCTGCCCGGCACGACCGGGATCTGCGCCTCGACAGTGGCGCCGTTCGCCGCGGCGACCTGCTCGGCGTAGTTCTGCAGGCTGGCCAGCGCCTGCGCGCGCATGTCCTCGTCGAACGCGCGCACCGTGCCTTCCAGGCGCGCGGTGTCGGGCACGATGTTGAAGCGCATGCCGCCGTCGAAGATGCCGAAGGTGACGACCGCCGGCTCCTTGTTGATGTCGAGCTGGCGGCTGACGATCGCCTGCGCGCTGGTGACGATCTGCGCCGCGGTCACGATCGGATCGACACCCAGCCAAGGCGTCGCCCCGTGGCTCTGCCGCCCGTGAACGACGATGCGGAAGGTGTCGGAGCTGGCCATCGTGCCGCCGGCCCGGATGCCGACGGTGCCGGCCGGCAGCACGCTGGCGACATGCATGCCGAGGATCGCGTCCGGCCGGAAGTCCTTGAAGACCCCCTCCTCCACCATCAGCGGCGCGCCGCCGCTCTCGCCGATCGGCGAGCCTTCCTCCGCGGGCTGGAAGATGAACATCACCTCGCCCGGCAGCTCCGCCCGCATGCCGGCGAGCGCGGTGGCGACGCCGAGCAGCATCGAGGTGTGCGTGTCGTGGCCGCAGGCGTGCATCACGCCGACCGTCTTGCCCTGGTACTCGCCCTTCGCCTTCGACGCGAACGGAAGATCGACTTCCTCCGTCACCGGAAGACCATCCATGTCGGCACGGATCGCGAGCTTCGGCCCGGGACGGCTGCCGCGCAGGATGCCGACCACGCCGGTGTGCGCGATGCCGGTCTGCACGTCGAGGCCGAGCGAGATCAGGTGATCGGCGACGATCTTCGCCGTGCGCGTCTCGCGGTTGCCGAGCTCCGGATGCTCGTGCAGGTCGCGCCGCCATGCGGTGATCTGCGGCAGCAGCGGCGCGATCGCGGCGGCAGCGTCGGCAGGTTCATCGGATGCGGCCAAAGCCGGTTGCGCAAACGCGAAAAACAGCGCGCAGGTGGACAGCGAGACGATGCGGGACATGGTCGATTCCTCGTGCGGA
>JGI12383J13903_1000545_pt1 | contig 26207 bp, 27 predicted proteins | sample Passage237B_FD_13903 | JGI IMG/M metagenome (IMG submission 13903)
GGGCAGCGGCCCCGCCTATATCTTTTTGCTGATCGAGGCCATGGCCGCTGCGGGGGAAAAGCTCGGCCTGCCCAAAGACATGGCCATGACGCTCGCCCGCCAGACCGTCATCGGCGCCGCCGCACTGGCCGCCGACAGTGCCGATACGCCCGCCGCCACCTTGCGCGAAAACGTCACCAGCCCCGGCGGTACGACCGCCGCCGCGCTGGCCGTACTGATGCGCGATGAAAACGGGATGCAAAGCCTTTTCGACGAAGCCCTTGCCGCCGCCGCCAAACGGGCGGAAGAATTGTCCCGCTGATGGCCTTTGTTTTTAAAAAGCTTTTCGGCGCCTGTCGGGACTGACGATTATTTTCTATAAAAAAATAAAAATGGTGGTATAATTATACCTGAAATTCAATGTCAGATGGTTCGTCAGATGAAAAAGAGTAAATCCGATAACCTTGGTTTGCGCGATATTTTCAAGGCGGCGGCCATGCCCCTTTTGGCCGTTTCCGTGGCGCTGGGCGCCAATGTCACCTATAACGTCGTCACGCGTCAGGAAATGCAGGTCACGGTTGCGCAGGTCGAAAGCCGTCTGATGCGCAAAAACGAAGGTTTCGGCTTTACCAAAAGCGTTTATGTGACAGAACACGGCATTTTGAAGAATGCGCTCTCGCCCCTGAACGGCAAATTCAGCCGCGGCCCCATTGACGCCCTTATGAAAGAAGGCGAAACCTATAATGTCACAACCGTCGGCCTCAGCATTCCGTCGCTGGGCGTCTATCCGAATATCATCAAGGCAACGCCTGTCAAACCGCCCGGCAAATAAGCTCTATTTCCTGTTCCCCGTTCCAAGCCCGATTTCTTTTGCCAGCTTGCTGCGGCGCTTGGCGTAATTGGGCGCGACCATGGGATAATCGGCGGGCAGGTTCCATTTCTCGCGGTATTGCTCCGGCGTCATGTCATAGGCGGTTTTGAGATAGCGTTTCAGCATTTTCAGCTTCTTGCCGTCTTCCAGACAGACCAGATAATCGGGCATGACGGATTTGTCGATGGCCACGGCGGGTTCTTGCCGTGCTTTCGGTGCGTCGGCCGCATCCGCCGTCATATCCTGCAGGGTTTTATAGACCTGCCGCATCAGCGCGGACAGATCGGGCACGGTATGATTGGCGGCATAGCCTGCCACAATCTGCGCCATGGCGGCGATCAGGTCCTGCTTTTGCTTTTCGTCGCTCATGCGCCTTAGATGCCTTCCACGTTGCGGGTTTGCTTGCTCGACAGGGTAACATCGGCGGGACGCAAATAAAAGGGCGCGGGGCGTTCTTTGGCCACGCCGCCGTCCGCCTGAAATTTCGCCGCCGCGCGTTTGGCAAGCGCCACCGCATCGGGCAGCCCCTCCGCCCGCTTTGCCTGCGGCACAAACGGCAGCAGTTTTTCCGCCGCATCGCCGGAGATCACAAGGAGCGTGCCGTCGCTTGGCAGTTTTTTGGCGAAATCCTCCGGCTTTTCATTCACGGGGGCGCCTTGGTCGATCTGGAAATAAAGCTCCGGCCGCCATGATTCAACGGCGATGATATTCCGCCCCTCTGCCGCAGGCGCGGCGAAAAGCTCGAAACTGGACAGGCCCACCAGCGGTTTTTGCGCCGCCATGGCCATGCCCCGCAGCGCCGCAAGACCGATGCGGATGCCCGTAAAACTGCCCGGCCCCGTTACCACCGCCAACAGGTCAAGACCGGCAAAACCGGTCTCCGCCTGTTTCAAGGCTTCCTTCGCATGGTGGATGATCAGATTGCCCTGATCGCGCGTTTCCGCCGTGCTGAAATGATACAGCACGCGATCCCCCTCCGTCAGTGCGACGGAAAGGATTGTAGTGGCGGTATTGACGGCAAGGCATTTCATGGCGGTCAGATGATCCGGCAGGCCTGATCGAAAGACAAACGCGGGCTGCGCGGAAAATCATTGCTGTGATCGGCATAGCCGAGGTTGCACAGGAAATTCACGCGATAGCGGCCGTCGGGGAAAAATTCCTTGTTCACGCCCTCTTCATCAAAGCCCGACATGGGACCGCAGCCAAGGCCGAAGCCGCGCGCGACGATCATGAAATAGGCCGCCTGCAGGCTGCTGTTGCGAAAAGCCGTATCGGCAATCACCTTGTCATTGCCGGCAAACCATGACCGCGCATCGGTATGCGGAAACAGTTCGGGCAGCAGGTCGTAAAACTGCATGTCATAGGCCATGATGGCCGTGGCGGGCGCCAGCATGGTTTTTTCGATGTTGTCCTCCATCAAAAACGGTTTCAGCCGCGCCTTGACCTCCGGCGAGCGCACGAAAACGATACGCAGCGGGCAGCTGTTGGCGCTGGTGGGGCCAAAACGCATGATATCATGGATTTGGCGCAGCAAATCGTCCGGAACGGGCTTGTCCAGCCAGGCGTAGGCCGTGCGCGCCTGACGGAAAAGAAGGTCAAAACCCTGCTCTGTTAATACGTTTTCTGGCATGCTACACTCCTCCCGAAAAACGGTTGGTATAAAAAATATGCTGTCTATTCAAAAACATAAATACAACGGTTTGTACAGGAATTTGTGCGGGGCCGTGCTGGGGCTGGGTATGCTGTTTTCCGCCCCCTTTGCCCATGCCTCCATCAATGCCGACCGGTCGAGCGCGGTGGTTTTCCTGTACCAGCGCATCGGCGAAGACAGCCTGCCGCAAAGCAGTATTTCCCTTGAACAGTTCAAAGAACATATCAAGGAACTGACCACGGGCGGATATGCCGTCCTGCCGCTGAAAACCGTCATTCGCGCCCTGAAGGAAGGCGCGACGCTGCCGCAAAAAACCGTGGCGCTGACGATCGAGGGAGCCTGGATTTCCACCTTGCAAAACGCCCTGCCGGTTTTGCAGGAGGCAGAACTGCCCTTTACCCTGTTTATCTCCACCGATAACGCGGACGGCACGCAGCCGAACCATCTGGACTGGAAACAGCTGAAAGCGCTGAAGCGCAACAAGCTGGTCGATCTCGGCATCATGCCTGCGGCCTATACGCATATGACGGATTACGGTGCGCAGGAAAACGCGGCGCTGATCAACCGCGCCGTTACGGCCTATCGGGAGAATATCGGGGAAGAGCCGCTGTTTTTCGCCTATCCCTACGGCGAATATTCCGGCGAAATCCGCGCGCAGGTGGCGAATTATCCCTTCATGGCGGGCTTTGCCCAGCAATCAGGCGTGATGCATGCGGGATCGGATTTCATGGCCCTGCCGCGTTTTATTATGACAGATATTTTCGGTGATATCGAACGTTTCCGCCTGACGGCCAATGCGCTGCCCCTGCCCGTTACGGATGTCATGCCCGACAATATGGTCATGGATCACAACCCGCCCATGATCGGCTTTACCGTGACGCCGGAGATCAAGGACCTCGACCGTCTGGCCTGTTTCATTTCAGGACTGGGCAAGATCTCGCTGGTCAAGCCGGGCGGCAACCGTGTGGAAATCCGTCCGGGCGAACCTTTGATGGACCGCCGTACGCGCATTAACTGCACCATTCCCGACGATACGATCATTCCCGGCCAGCCGCAAAGCTGGCGCTGGTTCGGCATGCAGCTGGTGAACCCCGAATTTTCCGACGATGTCGCGGAATCCATTCAGGACGGATCGCCCGAATAATCCCGACCGCAACGCCAACAAAAAACCCGCCGTATAGCCCCGGCGGGTTTTTTGCGTGTCATGGCAGCACGGCGCATTATGCCTTCACGGCGTCGCCTGCCTCTTCCCCTGCCGCCGCAGCGGCTTCGCGGCGGATGCCCATATAGAGCAACAACGGCGCGGAGATGAAGATGGAGGAGAAGGTACCGATGAAGACACCCGCGATCATGGCATAGATGAAGCCCTGAATGACCGCGCCGCCGAAGAAGGCCAGCACCACCATGACCGCCAGCGTCGTGGTGGAGGTGATGATCGTGCGCGACAGGGTTTCGTTGACCGCAATATTGATGATTTCAGTCAGCGGTTTTTTGCGGTATTTGCGCAGGATTTCGCGGATGCGGTCGAAAATGATCACGGTATCGTTCACCGAATAACCCGCCACCAGCAGCACCGCCGCAACGGTGGAAAGGTCGAATTCAATGCCCGTGACGATAAAGAACAGCATGGTCGCAATCACGTCATGCGCCAGTGACGCCACGGCGGCAACGCCGAACTGCCATTCGTAACGCACCCAGATATAAAGCATGATGCCGATCATGGAATAGACGAAGGCCTTGATCCCCGTGCCGATCAGCTCCTTACCCACCTGCGGGCCGACGTATTCGACGCGGCGGAATTCCACGTCATCGCCCAGTGCGGCCTGCACCTCGGCGGACATTTTCTTTTGCAGCCCCTCGTCCGCCTCGCGGCCGGGGATTTTGATCATGAAAGTATCGTCGCCGAATTCCTGAATGACGGGCGCGCCCGCGCTCAGGTTCGCCAGTTTGCCGCGCACATCTTCCACCTGCATGACGGCAGGGGTTTTTACCTCGATCAACAGGCCGCCCGTAAAATCAATGCCGAAGCTCAGCCCCTTGGTGAACAAAAGCACAAAAGCCGCCACGATCAGCAGTCCCGCCGTCGCCAGCCCTGCCTTGTGCACGGACATGAAGTCGATGTTTGTATCGTCCTTGATAAGCTTGATACGAAAAGCCATGGAGATATTCCTTTACAGCGTAAATCTTAAAGTTCGAGCGTCGAGGGGCGCGACTTGCGCAGCCATGCGATCACAATCAGGCGCGTGATCATCACGGCGGAGAAAAGCGAGGTGACGATCCCGATGCTCATGGAAACGGCAAAGCCCTTCACCGGCCCCGTCCCGAAGGAAAAGAGGATCAGCGCGACAATGAGCGTCGTCAGGTTGGAATCCACAATCGTGGACATGGCCTGACGATAGCCCGTATCGACGGAGGACAGCACGGAGCGTCCGCGGCGGATTTCCTCGCGGATGCGCTCGTAAATCAGCACGTTCGCATCCACCGCCATACCGATCGTCAGGACGATCCCCGCAATGCCGGGCAGCGTCAGCGTCGCCTGCAACAGCGACATGAGCGCAAAGATGAAGGCGACGTTGAACACCAGCGCGATATTGGCAAAAACGCCGAACAAACCGTAGAAAGCGACCATCATCACGCAGACAATGGCAAAGCCGTAGACGGCGGCCTTTTTACCCGAGGCGACGGAATCGGAGCCGAGCGTCGGGCCGACGCTACGCTCTTCCACCACCTTCAGCTCCGCCGGCAAGGCGCCGGCGCGCAGCAGCAGCGCCAGATCGGCCGTTTCCTTGACGGTAAAGCCGCCGCTGATCTGCCCGCGGCCGCCGCAAATGGCGGACTGGATGACAGGCGCGCTGATGACTTCGTTATCCAGCACGATGGCAAAAGGCTTGCCGATGTTTTCCTTGGAGACTTCGCAAAAACGCTTCGCGCCGATGGAATCAAACTGGAAGGCGACAACGGGGCCTTGCTGGTCCATCGAGGGCTGCGCATCGGTCAGCATCTCCCCCGTCACCATCNNACGTTTGCGCACAATCACCATCTGGTTCGGCGCTTCACGCAGCGGCAGTTTCAGCGAAAACGGCCCGGAGCGGCCCGTCACCATGGCATCCTCATCCAGCAGGTGGAAGGTCAGCTTGGCGGTTTTGCCGATCAGGTCCTTGATGCGCTGCGGGTCATCCACGCCGGGCAGCTGCACGACGATGCGGTCTGTGCCCTGACGCTGGATGATCGGCTCCTTCGTGCCGGATTCATCCACGCGGCGGCGCACGATTTCGATGGACTGGCTGACGATCTGCGCCTTGATGTCATCCATCGCGCGTTCATCCAGCGTGACGCTGACAATACCGCTGCTGTTGTCGATCCGCACATCGGCGCGGTTGTCGAGGCTGCGGGCAATTTTATAGGCCGCATCGCGGTCCTTCGCCACATCCTTCAGGCGAAAGGTAATGCCGTTATCCGTCGCGCCGATATCGCTGAAGCCGATTTTTTCGCGGCGCATGTCGCTGCGCGCGGATTCAACCATGGCTTCCATGCGCTCGACCAGCACCGGCTTGATATTCACTTGCAGCAACAGGTGCGAGCCGCCCTGCAGATCAAGGCCAAGGTTGATCGTCTTGTTCGGCAGCCAGCCCGGCAGACTTGTTTGCAGCCATGCCTGACGTTCCGCCGACAGCATGTTCGGCACGGCATAGGCCACGCCCAGAATGCAAAGGAGAATGGTCAGATAAATTTTCCACTTTTCAACGTGCAGCATGGGAATGCGGTCCTGTCTTGGTCTTTCGGGCGTGGGTGATACGGGGTTCCGGAATTACTTTTTGTCGTCCTTGGCGTCGCTTTTCGCCTTGCTGTCGCGCACCATCAGGATGCTGTAGCGCTGCGCGGTGACTTCCACGCCGTTGCCGAGGTCGAGGATCACTTCCTCGTTACCCGACAGGCGTTTCACCGTGGCGTTCAGCCCGCCGCCGGTCACGACCTTGTCGCCTTTTTGCAGGTTGTCGATCATGCGGCGGTGTTCGACGATGCGCTTGTTCTGCGGACGCAGCACCATGAAATAGAACACGACGAAAATCAGCAGAAGCGGCAGCAACGGCCCCAGCAGGGAGCCCGCACCGACGGGTTCAACGGCGGCAGCGGCATCGGCGGCATAGGCGGGTGAAATGAACATGTTGCTTTACTCCTCGGAACTCTTAAGATTGGCGTGTTGTTTTTTATAAAGCTTTGTTTGAGCCAGCACTATATTGCTGATATAACGCGTAAAAACAACAGAAAACACGCATGTGCCGCCTGTCCCGTTTTTTACGCAATCAACCCTCACTTGTGCAAGTCCTGCTTCATGGCGATTAAAGTCAAAAAAATCATTGGTTATACCGGCGCGGCGCTGCTGAGTATTCTTTTGATTGGATTCATTGCCTTATGGTTGAAATTTCAAGCGGTCAGCGAACTGGCCCTGCATTATCTCGGTTTTCCAGATGCCACGGTCGGCAAGGCTGACTTGCGCTTTTCCGGCACGCGGTTTGAAAACGTGCGCCTGCAAAAAAACGGCATGCAGGTGGAAATCGACAGCCTGTCGCTCTTCGCCACATGGGAAGATATATTTTCATATCGTCTCGGCGAGGTCATGGTGGACGGGCTGCATGCCGTGATCCCCGCAGGTGACGACGACGCGTCCGGGCAAAAGGACAGCAAAGGCTTCAGGCTCACGCTCCCGCGCCCGCTGGACTTGCACATGCGCAACCTGCAACTGAACAACATTCGCATTTTTGTGCCCGGCCCTGTCGGGGATATGAAAATTACCCTTTCCGGCCATATGCAGGACCGCGGCGCGGATTATCAGGCGGCGCTTGACGTACAGGCCGAAGCGGCGGAAACCACGCGCTTTGCCGGCAAGCTCACCGTCACGGCGGAAAAAACCACGGGCAAGGCCGCGCTGCATGCGGAACTGACCGAAGGTCGCCTTGCCACATCCGCGCCCGATCTCGACATCAAGCGCCTGCTCGGCTGGGTCACGGCGGAAATCGCGCCCGACAAGTCCCTGCCCGTGATCAAGGCGCAACTGAGCGCCGGTGCCTTCCGGGCCTACGGCATTCCGCTGGAAGGCGTGATGCTGACCGCCGATGTGGATGCCGCCAAAGTCAGCGTTACCCTGCAAGGTCAGGCCATGAACGAAGCGGGCGACGTGCTGGCAGATGTGCAGCTTGACCGTACCGGCGCGCAGCGCGACAAGCTCGCCGTCACGCTGGAAACAAAGCTGCGGAATCTGGATGTTTTCAATATCGACGGCCTGCGCGGGCAAGGCAATCTGGCGTTGAAAATCAACGGCGAAAAGCCGCACGATGCCGACTGGATGACATGGGATGCGCTGAACGGCACGGCGGATATCGGCGCGCAAAAACTCTCCCTGCCCGGCTTGCTAAAGCAGGCGGAAGCCAAGGCGAAAATGTCGCTGAGCTACAACCCTGCGGAAAAGGCGCTCGGCGCGCTGCTGACGGATACGCTGACCTTCAAGGGGGTTGTGGTTCCCGTGGATGCCGCCGCGCCCCTGTCCGTCACCCTGCCCGCCGCGCAGCAAAAAGCCGGTATTGCCTATGATGCCGACAGCGGCATGCTGGGCCTGCGGTTCAGGAATATGGATGTCACGGCACCCCTCTTCACGCTGAAAGAGGCGGCGGCGCATATCCGCCTCAATATCAATACGCCTGCGCCCACGCAGCTTTCCGGCACCTTTGATATTGCGCAGGTCGCGACAACGGCAAAACCGCCCTATCTGTTGCCCGTCAAAATTTCGGGACGCCTGGATACCGCGCAGGACAATCCCGCGCAGGTTTTGATCAAGGCGGAGCTGACGGAAAAGAACGGCCGTTTCTACGCCACGCTCGGCGGCCGTCATGATATGGCGGCGCAAAGCGGACGGCTGGATTTCAACATGCCGCCCGTCACCCTGCGCAAGGGGATTTTGTCGCTGGCGGAAATCTCCCCCGCCACGGCGGGCTATGTGCAGGATGTGGCGGGCACCATCGGCCTTTCCGCCCATGCGAAATGGACGAAAGCGAAAAAGGGCCTCTCCGTCACCACCGGCGGGCAAATATTCCTGAAAGATGTCGAAGGCAATGTCGAAGGCAATATCATTCAGGGCGTGAATGCCGTGATTAATCTCGACAGTCTCTCGCCGCCGGTGCTGACGGAGGAAAAAATCGCCGTCGGCGCGGTCAACGTCGGCCTGCCGCTCGGCAGCGGCCTTGTGGTGGCGAGCCTGGATGCGAAAAAGAATTTCACGCTGCATCAGGCGGAATGGGTGCTTGCGGGCGGCACCATCACCTCTAGCCCCATGAAGCTGAATCTGGACGGCGAGTTGACGACCGAAGCGACGCTGACCGCCAAGGGCCTGCAACTCGACGAGCTTTTCCAGATCGCCCCGTTGGACGGGCTTTCCGCCGTGGGAACCGTGGACGGCGTTTTGCCGTTGGAGATGCGTCAGGGGGAAATTTCCCTGAAAAATGGTGTATTGGAATCAAGGGGTTCTGGAAAAATCATGTATAGTCCGCAGGAAATCCCCGCCTTCCTCCGTGACAATTCACAGCAGATCGTGGATCTCCGCGTGGCGCTCAAGGCCTTTGAATTTGAAACTCTGAAGCTGACGCTCGACGGCACCCTTGGCAAGGGGCAGAAAATCGGGCTTTCGGCCAAGGGCAAAAACCCGGAGTTCTATGACGGCTATCCTGTGAACATCAATTTAAATGTGGAAGGTCCGCTGGAAAATATCATAAGATATTCGCCGGGTAGCAACCAGATACCGGACCAGATACAAAAACAGCTGGAAGAATACGAGAAAAGTCATGACAAAAAATGAGTTCAATGCAGCGGCGCTCTGCCCCATGGTTTTCGGGCTCGGCATGCTGATCGCGGCCGCCGGATGCTCCCCCACCGTCAAGGTGCAGGCGCCGGACAAGCCCATCGAAATCAACATGAACATCAAGATCGAACAGGAAGTGCGTGTGAAGGTCGAAAAAGACCTTGAAGAAGCCTTCGCCGAGGATCCTGAACTGTTCGGTGTCAGCCAGTAAACTTTTCGCCATCTTGAAGGAAACAAGACATGAAAAAGATGATGATGAAACTGACCACCGCGCTGTTGGCGCTTTTCGTGGCGGTTCCGCTGGCCTTTGCTGCCATGACGGTTGAAAGTGCCAAGCAACAGGGCCTTGTGGGCGAGCGCACGGACGGCATGCTCGGCATCGTCGCCGCGCCGACACCGGAGCTGAAAGACATGGTCGAGAAAATCAATGCCGAACGTAAGGAGAAATACAAAGGCATTGCCGAAAAACGCGGCACGACGCTGGAGGCCGTGCAGGCCTATGCGGGCAAAAAGCTGATCGAAAAGGCCGGCCCCGGCGAATACATCCAGAATGCCGCAGGCGGCTGGCAAAAGAAATAATGCCGCAGCCGCGCAACCCCCGATCCAAAACCGCCACGGTTGCCGCCGTGGCGTTTTTTTTCATGTCGCCGCAGGACGGCATGGACATCAGCCCGTAAACTGCGGCTTGCGGTAGCCTTGCATGTACAGCAGCGCGGTCAGATCGGTATAGCGCACCTGATACGGCGTTGCCGCGACAACGGCGGGTTTGGCGAAATAGCCGACGCCTGCGCCTGCCGCCTGCAACATGGGAATGTCATTCGCGCCGTCGCCCACCGCCATGGTTTCCTGCGGCGTCAGCCCCAGTTTGGCGGTTTCTTCCTTCAGCGTTTTTTCCTTGGCGTGTTTGTCGATGACCGGCGGGATGACATCGCCCGTCAGCTTGTCGTTATCGATGCCGAGCGCATTGCCGATGTTGCGGTAAAAGCCGAGCCTTGCCGCGACATGCCGCGTGAAAATATCGAACCCGCCGGAGATCAGCACGCATTTCGCGCCCAGACGGTTCATGGTTTTGACCAGCGTTTCCGCCCCCTTTGAAAACCGCACGGACTCCAGCGATTCGAACAGGGCGGATACGGGCATGCCCTTCAGCAACCCGACACGCTGGCGCAGCGCCTGTTCAAAATCAATCTCTCCCCGCATGGCGGCGGCGGTGATGGGCGCGACCTTGTCCTTGATCCCCAGATGCCCTGCCAGATCGTCCAGCGTTTCGCCCTCGATCATCGTCGCATCCATATCGGCCAGCAGCAGGCGTTTTTTGCGCGCGGGGCCGTTTGGTTGCACAAAAATATCCAAACCGGTCACGGATTGAAATTTTTGACGCAGCGCACCCGTCAAATCCGCATGATATGTACCAAGGATCAGGTCAAGCGCTTGCCCCTCCGCCAGCCAGTCGGGACGGATGTTTTCAACGCCGAGAGATTTTGCCGTCTCCGCTACCATTTTCTCCACAGCCGGCGTCACGCCTCCCGCTTGGGGCGCAACGATGGTTATCACGGTTTCGGCGGTCATTTCCGGCAGGTCCTTCACGATAGAGGTTGACGATATTTTGCGGCAGGAGAATAATAATCGACACCAAAGCAAAATACACCATTCATTTCAACAAAGGTACAAACCCCATGTCGCTGCCACGCCCGACGCTGAAACCCGCCAACCCGAATTTTTCTTCCGGCCCCTGCGCCAAGCGCCCCGGCTGGTCTTTCGACGGGCTGAAAGGCGCCCTGCTCGGCCGATCCCACCGCGCGGGCGTTGGCGTCAAGCGCATTGCGGAATTGCTGGAGCGTTCCAAAAAAATTCTGGGCATGCCGGCGGATTACCGTCTGGCGCTGGTGCCCGCCTCCGATACGGGCGCTGTGGAAATGGCGCTGTGGTCGCTGCTCGGCCCGCGCGGCATTGATGCGCTCAGCTGGGAAGTCTTCGGCAAGGCCTGGGTGGTGGATATCACCCAGCAGCTTAAATTGCAGGATGTGCGCGTGCTCGAGGCACCCTTCGGCGAGATCCCCGATCTGGCGCAGGTCGATACCGACCGCGATGTGATCTTTACGTGGAACGGCACAACCTCCGGCGTGAAAGTACCGAACGGCGACTGGATCAAGCCAGACCGTCAGGGTCTGACGATCTGCGATGCGACCTCCGCCGTTTTCGCGATGGATCTGCCGTGGGACAAGCTGGATGTCGTCACATGGTCGTGGCAAAAGGTGCTGGGCGGCGAAGCGGCGCACGGCATGCTCGCCCTCTCTCCGCGCGCGGTCGAACGTCTTGAAAGCTATACACCGCCGTGGCCGATGCCCAAGCTGTTCCGCCTGACCAAGGGCGGCAAGCTGGTGGAAGACCCGTTTGAAGGCAAAACCATCAATACCCCCTCCATGATGGCGGTGGAAGATTGCCTCGACGCCCTGAAATGGGCGGAAAGCATCGGCGGCCTGCCGGGCCTGATGGCACGCACGCATGCGAACCTGAAAGCGGTGGAGGCATGGGTTGCCAAAACCGACTGGGCCGAATTCCTGCCCGCAACGGCGGATATCCGCTCCAATACCTCCATCTGCTTCAAGGTTGTCGATCCGTGGCTTGCCGCGCAGGAAGACGACACGCAGAAAAAGATCATCAAATCCGTTGAAAAACTGCTGGACGGCGAAGGCATTGCCTACGAAATCGCCAACCACCGCGACGCGCCGCCGTCCTTCCGTCTCTGGGGCGGCGCGACGGTGGAAACATCGGATATCGAAGCCGTGCTGCCGTGGATCGACTGGGCATACCAATCCGTCCGCGCGGAGCATCAGGCGAAGGCGGCTTGAAAAAACGTCTCACCCTTCGAAAAAGAAAATGCCGGGACTTAAACCCCGGCATTTCTTTTGGGACTTATATACTTAACTACCCAAAATATTCTAAAACAATCGTTCATATAATGTTCTTCTAAATAGCTTGATTTGTTCCCAATTTTCAGATTTATTGGATAATGACAATCCTGTCATTATGCTTAAAAGAAGGAAAAGATCATGCCTATTCAGGGTGAACTTTATGCATTTACAAAAGAGAACGTTGATAACTCTCCAGATAAGCAGGGAGTATACGCCCTCTATCTTAACGGTGATGTTATTTATTACGGACGTGCAACCGCAAGTATCCGCAATCGGTTGCAATCACATTATCGCGGTGATGAAGGGCTTTGCACTAAACAGGCAAAATCCTATAAACGCGAAGTTTGTTCAAATCCAGTTGCAAGGGAAGTCCAGTTGCTGGAAGAGCATAAACGGCTCTATGGACGTTTGCCACGCTGCAATGAGCGTGTAGGTTAAGTAGTTACTTCCCTAATCCATGTAGCGGCGCAGGATGTTTGTAAAGCAACACCTGCGCCGACTTCATTTCCTTCCGCATCAAACACAAATTCTCGATTACCATGTGGCAAGTCACCAAAAATTTGTAGCTTATACGGCGCATCTGAATTCGGGCGATACTCAAACTTAAACGTCAACCCACTCACGGGGTCTTCGATAATCTGCTCTTTTATTGTGAAAGAGCCAGCGTTAGGTTTAATTGCCATGTCTATATCTCCTTTTCCAAACCAACCAAACTGAATGATTTTGGTTCTTTGTTATTTATATGTTCTCACAGCAATCGCTTAAAAAGTCTGAATACAACATTAACCAATTAATATTAAACAATAATTTTTAAATTATTAGGCATTTGACTACCCAATAGAATCATGTCATTATGAAACTATGAAAGTAAACGTTTTAAGTATTTTTGAATTTATGCAGAAGTTCCCCGATGATAAATCGGCAAGAGAATATCTTGAAAATCGCCGTTGGAAAAATGGTAGGACATGCCCCCATTGCGGTTCTGTGCGAACATCAGCCAAGAAAAATGAAAAGCCAATGCCGTATCGTTGTGATGACTGCCGAGAACACTTCAGCATTCGTACTGGCACAATCATGGCAGAAAGCAAAGTTCCCCTGCACAAGTGGCTTTTCGCAATTTATCTCATGACCACTTCCCGCAAGGGAATTTCCAGTATTCAGCTTGCAAAGCAAATTGGTGTTACACAAAAAACCGCATGGTTCATGGAGCATCGTATTCGTGAAGCATATGGCAAGACAGATGATGACACAGAGTTACTTGGGGCAGATGTAGAAGTGGATGAGACATACATCGGTGGCAAAGAAAAGAATAAACATGCGAAAAAGAAAATTCGCGCTGGCCGTGGCGCAGTTGGAAAGCAAGCTGTTATGGGCATGAAAGAGCGCAATGGTAAAATCCGTGCGTTTGTCATTCACGGCACAGATAAAAAAGATTTTAAGCGGGAAATTGAGAAGAATATTCAAGGTGGCTCTAACGTATATACAGATTGTCATGCTTCATACGTTGGAATGGATGGTTATAACCATGAAGCCGTAAAGCACAGCGTTGGTGAATACGTCAAAGGAATGGCACATACCAATGGTGTAGAGTCTTTCTGGGCTTTGTTGAAGCGCGGGTACTACGGCACATTTCACCATATGTCAGTGAAGCATCTTTCCCGATACGTTTGCGAATTTTCTGCACGGCATAACCTTGGGCATGACACTATTTCTTGTCTTGATGCTGTTACCGATGGCATGATTGGTCAAAGATTGACTTATGCAGAATTGACAGCATGACCCGTTCAAAGAAAAAGAAAACAGACTTATTTGGTAAGTTTGATGATGTTTTAGATGCTGTCTTAAAACCGAAAAAGACTGGCAAAGAAGCATTTAATCCTAAGTCAGGAAAAACAAAGAAAAAGCCAAAGAAGTAGTCGGGCATTTCCGATTTTATTGACCACATAATCCCCGATACATTACAGTCATTTTTAGATCGGCAGAACCTCTGCCGATTCGGGGCTTTACAACCTCTTCTGAAAGCGGCGCGAAACACCGCCGAAACAAGTGTTGCTCTCAGCCATGCGGCTGGGTGGCAATGTCATGTCCAAGCGCAAGCTAAAAGCATTGCGCCGTTGCTTTCAGTACGGTTGTAAACACCCAGCCACCAGAGAAATCTGGTGGTTGTTTGCATTTTGAACAACCGGAGAACGGCATGGATACAGGCATCAACTTTTCAACCCTAAGTTTTCTTGCTGCTTTAGCATTTTTACCTTCCACCCTTTGTTATGCAGAAACCAAAGAACTTATTCACATCACAAAAGAAACCGAAGAAAAAATTATTTCAGACTATGTAGAACACCATAAGTGGTGTGATAGCCCGATTCCTAAAGCGGAAGAAGGAGAAGTCCTGATCTACTGGACAAGAGATGAAAATGGCAAGTGCCTGAAACAAAACCTTGTTGTTGGAGAGTAGGAAACTTCATGTCGAAACAGATTAGTAGAAAAGAATATGATGAAATGCTAAGAGCGTTCCTGTCACAGAATGAACCCGTGACGTGGCCACTTTTCGGATGGTATTATATTCAACGTCACAGGTTTCATGAGAAACTGAAACATGATGGCATTGTTGTTGAGAAATAGGAGAAATTGAAAATGTCTATTAGTGGTTTTATTAACCAGTTTCAAGAAAGTTTAAAGAAGACTGACTATGCAAGGGAGTTAATAGATGATGTACTTGGTCACGTTCAATCACAAGAAAAGAAACTCGAAACACATATTAGCACCTCGGATTTAGACAGCAGGATTCTGAAAGATAGCAATGGTAGTGGAAGCTATTACGAGGTTCTTAAAGAGAAACTGGGTGGACAGTTACAAACACTTCAAGATAGAAACCAGATTCTACTGCTAGACGATGGAAAGACTATAAAAGTTACCTTGGCTTATTTTGATTCTGACGAAGTTTAGGTATTAGTTCTTCGTGCCACCATCTGTGAAAATCTGCTTTTAGGGCTGCATATTCTTCAGCCGTAAACTCTCTGGGATTTGCACAGGCATTAAAAGTGGTTTTTGGCATATGGTGAATAATCCCAAAAACTTTCCATTTATCTACAGGCATTTCAAACTCTCCTAAATTGTTTTCTCTATTATTTAGGAGAGTTTGAAATTAAGATTTTGGGTAGTTAAGTATATAAGTCCCTTTCTTTTGGAGAAAACACACCTGCTCTATTTATCTTTTGAGACTGATCGGCTTGAAAACACGCGTCACGCACTTGATGGCGATATCGGGTTTGTGCGCATCATGGCCTTCGGGCATGACGGGTTTCATCGTAGCGGCATGAAAGGCCACATTGGCATAGGTCGGAGTCTTGCGGTCCAGGCTTTTAAGCGTCAGTTTCAGCTGCTCGCCACCGTCTTCCAGCATCTCTTTTTTCGCCTGCTGGATTTCCCAAAGACCGTCTCTGAAACTGCCGTCGCGGATCGCGACCTGCGAGCCCTTTTCGGGGAAGACGGGCGCTTTCGGCTCCGGCCGGCTTTCGACAAGTTCGATCGTTTGGGCACTATAGGGCAGCGTGATATAGGCAAGGCCACCGTCGCGCTTGACGCTTTTCAGCCGTATATAAAGCCCCGGCTGCGCATCGTCGCTGCGCTGCTCGGTTTTGAAGCCGGTCACTTCCCAAAGCCCCTGATGCCCCATCACACGCCAGTCGGGCGCACCTGATGCCGGATCCGGATGGACGCGGATATGGTCGCCAGGCTGGATATGGCTGGGGAGCGGCAATTGGGTCATCCTCTTCCTTGTCGATACAACTTCCGGAGTATGGTATAAATATACCTCAAATGATCCCCTTATGTCAATGAAGTTCTGGACAGTGTCCAAAATTTGATTAGTCTTTGTTTTGCTCTTTTTGCACCGCCGCAAAAGGCGTTATAATCGCGGCCAAATAAAGCCAAAAAAATTTACCCGAGGAGTGTGCCCCCATGACGACCCAGACCATCCAAGCCCCCAAAGTCCTGATCAGCGATAAAATGAGCACGCAAGCGGAACAAATCTTCACCAGCCGCGGCGTGGAGGTCACCGTGCGCACCGACCTGAAGCCCGAAGAACTGGCCAAGGTCATCAACGATTACGACGGTCTGGCGATCCGCTCTTCCACCAAAGTCACCGCCGATATCCTGAAGGGCGCGAAGAACCTGAAAGTCATCGGCCGCGCGGGCATCGGCGTTGATAACGTGGATATTCCCGCCGCCACGGCTACGGGCGTTGTGGTCATGAACACGCCCTTTGGCAATTCCATCACCACGGCAGAACATACGATTGCCATGCTGATGGCGCTGGCGCGGCAAATTCCGCAGGCCAATGCCTCCACCCACGCGGGCAAATGGGAAAAATCCAAATTCATGGGTCAGGAACTCTTCGGCAAAACGCTGGGCGTGATCGGCTGCGGCAATATCGGCGCCATTGTCGCCGACCGCGCCATCGGCCTGAAAATGAAGGTCATCGCCTTCGACCCCTTCCTCTCCGCCGAGCGCGCGGTGGAACTGGGCGTTGAAAAAGTGGAGCTGGAAGAACTCCTGCCCCGCGCCGATTTCATTACCCTGCACACGCCGATGACCGACAGCACGCGCGGCATCATCAACAAAGAGGCCATTGCGAAAATGAAAAAAGGCGTGCGCCTCATCAACTGCGCGCGCGGCGGGCTGATTGTGGAAGCCGATCTGAAAGAAGCACTGGAAAGCGGCCATGTGGCCGGCGCGGCGCTGGATGTCTTCGAAGAAGAACCGGCAAAGGAAAACCCGCTTTTCGGCATGGAAAACGTGGTTTGCACCCCGCACCTTGGCGCATCCACCGTCGAGGCGCAGGAAAACGTCGCCCTGCAGGTGGCCGAGCAAATGGCCGATTTCCTGTTGCAAGGCGCCGTGGCCAATGCGGTGAACATGCCCTCCGTCAGCGCGGAAGACGCGCCGAAGCTGAAACCCTATATGAAGCTGGCCGAACAGCTGGGCAGCTTTGCGGGGCAGCTTGCCAATGAAGACGTGAAGGAAATCGAGATCGAATACGAAGGTCTTGTTTCCGCACTGAATACCAAGCCGCTGACCTCTCTTGTCCTTGCCGGCTTCCTGAAACCGTCGATGGAGGGCGTAAACATCGTTTCCGCCCCTGCCCGTGCGAAGGAGCGCGGCATCGGCGTTGCCGAAACAAAGCGCGAGAAGACCAAGGATTTCCAGACCCTCATCCGCATCACCGTCAAGGGAAAGACCGGCACGCATAGCGTCGCGGGCACGCTGTTCGGCGGGGAGCATCCGCGTCTGGTATCCGTTGACAATGTGCCGATCGAAGCGCAGCTGATGGGCGAAATGCTGTTCATCAAAAACCTCGACAAACCGGGCTTGATCGGCGCGGTCGGCACGTTGCTCGGCAATGCGCAGATCAACATCGCGGATTTCAACCTCGGCCGTATCGCGGGGCAAAGCAAGGCGATTGCCCTGATCTCCGTGGACGGCACGATCGGCGAAGACATCCTGACCGCTATCGACCAGCTGGAGCAGGTCGAGCGCGTGCAGGTGCTGCGCTTCTGATCCGCACCCTTTAAGACAAGGAACACACACGCATCATGTCGATCTCCGGCATTTCCTGGGCTGATATTCTGGGCCTGCTTTCCGTCGGCATGATGCTGTGTTCCCGCGGCACGTATTTCGTCAGCATTTTTCAGGACAAGACGCGCCCACATGCCTTTTCATGGTTCATCTGGGGCACGATTTCCTCCATCGGCTTTGCCGCGCAGTTTGCGGAAGGCGCAGGCGCGGGGTCATGGGCGCGCGGTTTCGGCGCCGTCACCTGCTTCCTGCTGGTGGCCGTCAGCCTGTTCAAAGGCGAGCGGCATATCACACGCACGGACTGGCTGACGCTTGCCGTGGCGCTCACGGCCATCCCGCTCTGGATTCTGACCAAAACACCGGTATGGTCGGTCATTCTGGTTTGCGCGATCGATACGATCGGCTATATCCCTACCTTGCGCAAATCATGGCTGAAACCGCGCGAGGAATCCGCCGTCAGTTATGGTTTTTCCTGCTGCGGGGCGCTGTTCTCGCTGCTGGCGGTAGAACATTATACCCTCTCCACCTGGCTTTATCCCGCCGTGTTGGTCACGACAAACGGTGCCATGGCGGGCTTTTTGATCCTGCGCGCCGCACGGCTGCAAGCCCTGATGTCGTCCGCAAAACCCGCATAAAACGTATTTATTTTTCCAAAAATCGCTTTATGCTAAACGACATGATGAAAAGATTCTCGTTGATATCCCTTCTGGCGGGGGTGTTTTTGCTGGTGGCGGCGACGATCGGCTATGCCGCCAACAAAGCGATCGATGTGCCCGCCGGCATGGCACCGGAGCCCGTGAAAGTCACCGCCGTGCGCGTCATGAAAAGCGAAAGGCTTTTGGAACTGCTCGACAAATACGGCAACGTCGTGCGCAGCTACCGCATCGCCCTTGGCAAAAACCCCATCGGTCACAAGGAATACGAAGGCGACAACCGCACGCCGGAGGGACAATACATCATCAACGCCCGCAATCCGAAAAGCGATTATTACCTTTCCTTGCGCATTTCCTATCCCAATGTCGATGACCGCAAAATGGCCAAGCGCAAGGGGTTGAAACCGGGCGGCGATATTTTCATCCACGGCATGCCGAACGGCAAAAGCTGGATGTGGTGGAAATACAATACCAAAAAAGACTGGACGAATGGCTGCATCGCCATGACGGACAAAGATATCAAAGAAATGTGGGAGCTGGTCAGCGACAATACGCCCATCACCATCCTGCCTTAACGCGTCACAAGGACAAGACAACATGATTTTCGGTTTCGATACGGCAGGATTTCTGGCGAAAGGCATTGTTCTGGCAGGGATCGCCACCTGCCCTGGCACGCCGCGCAATATCGATGTGGATGTGCAGTTCGAGCATATCGAGGCTCCCTATGTCACCACCCTCACCGCCGAGCAGCTGACAAACGATTTCGAGTTCGACCCCGATTCCACCATCGCCACCGAAAAGGGCCTGTGGGAAGTGGCGGGCATGAACCATTCGCGTTTCAAAACGCAATACATGCTCGATTATCAGGACTACACGGATAAAAAATCCGGCAAACGCTGCTTTGCGCCGAAGAAAATCACCTTTCAGGTGACTTACGAGAATACGATTTACATCGCATCGGATTCCGTGCAAAAAGGCTGCCGCTACAGCGTGACCAAGGCGCATGAAGAACGCCACGTGGATATGGATCTGCGCGTCACCCGCCAGTATATGCCCAGAATCGAACAGGCCATTTCCCGCGGGGCGGAGGAAATCGGCTATCTTGTCTATACGCCGGAAACCGCGCAGGAAAGCGTGGAAACCTTCCTCGCCCCCGTACGGGCACAGGTGGAACCGGTTTTCGAAAAAATGATACAGGAGCGGCGCGCGAAACAGGCGACCATCGACACGCCGGAAATGTACCGCCGCGATACCGCCCTCTGCCCCGACCAGTAAGAGGATAACACACGGCATGAGCAAAACAGATAAAACCATTCACGTCATCGGCGGCGGCATGGCCGGATCGGAAGCGGCATGGCAGATCGCCAATGCGGGCGTCAAGGTCATCCTGCACGAAATGCGTCCCCTGCGCATGACGGAGGCGCATAGCACGCAGAATTTTGCGGAGCTGGTCTGCTCCAACTCCTTCCGCTCCGACGACCACGAATATAACGCCGTCGGCCTGCTGCACGAGGAAATGCGCCGCGCCAATTCCCTCATCATGCTGGCGGGCGATACGCACAAGGTACCGGCGGGCGCGGCGCTGGCCGTGGACCGCGACGCTTTTTCCGCCATGGTGACGGAAAAACTGAGCACGCACCCCAATATCACCGTGGAACGCGGCGAGATTGCCGGCCTGCCGCCGGAAGACTGGGACAGCGTGATTGTCGCCACCGGCCCTCTGACATCTCCCGCGCTGGCCGAGGCCGTGCGCAAGCTGACGGATGAAGACCAGCTGGCTTTCTTCGATGCCATTGCGCCCATCGTGTTCAAGGACAGCATCGATTTCAGCAAGGCGTGGTACCAGTCCCGCTACGACAAGGAAGGCCCCGGCGGCACGGGCAAGGATTACATCAACTGCCCCTTTGAAAAAGACGAATATTACGCCTTTATCGATGCCCTGCTCGCGGGCGAGAAAACCGAATTCAAGGAATGGGAAAAAGACACGCCCTATTTCGAAGGCTGCCTGCCCATCGAGATTATGGCCGCGCGCGGGCGCGATACCCTGCGCTTCGGCCCCATGAAGCCCGTGGGCCTGACCAACCCCAACGCGACGCAGTTCAAACGCCCCTGGGCTGTGGTGCAGCTGCGGCAGGATAACGCGCTCGGCACGCTGTACAACATCGTCGGTTTCCAGACCAAGCTGAAATACGGCGAACAGCAGCGCATCTTCCGCATGATTCCGGGGCTGGAAAATGCGGAATTCGCGCGCCTTGGCGGCATTCACCGCAATACCTTCATCAACAGCCCCAAATTGCTGGACGGCACACTGCGGCTCAAAGCCATGCCGCGCCTGCGCTTTGCGGGACAGATCACGGGCTGCGAAGGCTATGTCGAAAGCGCCGCCGTCGGCCTGATGACGGGGCGTTTTGCCGCCGCCGAGGCGCTGGGGCTGACACCGCAAACGCCCCCCGCGACAACCGCCATGGGCGCTTTGCTGAACCATATTACGGGCGGCGCTGCTGCCGAAACCTTCCAGCCCATGAACATCAACTTCGGCCTTTTCCCGCCCGTGGACGAAGCGGCGCTGCTGCGCGAAGGCAAAAAGAAAGTGGACAGCAAGGACCGCAAAAAAGCCATGAGCCTGCGCGCGCTAAAGGATATTGACGCCTGGCTGGCGGCAGACAAGACGACCCGCCGTGCAGTGAATGGTTAAGATAACATTAAGCAATTCCTGATATCATCCTTTTATATTCGTATGGATTTATAAAAGGGCGGTCGCATGAAGGGCTTGCGCGAGATTTTACAAGATGAAGCCAAAAGACGTCAGATGACGGATGGAATCGCCGCGACAATGTGCCGTATTTTCGGCGATACCCATTTCAATCTGGAAGGCTGGAGCGGCCGCCAGGGCATCTTCAGGATAAGGGATTTCAGGACAAGGGAAGAAGAAAGCCGCCCCAAAACCCCGGGCCCTGATCGGCCTTACATCAGCCATATCATCATCACCGCGCCGGGCGAAGAAACGGGCACACGCTATACGCGCGAAAGCCTGCTCAAGGAACTCCTCGCGGCGGACGGCAACCTGTACAAAGTTATCCCGTTTGGCAGTCGTGGCGTGCGCATGAGCCCTGACGAAAAACCGCAAGGACAGTTCGATTTCGGCTATCGTTTTGCCAGCGCGCCCGCGCCGCCGCACAACCCGTAGCATCTGCAAGCCACCGATGCCGCAAAGCCTTGATTGCACGGAGTTTATCGGGTTTATCTCCCGCCCGCTTGCGGATATGTTATAATCGTTATAGTCACTTGTTGTTTGTTCTCCGGACAGGATTTCCGTTTTGCAGGCAGCGTTTGTCCAACTCTGCTTGCTACGGATATGTTCTATGGAACTCTTTGTCGAAATCATCTTCAGCCTGACCGGCCTGTGCCTGATTACCGCCATCGCGCTGAATGAAATTTATCAGCAAAAAATGAAAGTATCGCCCATGCCGACGGCACCGTCCACGCGGCATGCCATGATCGGCAGCATTGAACAAAAATCTCCCGATACGATTGTCGAACTCGGCTCCGGCTGGGGCGGCATCGCGATCGAGGCGGCCAAAACCTATCCGCAATGCAAGGTCATCGGTTTTGAATGCTCCCCCGTGCCGCTGATGATGGCGCGACTGCGCAAGCTGCTCAATCCGCGTCTGAAAAACCTGCGTTTTGTCCGCCGCGACTTTTTCGACTTCGACATGAAGGATGCGGATGTCGTGCTGTGCTATCTCTCCAACCCGCATATGGCGCGGCTGGAGCCGAAGCTGGACAAGGAACTGCACGAAGGCGCAGAGGTCATCAGCTCCACCTTCCACATGCCGCACTGGAAAACGCATCGCATCCATACCATCGGCGGCATGTACGATACGAAAATATTCTCCTACCGCAAAACGGGTTTGCCGCTGGGCGCGTAAACTCAGAAAAGGCCCGCCCACCACAGCCGTGCTTCGCGCAGCACGGGCGGCACCGCCATATGCGATGAAAAAACGTCATAGCCGCAAGCGCGGATTTTATCGAGATACAGCGAAGCCAGTTTTGCCTGCCGCCGCAGGAAAGGCGATGCGGGCCTGCCTGCCGCTTGCAAACACTGCCGCGCCGCCGCCGTGACATGTTCCACGACGGGCGGCAGACGCCCGATGCCCGTACCGTCATAAAGATCATAGATACTGAGCTGATGCCCGCGCAGCAAATCTTCCGGCAAATAGCAGCGGCGCTGCGACAGATGCACAGGCACGGTGCGCAGCAGCCCTGCCAGCGCATAGGCCGTGGCGATTTTTGCCGCATCCCCCGCCTCGCCCAGAATGTCCAGCGACAANNCNAGCAAAGGCGCCGCAGTATATTCCGCATATTTCATCATGCCGTCGAGGCCGGCAGGCGCCCTGTCCTCCAGATCGAATTCACGGGCATAGATCAGGTTGTCAAAGGCTTCGCGCGGCAGGCCATAGGTTTTGATGGCCGCTGCCAGCGGTTGCAGAGTTTGATGCTCCGGCACGGCGTCGCGCTCATACACGCCCGCCAGCGCATCGCGCCACCATTGCAGGCGGATCAGCCCCAATTGCGTTTCCGTCACCACTTCGCGCGTTTTGGCAATTTCGTAATTGAAGGCATAAAGCGCAAACAGCGCCGCGCGTTTGTCGGGCGGCGCGAAAAGGCTTAAAAGAAAACGGTCCGGGTCATGTTTCCGGACCGTTTCCGCGGTATAGGATAAAGCGGTCATATCGCAGCGTTAATCGTTGTAAACGAAATCGCGTTTCGGATAGACCTTGTATTTCGGGCCGATCGTGCCGGGCTTCACGCGCGGCAAGACCAGTTTCGGATCCATCAGGAAGTTGCGGTAGTAACCCGTCGGAAACGGATGATAGCGGTCTTCCAGCTGTACGGAGTCAAGAATGCTCATGAACAGGCCTGCCCAGCGGTTGTAAACCTCCACGCGGGAAGAGCAGCTGCCGATAAAGCGTTTGCCGCCGTAAATGCTGCCGATCATCACGCCGTACATCGGCACCATCTGGCCCGTGCCGTCGTCCTGCATGAAAGAAACCTGAATGGCGGTTGCATCGCCTTTGTCGCCAAGGCTGGCGGGCGCGTAATAGGCGGCGATGGAGGCATTGTTATACTGGCCGATTTCTTTTTCCCAGAAATTGCGGTCCAGCGTTTCGGCCACGGCTTCGTCCATCAAGCGCTTGGGATAAATGTTCAGGCGGCCGTCATCGGAAACCTGCAGGCGGCAGGTCGGCATATCTTCCTTCAGCGGGCCGGCAATGCGTATGCGCGTATCGGGCAGATCATCCGTCTGCATGGTCCAGCTGTCGGGGAAAGACATGGTGTAATCGTTTTTATCGTCTTTCCAGACGAAAGTATCGGCCATNGCCGCCGGGGCGAAACCCGCGATCAAGGCACTGAGTACGGCTGCACGAATAATCTGACGCATTTCTTTTAAACTCCTCTACTGTCCGAGATGCTGGACATCCTCAATTGTGTCTTGTTTTTTCCGTTTTGGGAATAGCTCTTTAACCATGGAGAGCGTTAAAATGCCGGTCAAGGCAAGTAAAATCCCATAAATCGCCCCGCCCGTGCCGATCAGCACGGCCAGCCCCGCCACCTTCATGGCAAAGCCGCTATCCATAAAATGGGGATAGACAAAAGCCTGCACGGCAAACAGCCCCGCACCCATGGCCAGCGCCGCGCCCAGCATGATCAGCCCGCGCTTTACAGAACCGTCCGCCAGCACCACCGCGCCCTTTTTTCTCACCCCGCGCAGCAGCAGCGCAAGGTTCACCCATGCGGTCATCCCCGTTGCCAGCGCAATACCCACATGCTTCAGGGGCCAAATCAATGCCAGCGCCAGCAACGTGTTCAGCACCGCGCAGATAATCGCGTATTTGACGGGCGTGACCGTATCGCCCTCCGCAAAGAAAACAACGCTCAGCACGCGCGACAAAATAAAGGCCGGCAGGCCGATGCTATAGGCCATCAGGGCATAGCCCGCCTGCACGCCGTCCGCCGCGCCGAAAGCCTTGCGCACGAACAATACATCCGTAATCGTGATGCCGATGACGATATAGGCCACGGTGGCCGGCAGGGCGAACATCAGCCCCGCCTCGATCCCGCGCGAAAACAGGCGGCTTGCCTTTGTGCCTTCGCCCGCTTTCAGGGCGCGGCTCAACATCGGCAGCAAGGCCGTGCCGATGGCAATGCCGATCACCGACAGCGGCAATTGATACAAACGGTCGGCGTAATAAAGATAGGAAATCGCCCCCACCGGCAAGAGCGAGGCCAGCACCATATCGACAAAAAGGTTGATCTGCGCCACGCCCGCGCCCACCACGCCCGGCCCCATTTTGCGGAACAGCTTGCGGATGCGCGGCGTGAATGCGGGCTTGCGCCATTTCAGCATCACGCCCAGTTTGCGGCAGGCATAGAGCAGCCAGCCGAGTTGCAGGAACCCCGCCGCCATCACGCCCCATGCCATGGCATGTCCGCCGCTTTCGGCCAGCGGCGCGAAAAACAGCAGCGCGATGATCAGCGAAAAGTTGAACAAAATCGGCGCCGCCGCGAACGGCCCGAAACGGTCGAAGGAATTCATCACCCCGCCCAGCAGCGCGACCAGCGACATCAGCACGATATAGGGAAAGGTAATGCGCGACATTTCAAGCGCAAGATCATAGCGCGCCGTATCGCCGTCATCGACAAAGCCCGGCGCGACCACGTAAAGCACCCACGGCATCGCCAGCACCATCAAAACGGTAAAGGGCACCATGAAGGCCATCATGACGGCCTGCGCTTCCTCCGCAAATTTGATCGCCTCGGCACGCCCCTTTTCTTCCAGCTCGCCCGCGAAGATCGGCACGAAGGAAACGCTGAAAGCCCCCTCCGCCGTGATGCGGCGGAACAGGTTCGGCAATTTCAGGGCGACGAAAAACGCATCCGCCACCGGCCCCGCGCCCAGCACGGCCGCCGTCAGGATATCGCGTATAAAGCCCATGATGCGGCTGCCCAGCGTCAGCCCGCCGACGGTGATGATGGCCTTGTAAAATGACATTGACCGGAATACTTTCGCTTCTTATGGTGAAACCGCAGCCGGAAAGACTTCAGGCGTTCCAATAGAGGACTATATTAAGGCAATGACGGCAAAAAACCACAAAAACAAAGAGTCACAATGGTTTGGCTTTGAAAAAGTCGCCCCGCAGGAAAAAACGCGGCGGGTGATCGGCGTCTTTTCCTCCGTTGCCGAAAACTACGACCTGATGAACGACCTGATGTCGGGCGGCATTCATAGACTCTGGAAAAACAAATTCATTCGCATGATGCGCCCGCAGGCCCGCAAAAAGCTGTTGGATGTGGCAGGCGGCACGGGCGATATCGCCTTTCGCTACCGCAAGCTGGCGGGCGAAGAGGCAGAGATCACCGTTTTCGACCTCAACCCCGATATGCTGAAAGTCGGCCAGAACCGCGCCATCGACCGCGGCTATTTGAAAGGCTTTGAATGGGTGGAAGGCAATGCCGAAAAACTGCCCTTCGCCGACCGCAGCTTTGACCTTTACAGCATTTCCTTCGGCCTGCGGAACGTCACGCATATCGACGATGCGCTTGCCGAGGCCTATCGCGTACTGAAGCCCGGCGGACAGTTCTTCTGCCTTGAGTTCAGCAATGTGGACAATCCGCTGCTGCGCAAGGCCTATGATGCCTATTCCTTCGG
>JGI12383J13903_1000556_pt1 | contig 25887 bp, 21 predicted proteins | sample Passage237B_FD_13903 | JGI IMG/M metagenome (IMG submission 13903)
GCTGTCAAAGATCTGTGCTGGTGTCAATCCACAGCACCCCCGAACACCTTTCTTCAGCACCTTATGCTGTCAAAGATCTGGCTGGTGTCAATCCACAGCACAGGTGGCGCACGGCCACATACAGCGCAGGCTGTCAAAGATTGAAGAACGGTATCAGATCACACAGCAGCTGAGCGGAGACAATAGCAGAGCAGGTAACTGTCAAAGGTCAAGGTCGGTACCAGGTCGCAGCGGCCCCCCATTGTCCTTGATCGAATCGGGAACATGCACCTACTGATGACCATGTTCATGTGATCTTCGTGTGGCCAATTTCCATGAATGATGTGCCCCGTGAACATGTCGGCCGAACCGCCCTCTTCCCTGGAGTTCCTGGAACAATGGCGCATTTCGGCGGGGCGCCATGGGACGTACTTCGCCAACCATGGGGGGCGGAGCACTTTGGCCCTCAGGACCTGTGGCCTGGGTGCCCCGGATCGGGAGCGGTTGCTGCTGAAGAGCAGGCGATGGGAGGCGCGGGCCATGCGCCGTACACCGGATGGCACCTGGGTGGGCACCTATGCCGCCAGGCTGACCGTGCCGGCCGTGACGGTGTGGGCACAGTTGGCATACGACCCCGATGGCCCGGCCAGATGTGAGCGCTTCTGGAGGGAGATGGATGGCGCGGAAGCCACCGAGCACGACTTGCCCACGCACCCCGGCGCGATACACACTTTGGTCAAGGCCCAGCGCTTCACCGCAGGGGATGCGGAAGGCCATGTGCGCAGTTGGGCCACCGGGCATGCCACCGCCGCCCCGGACCGCATGTACAGCACCACCGAGCAGGAGACCAGCAACCTGTGCCGACTGTTATGCGCACTGCGCACCCAGCGTGGGATACCCTACCCGGAGGATATACTGGCCTTCCTGGACCATGACGAGTTGATGTGGAGGATCAAGCCGCATGAGCTTTCGCTGGCCCTGGGCTGGGACGGGCGCCGTGTGAAGCAATTGCTTCGGGGGGCATGGCCCAGCGCAACGGAGGCCGCCCAATTGCGGGCGCTGGAACGACCACATGCCATCCTCGAACAATTGGTCCGCCGCTTCCCGCACCGTTACGAGATCACGGACCACCCCTGGCCCGTTGGGCCGAAGATCGATCTGGGGCGGATGTACCGGGGTGGATCGTTCGCCCCCTTCGCGGTGGGGCCGGATGAACGCAGCATGTTCACGGGCTACCGCAGGTTCTCACTGGACCGCCTGGGGCAATTGGCGAACAACCTCGGCTACGCGGGGCGGCCGGACCTCGCGCGGTTCTGGCTACTGGTGTTCCTGTGCGATGCCGATGCCTACTACAGGCGCGGGCAAGGTTTCACCGGGCTGCGGTACCGATGGACGGACGATGGCCCGGTGCCGGAACAGGGGGAAACGCATCTGGCCGCGTTGTGCGCGAGGAACGTCATCCGGATCTCCGGCCGGGGCGAACGAGCTGTGGTGCACGCACATGCCTTCTTCTATCCTCCGGACCTCGGGATCCAATTCGAAGCGGACGCGTTGGAGCTTCGCCTGCCGAAGGACTGGAAGAGGCTATCCCGTGAAGCGTTATTGGCGCATTGCCGCGCATGGATGAGTGCGGCACATGTTCCGGACGCGCACGGGTGGCTTGACTACGACACCCTGTTGGGCACGGGAGGCACGCAATGAACGCGAACACCGATCCACCACAGGCGCTGGCATCACGTTGCGCGGTGCGGTTCCATGAGGTCCGTTCGCGGACCTGTTCAAAGGTGGGCGTGCCGCAGTGGGGTTGTCCGTGCGCGCGGTGCCTTCCGAGCGCCCGCTTTAACTTGCCCCTATGTGCTACAACGCCTCCAACAGCCATGAGATCAAGGAGCTGGAGCGGATCGGCAACCGGGCCAAGGAGAGCCTGATCGTGGACTTCATCAACCGAACGGACATCAACTCCATCAGCGACAAGGCCAGTATTATCGATGCCTCTTCGCATTCGCCCAAGAGGAACAGCGGCGCGAAGCCGACGCCCTCATCGCTCCGAGGAATTGAACGAAGAGGAGGCCAGGCGCTATATCAAGGCCTCGTTGAAGCGTGAATACGCGTCCGAGAATGGCACGGCACTGAACGCCACGCTCCCGAAGATGAGCCCCCTTAACCCACGGTACAAGACGAAGAAGCGGACCGTGTTCGAGAAGATCTCGGCGTTCGTGGAGAAGTTCAAAGATGTGGGCGGGGAGATCTGAGGGGGATGCGAAATGAGCGGTAAGTTTCCGAAAGAGTAAAAGGATCCCATGGCCAGGGAAAACCCACCACCACCTCCTCCTCCCTCTTCACCGGAGCCAACTCCACCGGCACCATTGGACCGGAAAGAATTGCTCTGCCTCTATGAAGCGAAGCTCCGCGATATCCACTTCTACATAGACCAGCACAACAAACGTGTGGCATTCTTCATCGGGCTGATCGTTGCGATCGCCACTGGCATTGCCATTGGAACTGTTCAGGCCCGGGGCATTGTGGCCCAACTGCTTTTGCTGCTGCTTCCCCTTCTCTTGACCGTAGTCGCACGAGCCGCCCAAATGGGCACGCGCAGGCTATACCGCAACTACTTGATCACCATTACCATGATGGCCAAGTTGGAACATGACCTCGGGCTCGACCGTCCCAGGACTGGATCCACGTGGGCGGAACGTGAACCATACGTGTTCTCGGATCACCTGAACAGTCGCTCGAACAGCACGAGCTCCGCTTTTGTAGAGGCCAATTTGCGACAAGGGTATAGGGCGGTACTGGACCAGCTGTTCAACCTCACACGGCAGGTCGGCTGGGTGGTCCTGTGCCTTCTGATCTTGAGGTTGTTCTGTGACATCCTGGTGTGGTGCAAGAATTGGATTTTCTGCCTGCTAACCCATTGCCTCTGAGGGCCACGTTCACCGCGCGGCGGACTGGCCACAGCCCAACCATCATCCCCCCTCCCCTTCATGGGCACTACATACTCCCTGCTATGTCCCGCCTGCGGCTATGCCAACCCGGAGTGTTGCGCGGGTGTGGAGTCGGGCATGATGGTGACGCTGAGCACGGTGCACTGTGCCACATGCAGGCAACTGTACGATGTGCCCGTGTTGGAGTTGGAACGAGGTATTACCGAGATCCCGATCCGTTGCCCCAACAGCGCGAAGCACGCTGTGGTGCGTTGGCGCCATCCGGCCCCCTGCCCCGTTTGCGGCCATATCCTGAGCAAGCTTGCTGAACGAGCGATCTGGGACTGAACGGATGGGTATTTCCGCCCGCCATCAGCCTTCAGGCCCAAAGGCCTTCAAGCCCAAAGCCGGTCCGCGCGCCACCCGGGCACTTGGGTCCCCCGGCCAACAGGCCCAAGGCCTGAAAAGCCAATGGCCTGTGGCCACCGGGGCCACGCAAAGGCGATCGGCCCACACGGCCGCGCCACCCGTGTGGGCCCGGTGGGCAGGCAGGTGCGCGCAGGGCCCGCCTGCCCTGTGCCGGGCACCGCGAACCGGTATGGCCTGTGGCGGCGGAGCAAGGTGAAGCGGTGTGCCCCTGTGGTGCACCTGGCCACTGTGGCCCCCCCTTCTGCAACCCCACCGCCCCACCCTGCGTAGCAAGGCCCCGCCCCGCACCACTGCGCGGCCAGAAAAGATCGCCACCATGCTTCGACCTTTCCTCTGCACATTGATCGCCACCACCGCCCTGGCGGCCCAGGCCCAGAACGACGACCTGCCTTTGGTGCGCCTGGGTTTGAGCAACGCCATCGGCAGCATGACCAGCGAGGCCGTGCTCGACCTATCGGCCGGCACGCCGGGCGATGACGCACTGGACGTGCCCACCTTCACCGACGAAGAAAGCCCCACCATGTACATCGCCACCCTGGCGGTGGACGGCAGCCCGCTGGCCTACAACGCCTACGGGCCCACTACCAGCGAGGTAACGGCGATGGTGCAGCTGGCGGCCGACCAGGCCGGCACCTACACGGTGCGCGTGCTGGAGATGGGCAGCCTGCCCACCACCACCTGCGTGAAACTGATCGACCTGACCGACGGGAGCACGCTCGTGCTGAGCGAAGGCCTGGAATTCACCGTGGACCTGCCCGCCGGCGCGCCCACCGGTCCGCGCTACAAGATGCAGGTATCCACCCCGGCCGCGCTGGGCGTAACGGCCTCGTGCCCCGACCAGCCCTCGGGTCTGGCCCATGTGGCCGGCAGCGGCCCCGGCCCTTGGACCGTGGGCCTGTTCGACGCCACCGGCGCGCTGGTCACGAGCATGGTGGGCCAAGGCGGCCCGGTGACGATCGAGAGCATCGGCCCCGGCAACTGGAGCGTGCAGATCGTGCACCCCAACGGCTGCCCCACCCTGTCATTCCCCTTCGTGATGGATGCGCTGCCTGCGATCGAGGGCAGCCTGCAGGCACCCACCACGGCCTATACCGACCAGCCGATCACCTTCAGCAGCGATGCCGATCCGAGCGTGCTGCGCCTGTGGGATTTCGGCGATGCCAGCGGCAGCTTCCAGCCCGCACCCGTGCATGCGTACCAGCAGCCCGGCAGCTACACGGTGAAGCTCAAGCTGGACAACGGCGTGTGCGAGAAGATGCTGACGCAGGTGATCGAGGTATCGCAGAACACCGTGGGACTGGCCGAAGTGACCGGCAGCGAGGTGCGCGCCTGGAGCGCCGGCGGCACGATCGCGATCACCAACCCGCTGCAGGTGTCGCTGCACGTGCACGTGTACGATGCCACGGGCCGCACGGTGCGCACGCTGCGCGTGCCCGCCCGTACCGGTCGCATGGAGGTGCCCACCACGGGCTGGACCAACGGGGTGTACTACCTGAACGCCAGCAGCCCCTGGGAGCAATGGACCTTCTCGTTGCCCGTGGCCGAGTAGTTCCATTGTCGTGTCGATCGGTGCCGCGCGGTCAGGGATGGCCGCGCGGTGCGTTTTCGGGGTGGCCCCGCTGCTACTCCTCGGCGATCCAGTTGGCCACCAGCTGCGCCCCCAGGGGGGTCAGAATGCTCTCGGGATGGAACTGGATGCCGCACACCTTGTGGCGCACGTGGCGGATGCCCATGATCACCCCGGCGGCGCTGCGGGCGGTGATGCGCAGGTGGGCGGGTACCGTGGCCGGATCGGCGGCCCAGCTGTGGTACAAGGCCACATCGAAGGGCGATGGCAGCCCGGCGAACAGCGGATCGCGCGGCTCGGCGGGGATGCAGGGCACGGCGACACCATGCATCACGTGTTGCTGGTTGTAAAGCGTGCCGCCGCAGACCTGCACAATGCCCTGCATGCCCAGGCATACGCCCAGGATCGGGTGCGTGGGCATGAGCCGGTGCAGCAGCCCCAACATGATCCCCGCCTCGGCCGGCAAGCCCGGACCGGGCGAAAGCACGATGCGATCGTAGCGCGCGGCCTCGTCCACCGTGATCGCATCGTTGCGCACCACGTCAACGATGGCATGGGGCTCCAGCAGGTGATGCAGGTTCCAGGTGAAGGAATCGTAGTTGTCCAGCAGCAGTATCCTCATCTGTTCACCAACGCGTGCGCCTTCGGCCACAAAGCAATGCAGCGTTCGCGCATGGGCAAGTCCGGGGGCACGGTGCGGGGCACACCGGGGCCATGCGCCCCACCGATCGATCGTGATAGCTTTCGGCCATGGACCGCTCCGCCATTCCCTCCTCGCTCCCGTTCAGCATACCACGTTCGCTGGAGATCCTCGGGCGCACGCCATCGGTGTTGCACGCCCTGCTGGATGGCCTGAGCGACGACTGGACCACCCACAACGAAGGCGGCGAAAGCTGGACACCCTACGACGTGGTGGGCCATTTGCTGCACGGCGAACACACCGACTGGATCACGCGCATCAAGAAATGCCTGAGCACCGGCGACAAGGCCTTCGAGAAATTCGACCGTACGGCGATGTTCGCGGAGAGCAAGGGCAAGGCCCTCGCGCAGCTCCTCGCCGAGTTCGCGGAGGCGCGCAAGCGGAACCTGGCCGAACTGCAGGCCCTGGGGATCACCGAGGCGCAGCTCGAAAGCACGGGCATCCACCCCACCTTCGGCGAAGTGAAGCTGCGTCAGGTCCTGGCCGCGTGGGCCGCGCACGACCTGGGGCACCTGGTGCAGATCGGCCGGGTGATGTGCAGGCAATACCGTGAGGCCGTGGGGCCGTGGCGCGAGTTCATCAGCGTGCTGAAATAGCCGTGGCCCGGCATGCGGTGCACCGGGAGCAGGTCGCGAACGAGGCTCACCACACGATGCCCACGGGGCAATGGTCGCTGCCCATGACCTCGTTGAGGATGAAGGCCTCCTTCACCTTCTGCTCGAAGCCCTTGCTCACGAGCACGTAATCGATGCGCCAGCCCACGTTGCGGGCGCGGGCACCGAAGCGCTGGCTCCACCAGCTGTACTTCACCTCGTCGGGGTGCAGGTGGCGGAAGGTATCCACCCAGCCGGAGGCCAGCAGCGCGCCCATGCCATCGATCTCCTGCTGCGTGTAGCCGCTGGTCCTGTTGTAGTTCTCCTTGGGCCGTGCGATGTCGATGGGCTGGTGCGCCACGTTGAGGTCGCCGGCGATGATCACCGGCAGCGGCCCCTTGGCCAGCTTGTTCACATACCCGCGGAAGGCGGCATCCCACTCGCCGCGGTAGCCCAGGCGCTTCATGCCCTCGCCGCTGTTGGGCGTGTACACGCACACCACCACCACGTCGTCGAAGGTGCAGGTGATCACGCGGCCCTCATCGTCGTGGCCCGGCATGCCGATGCCGAAGTGCACGTTGGAGGGCCTGGCCTTGCTGGCGATGGCCGTGCCGCTGTAGCCGGCCTTCAACGCCCCGTACGCGTGCACATGGTAGCCGTCGACCCCGGCGAGCGCCTGCTGCACCTGCTCGGGCGTGGCCTTGGTCTCCTGGAAACACACGATGTCGGCATCGAGGCGGCGCAGTGTATCGTGCAGGCCCTTGCCCACGCTCGCGCGGATGCCGTTGACATTGAACGAGATCAGTTTCATGGAACAAAGGTGGGCAAGGAGAACGAACCGCCGTGGTATCGGGGAACAAGCAACGGATACCCGGCGGATCCGCTTCCGCCGGATCGCTCCAAGGCCGATCTTCGTTGCATGTTCCGGCCTGCGCACAGCCTGCTCGTACTCGGCCTGGCCGCCGTGCTTGCACTGGGCTGCCGCCGCGACGAGGCCCTGCCGGACGGGCCGGGCACCACGCACACCGGCCCCACGCCGTTGGCGCTGAACGTGCCCGACTGGGCCGTGGACTCGGTGCACGGCCTGAACCTGCCGTGGGACAATCCCCTCACCGTTGAAGGGGTGGCGTTGGGGCGCATGCTCTTCTACGAGAAGGCCTTGTCCAACGACTACAGCATGTCGTGCGCCACCTGCCATCGGCAGGAGCATGCCTTCAGCGACCCGCGCCAGTTCTCCGTGGGCACCGACGGCACGGTGGGGCGCCGCAATTCCATGTCGGTGATGAACCTGGCCTGGGACCACTTCTTCTTCCGCGATGCCCGCGCCTTCTCCTTGGAACTACAGGCACTGCGCCCCGTGGTGGACCACGCCGAGATGCGGAACACCTGGCCCGTGGTGGAACAACGCCTGGCCGCCGACCCACGCTACCCGCCCCTGTTCCAGAAAGCCTTCGGCTCGCCCCACATCGACAGCCTGCGCGTGGTGTTCGCCATCGCCCAGTTCGAGCGCACCCTGCTCTCGTTCAACTCGCGCTTCGACCGCTACTACTACGGCGGCGAGCAGTTCGCCCTCACCGACCAGGAGCGGCGCGGCATGGACCTCTTCTTCGGCGAGGCTCATTGCGGCGATTGCCACATGCTGCCGCACTTCAAGGATGCCAACGTGCAGAACATCGGCCTGCCGCCCGGCCCCACCATCGACGCCGGCTTGATGGAGGTGAGCGGCCTTCCCGAGCACCGCAACCGCTTCAAGAACGTATCGCTACGCAACATCGCGGTGACCGCCCCCTACATGCACGACGGCCGCTTCGCCACGTTGGAGGAAGTGGTGGACTTCTACGCCGACGATGTGCAAACGCAGGTAGCGAACCTCGACGCGCACATGGCGCCCTGGGTGTGGGGCCAGATCGACCTCGATGCGCAGGAACGCGCCGACCTGGTGGCCTTCATGATGACCCTCACCGACCACGAGTTCCTGACGAACCCGGCCTTCAGCGACCCGCATCCATAGCGGTCCGTTGCCGAAGGCGGCGCCCATCCCAATATGCACGGAACGGCCAGGATGCGCCCGACCGCGACAGGTCCGAATGCGCGGGGTTCCGCATCTTCGCCGGACAACGACCAGGACCATGGCATCCCCCCGCATCGCGCTCCTGCTGGTGATCCACCTCACCGCGCTCACCCTTTCCGCCCAACGTCGACTCACCCTGAAGGAGGCCGTGCTGAAGGCCGGCACCGAGCTCGCGCCCCAACGCCTGCAGACCCTGCAATGGGTGGAGGGGACCGCCACGTACAGCCATGTTAAGGGCGATACACTGCTGGTGGGCACCCTGGGCAAGAGCATGGACCGTCCGGTGGTCACCACCGCACAGCTGAACGCGGTGCTGGGCGACCACGCCCCCTTGCGCGGCCTGCCCCGGATCACGTGGGAGAACGCCACCGCCTTCCGCTTCCTGCACAACGACCGCCTGTACCGCTACGACACGGGCACCGGGCACCTGAGCAGCCTGGCCGTGCTGCCGGCCCATGCGGAGAACACCGATACGCACCCGGCCACCGGCCAGGTGGCCTGCACGGTGGACGACGACCTGTACATCGCCACCGCTGAGGGCCCCGTACGCATCACCACCGACGGTGGCAACGGCATCGTGAACGGCAAGAGCGTGCACCGCGATGAGTACGGCATCCACAAAGGCACGTTCTGGGGGCCCCTCGGCGGCAGGTTGGCCTTCTACCGCATGGACGAGAGCATGGTGACCACCTACCAGCTGGAGGACATCAGCACCAAGCCAAGCACCTTCACCCCCATCCGCTACCCCATGGCCGGGCAGGCCAGCCACCACGTGACCGTGGGCGTGTACGACCTGGGCAGCCGACGCACCGTGTTCCTCCGCACCGGCGAACCCGCCGACCAGTACCTCACCAACATCGCATGGGAGCCCGATGAACGCCATCTGGTGGTGGTGCACCTGGACCGTGCCACGCAGCACCTGCGCATGGTGCGTTACGATGCGCTTTCCGGCGAACCCGTGGCCACCCTGCTCGAAGAGCACGACGACAAGTACCTCGAGCCGCAGGAGCCTGCCCGTTTCCTGAAGACCCGGCCCACCTGGTTCATCTGGCAAAGCCAACGCGACGGCTGGCCCCACCTGTACCTCTACGACATCAAGAAAGGCCTGGTGCGCCAACTGACCCGTGGCGAGTGGGTGGTGAAGGACATCCTGGGCATGGACCCGAAGGAGTCCTTCGTGGTGGTGTCGGGCACGGCGCCCATCCAGCGCGGCAACCCCGTGGGCGCCACCGAGACGCACCTGTACCGGGTGGACCTCGCCACGGGCCGCACCACACGACTGACCACCGAGCCCGGCACGCATCGCGGCCAGCTGAGCAGCGATGGCCGCACCTTGGTCGATTCGTGGAGCAGCATCACGGTGCCCGGCCGCACCGAACTGATCGATGCCCGCACCGGCCAGGTGCTGAAACGGCTGGTGAACAGCCACGACCCGATGGCCGATGTGGTGCACGGCGAGATCGAACTGATCACCATCCCGGGCGAGGCAGGCGACAAGTTGAACGCCCGGCTGATCAAACCGAGCTATTTCGACGAGAAGCAGCGCTACCCCGTGCTGATCTACGTGTACAACGGCCCGCACGTGCAACTGGTCACCAACTCCTACCTCGGCGGTGCACAGCCGTGGATGATCGAGGCGGCCGAACGCGGCTACCTGGTGTGGACGGTGGACGGCCACGGCAGCGCGCACCGCGGTCGCGACTTCGAGCAGATCGTCCACCGACAGCTCGGCATCACCGAGGTGAAGGACCAGATGCGTGGTGTGGACCACCTGAAGGCACGCCCCTACGTGGACCCCGAGCGCATCGCGGTGCACGGCTGGAGCTTCGGCGGGCACATGACCACGGCCATGCTGCTGCGCCACCCCGGCGTGTTCAAGGTGGGCGTGGCGGGCGGCCCCGTGATGGATTGGAGCATGTACGAGGTGATGTACACCGAGCGCTACATGGACACGCCCGAGGAGAACCCCGAGGGCTATGCCGCCACCGCCCTGCCTCCGCTGGCAGGCCGCCTGAGCGACCATCTGCTCCTGATCACCGGCGGCGCCGACCCCGTGGTGCTGCCCGAGCACAGCCTGTCGTTCATCAAGGCCTGCGTGGACAACGGTGTGCAGGTGGATTTCTTCAACTATCCCGGTCACGAGCACAACGTGCGCGGCAAGGACCGGGTGCATTTGATGGAGAAGGTACTGGACTACATCGACCGGGTGATGCTCGGGCGTTGACCGCCTCCGGCCATTGCGTACCGACGTTTAATTTGGTCCCACAAGCCTCGCCCATGCGCCACATTGCCGCCTGCTTCGCCTTGCTCCCCCTCACGCTCCTTGCCCAGCAGGTGCACGTAGTGCATGTGGGCGGCAGCACTTCCGGCGGTCCCCTGCCCTACTACACGCCGCAGCATCTCACGATCACCGTGGGCGACACCGTACGCTGGGTGCGCGATACCGGCACACACAACGTGGACGGCCGCACCTCGTCGTTCCCTGCCAACCCCGTATCGTTCTACTCGGGCACACCGAGCGGCACCATCTGGCCGTTCCAGTTCACCTTCACCGTTCCCGGGGTATACAACTACCACTGCACCCAGCAGGGGCACAGCGCCACGCAGTTCGGATCGATCACCGTGCAAAGCGACACGAACGTGGAGGAGCAGGAAGGCGACGCGGGTGTGCTGCTCTTCCCCGTACCCACCACCGACGACCTGATGGTGGAGTTCGACGGCATGGCGCTGCGCAGCGTCGAGGTGTTCGCCATGGACGGCCGCAAGGTGCTGGAACCACAAGCACGTGGTACCGGCCGACTGCTCATCCCCGCGAGCACGCTGGCCAACGGACAATATGTGCTACGCCTGATCGACGATCAGGGCAACGTGCACACGCACGTCTTCCGGAAGGATTGATCCGCCTCGTTCAGGGCGTACGCACCAGCCGCAGCACTTCGCTGCCGTCAGCAGGCGTGGCCACCTGCAGGCAATACGTGCCCGCGGCGTAGCGCGACAGCGGCACGTTGAACGCGTGCTTGCCGGCAGCGAGGAGGCCATCATGCAGCAGCTCCAGCTCGCGGCCGAAGGCATCGAGCAGGGCCACCCGATGGCGACCGGTGATCGTCACGTCCAACCACAGGCCCACGTTCTCGGAGGTGGGGTTCGGATAGGCCGACACCGTGGTGCGGCCCGCGACAGGCACTTCCTGGACCGACTGCGGCCCACTGTACGGCACGGCGAAAGCGGCCGCGCTGCCCACGGACAACTTGGCCAGCTTCTCGTAGTAGGGCACATCGAAGTGCTCCACCTTGTCGTTCATCGTGTGGTAGTACGGGTTGCCATCGCCGGTGAACTCCTCGATCATGAGCACGGCCCCGTAGCCCTCGTTCCAGAAGGAGGCATGGTCGCTGTAGGTGGCGCCGGGATTGGTCAGGATCAGGTCGATATCGATCCCGTGGTCGTTCAACACCGCGAACACGGTGTCGGCGATGGCCAGCGAATTGGCGATCGGGCGGGCGTGCACCCGGGCCTTCTTGTCGCCGTTGCCATCGTAGGCGATGGCGTCCATGTTCACCACGCCATGCACCAGGGCATCGTTGCTGGCCAATGCACCGGCGGCGAACGCACTGCCCACCAGGCCCTGCTCCTCCTCGTCCCAGAAGGCGAAGGTGAGCGTGTACTCGAAGGGGATGTCCTTCAGCACACGCGCGGCCTCGAGCAGGGCCGCCGTGCCGCTGCCATCGTCATCGGCAGCAGGTGCCGCACTGATGCCTCCGGGCATGGCATCGTAGTGCGCGCACAGGATCACCTGGCGGTCGGGGTACACGACCCCGGGCTTGGAGGCGAGCACATTGTGCCCCGTCACGCTGAAGGCCTGCACCACGGGCGTGTAGCCGAACTGCACGAGCTTCTGCTGGATGTAGGCCTGCGCCAGCGCATTGCCGGGAGCGTTCTTGTGGCGGCTGGTGATCGGTTCGGGACCGTTGCCCACGTCCACCGGCACTTCGCCGGAGAGCTCCTCCACGTACTTGATCATCGAATCGATGCGCATGGCATCGATCACCTGGGCCACCACGGGGTTTTGCGCGCGAAGGCCGACCGTGGGCAGGGCGAGAAGAAGGAGGAGTGCGTAGCGATGGGTCATGTACCAAAAGTAGGCGGAGGGTGCCTCCCTCCGCCTACCGTTGCTCACATCAAAGCGCCCCAAGGCTCAAAGCACCACCACGCGCTCCACGAAGCGCCGACCCGCCGCGTGGATCACCACCAGGTAGGTGCCACGGCCTTCACGAAGCCGCAGCTGCCAGGAGGCCGCACCTTGGGGGCGATGCGTGGCCACCAATTGGCCATTGAGCCCGAACACCTCGATGCTGTTCACCCGAGCGGAAAGGCCCTCGATGCGCAGGATACCGTTCACCACCGGGTTCGGGAAGATCCGTACGCCCAGTTCGCGCAGGTCGTCCATGCCGGTGGTGAGGTCCACGAAGGAGTGCTCCTTCACCAGCACGGGCGAGCCATCGGCCGCTTGGAACATGTCGCGGAACAGGTCGATCTCGGGCGTGCTGTGGTCGAACATCTCCTCCATCCAGCGCGGCGGAGCGGCCTGGTACCACACCTTGGTGCGCACGGTCACCATGCCGGTGTAGCCGTTCATGGGTACATGGTAGTGGGTGATATCGGTGCCGGAACCTTCCACGCCGCCGGGACCGTGGTTGAAGTCGGTATCGCTTGCGGGCACCCCGACGATGCGTGTGGTATCGTACGAGGCATGCGAGGTGCTGAAGCCGATCGGCACCAGGCGGTTGTCCTTCAGCGGCTCCTTGGCGCGCTCGAGCACGGTGGTCTTGTTCCCGTTCACATCGCCCATCACCATCTCGTAGATCTGGGCCTGATCGGGCGTGCGGATCACATCGTGGTGCGGCTCCCAGTCGGCATCGTGGCCGATCACCTCGTAGCTCGGGTCCCAACCGCCGCTGCGGAACAGGGTGTTGCCCGCACCGTCCAGCACTTCCAGTTCGATGAAGGCGCGCCGCGAGGGGTAGCCCGAGGGGAAGCGGTGACCGGCGATGTTCGTGAGCTTCACGTCGATGTAGGCGGTATCGGCGTCGCGCGACACCATGTTGGCCTCCAGCAGGATGGTATTCTGCTTGAGCATGCGGTCGGTGCGCGCGATGGTGCTGTCGAACTGCGCGGCCGTTGCCGTGAGGCCCAGTTGCGCACTGTTGTTCTTCAGCAGTTCGAGCATGAAGGTGTTGGCCCCGGCGAAGTGGTGCATGCCGAAGGGGCTCTGCCCCTGCAGGAACAGGTAGTTGGCCGAGAGCACCACGGCATCGTTGATGCGCGGCACGTGGCATCCCTGGCACGACACACCGCCCTCGGGATCGGTGTCGGTGTTGTAGATCGAGTTCACCCACTCATGGTAGGTGGCCTGCTCCACGAAGTGATCGCCCGTAAGATCGCCGTTCAGATCGGCGGTGGCGGTGATCAAGGTGTGGCAACCGGCGCACAGGCCGGCGTGTTCGATGTGCTCACCGTAGATCGGGTCGTAGCCCACGAAGCTGGCCATCGGAGCCCCGAACACGTCCATGAACGGCCCATAGACCACATTGTTCGTATCGAAGATCAGGTGTCCGCTGAAGTTCAGGGCCAGGCTGTCAGCGCTCTGCATGTGGCAGGCCAGGCACGACACGCCGTCGAGGGCCACCGGGCTGGCCACCATGCTGTCGATGCTGAAGAGGCCCGCATGGCGGTAGTACATGTCGTAGCGGCCCATGGGCGCATGGCACGAGGTGCACTTGTCCTCGAGGACGGCCTTGTGCGCGGGGTTCACCGTGGTCTCGTGGCTCACCTTGGCGCGCCAGAACGGGTCACGCGCCGAGTTGGCCATCATGGTGCTGCGCCAATCGTCGGATACGTTCACATCCACACCATCGGCGGTGAGCATGGAATAGTTGTTCACCGTATCGGGACCGTGGCAGCCGTGGCACTCGCCGCTGGCCGCGAAGTAGCGGTTGCGCCCCAGGGGCAGGTCGATGTCCGCGCCCCGGAAGGCCGCCAGTTCGGCATCGCTGTGATAGGCATGGGCCCCGGGCAGCCTATCGCTGCTCCAGCCGACGAACACGGCCACCACCCCGAGCGATGCGGCGATCACAAGGGGGCGGCTGAAGGAGATAAAGGGTCGCATCGTAATTGTTCCGCTTGCAGGCAGGCCGTGAAAGTATACCGGGAGGACCGAGTTTGTCACGTCCCTGTCATGAAAGGGCATGTCAAGGGAACCGTCGGCAGGACCGATGCCCCCAAAGCAGAAGGCCCCGGCGCGATCGCGCCGGGGCCTTCTGTCATCGGACAGCGCGCTTATGCGCCGCGCTGCGCCGAACGGCGTACCGTGGTGGTGGCCTTCGCCTTGGTGCTGCCACCGGCCGTCTTGGCGGGCGCACCCTTCTTGGCAGCGGCCTTCTTCTTCGGGGCCTCTTCCTTCGCGGCGGCCTTGGCGGCTTTCGGAGCCTCCTCCTCGGCCTTCGCCTCCTTCTCCTTCTTCTCGTCCTTCTTGTCGAACTCGCCGGCCTTCAGCAACTGCCCGTACCAGCTGAACAGCTTGCGCACGTCGCTCGGGTAGATCCGCTCACGGTCGTGCTCGGGCAATGCCTCGGCCAGCTTGGCGAAGAGCTTGTCCTCACTTTCCTTGGGGTCCAGGCTGGGGCCGCCCTTCTCCACCTCGTACAACTTCTCCAACACCTGCGCCAGGGGCACATCGTCGCCGGTGGTATACATGCTGATCTCGTCGAGCGAGCTGATCCGCAGGCTGGCATGCACAGGGACACGTTTGCCGTCGAGCAGCGATTCGGCGATGATGGCCTGGCGCCCTTGGGCGATGATGCGGAACAGGCCGCTCTTGCCGGCCACGGAAATGATCTTACTGAGGTCCATGCGTGGTGTAATGCGGGGTAAAGCTAAGCCATGGGCGTTCGTGGTCGTCAGTTGTCCGTTGTCAGCTGCTGGTTGTCAGGGAACGGGGCATGGCCGTTCGTTCAGTTGGCAGGGGACGGCCTACCCTGCGAACTCCCCCGACCGGCAACGGATGACCAACAACTGACAACTCCCCTACGTCTTTTGCTTCTTCTTGCGCGCAGCGGGGAAGAGGATGTTGTTCAGGATCAGCCGGTAGCCCGCCGAGTTGGGGTGCAGGCTCAGGTCCGTGGGTGGATCGCCCACCATGTGCTGGTAGTCCTCCGGGTCGTGTCCGCCATAGAAGGTCCACTGCCCCAGACCGTATTCTCCGTGGATGTACTTCACCGTGCCCTGGGCCTTGTTCTCGCCCATCACCAGCACGCCCGGCTTCACCANGTTCTTGCGGAAGGCGGTGGTCTGCCCCATGAAGCCACGGATCACCTGCTCGTGGTTCTGGCACAGCATGGTGGGCACGATGTCCCACTTGGCACTGAAGTCGAACAGGGTGAAGAAGTCCCGCGTCTGGCCGATGCGCCCGTGGATGTCGGTGGCATCGATGTCGCTGAACTCGTACACCATCGGGTCGGTGATCAGTTTGAAATCCTTGAAGGCGAAGGTCTTGCTGAAGTCGAGCTTCTGCTGTGCGCCCGGCTCCACGGGGTCGTGGTCGAACTCCGGGGCACAGATGTCCACGCCCTCGGCTGCCAGGGCGATGTCGTAGGTGTCGGTGCCCGAGCACATGGTGAAGAGATAGCCACCGCCGGCCACGTAGTCGCGGATCTTGGTGGCCACGGCCAGCTTCATCTGGCTCACCTTGGCGAAGCCCAGGCGAGCGGCCATCGCCTCGCTCTCGCGCACCTGTGCCTGGTACCATGGCGCGGTGCTGTAGGCGCGGTAGAACTTGCCGTACTGCCCGGTGAAGTCCTCGTGGTGCAGGTGCAGCCAATCGTACTGCGGGAGCGCACCGGCGATGATCTGCGGGTCGTAGATGCGGTCGTAGGGGATCTCGGCGTAGGTCATCACCAGGGCCACGGCATCGTCCCACGGCTGAAAGCTCTCGGGGGCGTACACCGCGATCTTCGGCGGCTTCTCCAGCTTCACGGCCTCCATGTTCACCTCCGGGTCGGCGATCTCGGCCAGGATCGCGGCGGCCTGGCCATCGGCGATCACCTGGTAGGTCACCCCGCGGATGGTGCACTCGTGCTCCAGCGCCGTGTAGTGCTCGATCAGGAAACTACCGCCCCTGTAGTTGAGCAGCCATTCCACGGGCACGTCACGCTGCAGTGTCCAGTAGGCGATGCCGTAGGCCTTCAGGTGCTCCTTCTGGGTGCCGTCCATGGGGATCAGCAACTTGGTGGCCAGCACCGGCACGGCCAGCACCAGCGCGACCAAGGTGGCCAAGCCCCGCCACCGATCAGAACGGCACATCATCCCCGGTATCATCGTTCATCTTGCTCGGGCGGGTCACCGTCCGGAAGCTATCCCCCCCATCGGATCCCATGCCACCAACGCCGAAGTTGCCCGGCATGGTCTCCAGATCGGTGAATTTGGCCAGCTCGGCGATGAAGCGCAGGCGCACATCGTCCACGGCACCGTTCCGGTGCTTGGCCACGATCACCTCGCCGATGCCCAGCGTGCTGCCCTTGTGGTCCTCGTAGATCTTGTAGTACTCGGGACGGTAGAGGAAGCACACGATGTCCGCGTCCTGTTCGATGGCGCCCGATTCGCGGAGATCGCTCAGGATCGGACGTTTGTCGCCCGAACGGGTCTCCACGGCACGGCTCAACTGCGACAGCGCGATGATCGGGACGTCGAGTTCCTTGGCGATGCTCTTGATCGAGCGCGAAATGGTGCTGATCTCCTGCTCGCGGTTGCCGTTGCGGTTGTCGCTTCCCGCCGTCATCAGCTGCAGGTAGTCGATGATGATCAGGTCGACATTGTGCTGGCTCTTGAGGCGTCGGGCCTTGGCCCGCAGCTCGAAGATGTTCAGGCCGGGCGTGTCGTCGATGTAGATCGGTGCGTTGGCCAGCCGGGCGATGTGCTGGTGCAGGAGGGTGAACTCCGCATCGGTCAGATCGCCCTTCCGCAGTTTCTCCGAACTGATGCCTGACTCGCTGGCGATCAAACGGGTCACCAGCTGCGTGCTGCTCATTTCCAGGCTGAACAACGCCACGGCGTGCTTGTGCTCCACGGCGATGTTGCGGGCCATGCTCAACACGAAGGCGGTCTTCCCCATGGCCGGTCGGGCGGCCACGATGATCATGTCGCTGCGCTGCCAGCCGGCGGTGAGCTTGTCCAGCTCCACGAACCCCGTGGGAATGCCGCTCACCCCGCCGGTCTTGGTCTTGGCGTTCTCGATCTGCGCGATGGCTCCCTGGATGAGCTCGCTCATCGGCTCGTAGTTGCGCTTCAGGTTGCCGCTGGTGATCGCGTACAGGTCCTGCTCGGCCTTGTCCAGCAGTTCGAACACATCGGCGCTGTCATCGTAGGCCTCACGCTGGGTCTCGGCGCTCATGCGGATCAGCTCGCGCAGGATGTGCTTCTGGCTGATGATCCGTGCGTGGTACTGCACGTTCGCGCTGCTGGCCACCTTGTTGGTGAGCTGGCTGATGTAGAAGGGGCCGCCAACGAGGTCCAGTTCGCCGCGCTTCTTCAGCTCCTCGGTCACCGTGAGGATGTCGATGGGCTGGTCGTTCCGGAACAGGCTCAGGATCGTATCGAAGATCTTCTTGTGGGCATCCACATAGAAGCTCTCGGGCTGCAGGATGTCGATGGCCTCGTTCACCGCATTGCGCTCGAGCATGAGCGCACCGAGCACGGCCTGTTCGAGTTCGGGGGCTTGGGGTGGAAGCCTGCCTGCCTCGATGTAGGGATCCACAACGTTGCTCGCGGACCTGCGCGAAGCACTGCGGGCCCGGTCGGAGCGGGTCTGAGAGAGTTCGGCCATGGGTGGGACCTCCGGCGGACAGTACCGATTGACGATGGTCTGCGCGATCCGGTGGGCACCAAAAGTAGCCCCGTCAAACGCTGAGCCCTGCGGAAGATCATCACCAAAGTGCGAACACCGCATCAACGATCCCATCAACGATCCGCGGCGAGCATGCACCGATGGGCGTACTTTTCGCCTATGCGCGTGCTCCTTCCGATCCTGTTACTGGCCATGGTCACCGCCACGGCATGCCGCAAGGAGCGCGCGGATCGCCCACCGACGGTCGAGATCCTGCTCCCCGGTCCGTCCGCCACCTTCTCGGTACCTGGCCAATTGCTCGTGCGCGCCAGCGTCAGCGATGATCACCAGGTCGACAATGTGGTGTTCGCGCTCACCGATGCCAACGGTGCGCCCATCGCCCCTCCAGTGGTGGCACACGTGGGAAGCAGTTCGACCACGATCGAACGGGAGATCGAGGTGACCGACGAACGGATCCTTTCCGGCACCTATACGGTGAACGTGCGTGCCATCGCAGGAGACGACCAACGGCAGGCGTTCCGTTCCATCAATGTACTGGAGGCCCCCCTCCGACTCAGGGCCCTGTTCATCACCCCGCCGGAAGGCACCACTGGCAGCATCCTGCGGATCGACAGCACCGGCAATGTGGATACCTGGGGCTCGGTGGGCAGCATGTCCGTGGCCGCCATCAACAGCAACAGCCAGCACATCTACCTCAGCGACGGCACGCACGGTCCGCTGGTCGCCTCGCCCACCGCAGGCTGGAGCATGCCGTGGCAGGTGTCCAATGCGAACAGTGAGAACACGCCCTATTTCACCAGCATCCGCGTGGACCCGACCGACGGACGCCTCTATGTGAGCACCAACGACGGCTTCGTGCGCGGCTACCTCGGACAGGGTGGCCAGGGCTTCACCGCACAGGCACAACCGGGCTACCGCCCCTATCGCCAAGTGGTGGTGGGCGATCGCGTGCTCGTGGAGCTGCGGGGCATCTCCTTTCCCGAGCGGCGCCTGGGGGTGTTCACGCTTGTGGGCGGGAACTTCCTGAACCATTGGGCGTTAGGCACTGAACTGGTGGCGCTCTTCCCACGGTCGGCCCAGGCGGCGCTCCTTTTCGGCAACCGCGATGGCGATGGTGTTGTGCAGGAGCATTTCGTCAACACCGGTGGAAGCAATGACATGCGCGTCTTCAGCGGCAGGCCGATCCGGGCCGTGGAACGGCTGCACGCGAACAGTTTCGCGATCGCGCTCCAAGGGCAGGTGGTCCGGTACGATCTGCCCGGGAACACGGCCGTACCTATCGCGGCCATCACCGCCGATGCACTGGCCTACGAAGCCGCCACGGGCACCCTGTACATCGGTGCCGGCAACGAACTCATACTGGCCGATCCCAACACGGGCACCATCTCCAGCGCCACGGGCCTGCCCGGCCCGATAGGGAGCATCCTTCCCTTGCTCAACAGGTGAGTCGGAGCCATGTCCTACGCCTTGGCGCGCTCGGCCTTGGCCTTCAGCACCACGCCCATATCGCAGAACTTCCGGATACGGCGCTCCACCAGCTTCTCGGGATCCACCTTCACCAGCTTGTCCAGGTGCTTCGACACCTCGGCCTTCACCCTGTTACAGGCGCCGAGCACATCGGCATGCGCCCCGCCCAGCGGCTCCTCGATGATCCCATCGATCAGCTTGCTGGCCAGCATGTCCTGGGCGGTGAGCTTCAACGCCTTCGCCGCCTGCTCCTTGTAGTCCCAGCTACGCCACAGGATGGATGAGCACGACTCCGGCGAGATCACGCTGTACCAGGTGTTCTCGAGCATCAACACCTTGTCGCCCACGCCGATGCCGAGCGCGCCGCCCGAGGCGCCCTCCCCGATGATCACGCAGATCACGGGCACCTTCAGCTGCACCATTTCGAAGATGTTCCGCGCGATCGCCTCGCCTTGGCCGCGCTCCTCGGCCTCCAGGCCGGGATAGGCCCCCGGCGTATCGATCAATGTCACCACCGGCTTGTTGAACTTCTCGGCCAGCTTCATCAGACGCAACGCCTTGCGGTAACCTTCGGGGTTCGCCATTCCGAAGTTGCGGTACTGCCGCATCTTGGTGTTGATCCCCTTCTGCTGGCCAATGAACATCACGCTGCGACCGTTGAGCAGCCCGAAGCCGCCCACCATGGCCTTGTCGTCCTTCACGGTGCGGTCGCCGTGCAGTTCGATGAACGTGTTGTCGGACAGGATCTCGATGTACTTCAGCGCATACGGGCGGTCGGGATGGCGGCTCACCTGCACGCGCTCCCACGGGCTCAGGTTCGAGTAGATCGACCGCTGCGTATCGGCCAGCTTTTTCTCCAGGTCCTTCAGGGTCGCTTTCACATCCACCTCGCCCTGCTGGGCCACTTCCTTCAGCTTCTCGATCTGCTCGATGATGTGTTGTATCGGCTTCTCGAACTCCAGGAACGTCTGCATCTTGATCGGTAAGGGAGAGCGAAGGTAGAAGAACCCACGAAGTGCCCTGTACGCCGGGGGCCGACACCATGGCCGCGGGGCCCATCGGACACCCGGCCCGGCCTCTACGGGGGAAAGGGCGTCCTCAATAGGTTTTCGCGCCCTCCCGCACTACATTCGTTCCTCCACCTCCAAAGCCCTTTCCACGATGGCACAACAGCCTCCTCCGATCACACGGCGCGACGGACAAGGTCATTCGCCCCCAAGGCGACAATGGGGCTGCTTCATACCCCTAGTGGCCCTGGCCAACCTGCTGCCCGCCCAGATCTACATCAACAAGGAGTGGGTCCGGTCGGCCGGCCGGCCCGGCGAGATCCACTGGACCGCAAGCACCCTCGACTGGGAGGGCAATCTCATCGTGGTGGGCAACACCCTGGCAGCCCCGGGCGTATCCCATGTGCTCATCACCAAGTACGCCCCCTTGGGCGACACCCTGTGGCAGCGGACCTACGCCGGGTCCGACGCACTGCACGACCACGGCATCGCCGTGATCACCAACAACACGGGGGACGTCTTCGTGGCGGCCACGGTGAACAATACCGGCAACGACCTGGACTTCGCGCTGATCAAATACGATGTGGACGGTGACCTGGTCTGGGACGCCACATGGAACGGCCCGGCCGGCCGGGAGGACGTCCCGGTGGGCCTGGCCCTCGATGGCAGCGGTGGCATTTATGTATGCGGGGCTTCCTGGACGAGCCCTTCCTTCACCGACATGACCCTGGTCAAGTTCAATGCTTCGGGAGGCCTGGCATGGTCGGCCACGTACGACCATGCCGGTCTGATCGACGCGGCCATTGGAGTGACCATCGATGAACAGGACAACCCGATCATCGTCGGAATATCCGCCCCCAGTACACTGAGCTGGGACATCGCCGCGCTGATGTACGACGGCGAGACCGGTGACGGACTGGACACCATGCGTATCAGCCTCCCCGGCATCGGGCTGCACAAGGCCACCGCATGGGCGATCGACGAGGCGGGGAGCCTATTGATGACCGGCTCCTACCACAACGGAACGGACAGGAACATCCAGACCCTCAAGCTGACACCCGGCTTCACCATCGGCTGGCTGCAAACCTTCGGGGGAACGGGGCATCCGGACCAGGGACTGGCGGTAACCACCGATGCGGCAGGGAACGTTTATGTGTGCGGTGCATAGGGCAACGACAGCGGTGGCAGCGACTTCATCACCCTGAAGTATGCCCCCGAAGGCGATCTGCTCTGGGCCAGAACGTACCGGCCCAAGGAGGACACGCTGCACGCCGTGGCCACGAGGCTCGCCGTGCATGGGGAGGGGGTGGTGGTCACCGGCGCCGTATCGAACGGGGCATCGCTGGACTTCGCCACGGTGAAATACGACGCGGATGGCGAACTGGAGTGGACCCGGGAACATGGCACCGCCCAAAGCAGCGACCAGGCGCTCGCCCTGGCCGTGGGGAGCGGCGGGGTGATCTACGTGAGCGGCCTGAGCGAATACCCGGACCGGACCTACACCACCGTGAAGTACGACATCCATCACAAGGACAACCCTCCGGTGCTGGACAGCCTGGACAACCCGCTGTACCTGCAGAACGAGGTGATCGTGAAGTTCAGGCCGCACCTGCTGGACACCGCCTTCGTGGACGACCCGAACATGCAGCACACCACCCTGGACCGCGTGGTGCCCGACAGCGTGGCCGGTGCCATCATCGCCAAACTGGGGCTGCCACCGGGCACGGCCTCGCGCATCAGGGTGATGAAGGTCTTCCGCCGCTGGACCAGCGCCGACAGCATCTCCATCTCGCGCCTCGGTGAGCAGGTGCGCCTGCCCAGGTTCTGGAACGTGCTGCTGATGGAGACCGGGGGGATGGAGCCCTTGGAGGCCAGCGACAGCCTGAGCGGCCTGCATGCGCACCTGGCATACGCGCACCCCACCTTGGTCTTCCAGTTCCAGTCCAACGACCCCGTTTACCAGGCAGGCTACCAGGCCGGTTTGGCACCCACCACGGAATACCCCGACGCGCACATCAACATCGGGCCCGCCTGGGCCATCCAGACCGGCCAGCCCTTCATCAAGGTGGGCGTCATCGACTCGCCCATCAAGTGGGACCACGAGGACTTCGTGCATGAAGGGCAGACCAAGGTGCTGAACGGGTTCGACTATAAGGACTACGTGGAAGTGGATATAGCCCAACTTGATTATCAGTTCGAATACGGTGGCGTAGGTTTCCACGGCACCGCCTGTGCCAGCGTCATCGGCGCGCTGCGCAACAACAGCACCGGCGTGGCGGGGATCGCCGGGGGCAACGTGGACGGCACGGGCAACACGGGGGGTGCGCTGATCCCCTTGATCGTCAGCCATAACGATCAGTTCGCGCCCCTTGATGACATCCTCTCCGCCATCACCGAGGGGTCATCGGACATTGTGGGCTCCGGGATCGGCTTCGGCTGCCACATCCTGAACGCAAGCTGGACCCACCGGGTCACCTATCCGGAAGTACAGGCGCCTATGGCTTTGATCGAGGCCATGCTCACCTGCTACCGGAACCACTGCGTGTTCGTGGCGGCACATGGCAACCACCATCCCGTGCTTGACGGTACCCACATGGTCTGGCCATCGGGACTGCCCGTGAGTAGCGAGGGGCTTGTCGGCGACCGGGCCGTGCTCAGCATAACGGCCACGGGCAATGATGGCACGCACCTCTCCTTCGAAAGCAACAACACGGGCAACTCACTGATCGATGCCAACCACCACTTCGGGGTGGACCTTGCCGCTCCTGGAAGCGTATCCATCGTGCATGTCGCGCTGGATGGCCAGGCCTCCCCATTCCCATGCGGGGAAGAACTGCCCTGGGAGGTGTTCGGCTCCTCCTATGGCTGCTTCCGGGGCACCTCCGCCGCCGCACCCCACGTGGCCGGGGTGGCCGCCCTGATGATGGCCCAGCACAGTGCCATCAACGGCGCCCCCAACAACCTTGCACCGGAGGACGTTGAGCAGGTGCTGGAACACACCGCGCTGGACATCTATGACCTCGTGCATGAATGGCCTCCCTACGACCAATACCTCGTGGGGTATGATGACTATCACGGGCATGGCCGTCTGGACGCGGGGGCGGCGCTTGCGCTCGTGAGCGCCCCCTACTGCATTGTCCACTCCGGCCAGCCGGAGCAGCCTGTCGATACCCAGCAGTTCCCGCCGCAGGTGATCACCGTTCCCCCGCACAACACCATGGAACTGCCGCCGGGCGCATACAACGCATACCGCGTGGAGGTGACCCACGTGTACCAGGACGTGTTCGATCCCCCCACGGTGATCATCGAGGACGAACATGGTGCATGGGAGCGTGAGAGTTCCACCGTCGGCACGCACGGCGATCCCGCTTCGGTGAACGGCAGGACCTGGGCCGACTACGATTTCGACATCGACGGCAGCACCGCCACGGTAACGGCCACCACCAACTGCTGGTTCATCCAGAACAGCACGGACAACAGCGTGGTGGTGAACGCATGGCACCCTGCGGCGCCCGCCCAGCTGCGCACGGCCTATTCGCTGCTGGTCATGGGCGAATGCTGGGGGCCGAGTTCGGTCCACGTGGAGGAGCCGCTCGTGCAGGCAGGGATCACGGTATACCCCAACCCAGCCGCCGACGTGCTCCACGTCGACCTTGGCCGCCTGCATGGCCCGGGCTGGGCCATGGAGGTGTTCGACCCGCTGGGCCGGGTGGTGCATCAACAGCCCGCGATCCATGGCTCCACGGGCCGGTTGACCATCCCCATCGCCCAGTTCGCCAAAGGCACCTACTGCCTGCGCATCGGCAGGGGCGTTGAATACCACACCGCCCGCTTCATCAAGCACTGACTGTCATGCGACACCTCACGGCCCTCATCATCGCCCCTGCGATCCTTGCCGTATCCTGCGGCACCGGCCATGCGCAGACCGCCCCGGCCGTCGCGTGGCAGTACAACTACGGGGGAAGCATGTCCGACGGGGGGCATGATATCTCACGCACAAGCGATGGCGGCTATGTCGTAGCTGGGACCACGCAATCGAGCGATGGCGATGTCACGGGGCACCACGGCCTGCGGGACCTTTGGCTCATCAAGCTCCAGGCGAATGGCACCATGGAATGGCAGCGATCATACGGCGGGTCGGATTGGGAGGAGGTAAGAAGCCTCGTGCGGGAAACGGCCGATGGAGGATTCATCCTCGGTGGCACCACGTCTTCCACCGACGGGGATGTGGAATGCGCCGTGCCGGTCGGCGTCAAGGCATGGGTGGTGAAGACCGATGGCCTTGGCACTATCCAATGGCAGCGGTGCCTCGGGGGGAGCGGCGTGGAGCACCTGTCCTCCATCGCCGTGGTGGACGGGGGATATGTCATGTGTGGCGGCACCTACTCATCCGATGGTGATGCCGTCGGGAACCATGGCCTCATGGACGCATGGGTGGTGAAGCTTGATACCGAAGGCAACACACTATGGGGCCGATGCTATGGAGGAAGCCACAATGAGGTGGCGAGGTCTGTGACCGGAACGTCGGATGGAGGGTGCGTCGTGGCGGGCTATACGCAGTCCGGTGATGGCGATCTGTCAAGTGTCAACCCCTACCATATCCTGCCGGTACCAAGCCGTACAGGATGGATATTTAAGCTGGACGGACATGGCGATATTCAATGGCAGAAGTGCTATGGTGGATGGGGTAATGATTTCCTGCATGCTGTGGCCGAGGCACCGAATGGTACGTACTGGGCGACAGGTTATACGCACTCGGTCGACGGGGATATCGAAGGGAATCATGGCGGCGCAGATGCATGGGTGCTTCGTATCGATGCATCAGGCGACCTTGTGCAACAACGTTGCCTTGGGGGGGAGGCGGGCGACCGGTTCAACGGGCTTCACATATTACCTAATGGATCTGTTCTGCTGGTAGGCTATACAAGTTCATCGGACGGCGATATAACGGAACAGATGGGCTTGGTCGACGCTTGGACGGTGCTTCTGACCCCCAGCATGGAGATCCAATGGCAGCGATCCATGGGCGGTAGTGCCATCGACCATGGCTATGCGATGGATAGTGGCCATGATGGTGGCGCGATCATGGTAGGATACAGCGTATCCGCTGATGGCGACCTCACCGGCAACAACGGCGAGACCGACCTCTGGGTGGTGAAACTGGCCCCTTGGGACGACACCGGCCTGCACGATGCCGCTGCCAACGGTGCGCTGCCGGTATACCCCAACCCGGCCGCCGACGTGCTGCATGT
>JGI12383J13903_1000561_pt1 | contig 25621 bp, 30 predicted proteins | sample Passage237B_FD_13903 | JGI IMG/M metagenome (IMG submission 13903)
CCCGCCAATGATACGGGGCGGCCCGTCGCGAGCGCGACGGGGCACAATGGCGGGCATGGTCGAGATGAGCCGCGAGGACTTCGAGGAGGCCGTCGCGGACGCCCTCGACATGGTCCCGCAGGAGCTCCTCGACCTCATGGACAACGTGGTCATCCTGGTCGAGGATGAGCCCGAGGGAGACGACCCAGAGCTGCTCGGCCTCTACGACGGCATCGCCCTCACGGAGCGCGGGAGCTGGGGCTACGGCGAGCTGCCGGATCGCATCTTCATCTACCGCAACCCCACCTTGCGCATCTGCGACACCGTCGAGGAGGTGCGCGAGGAGGTCGCGATCACCGTGGTCCACGAGATCGCGCACCACTTCGGCATGACGACGAGCGCCTCCACGAGCTGGGCTGGGACTGACCCCGCTCGAGGGCGTATCTGCCGCGCGCATCATGCGCCCTCGCGCGTCCCGCCCCGCCCAGCGACGCCCCTCCCCCGCACGCCGTCCCGCCTGCTCCACGCGAATGTAGGCCCACACCCCTGCCCCGCCCGCTCCACGCGAATGTGAGCCCACGCGCACACATTTCCCCCGCATCGGCGCCAAACACGTGCTGGAGGTGACACATTTCGCCGAGAGGGCGGGGCGCGACCGCAGGGCGCGGGCGCGCGGGAGCGGGACAGAGGTCCTTCCGCGCCGACGTAGGCTGGGAGGTGACAGCGATTCGGCACCGTCGCCGGCGCGTGATCGCATCGGTGACGGGCTCTCACCCAGGGAAGGACGCCCGATGACCGACAACCGCCAGCCCATCGAGGGCAAGATCGTCCCGCCTCCGCCCGCCGACTACGGCGCGACGCCCGCCGACTACGAGCCGCTGGCAGACTTCGGCCCCGTTCCCGACGGCTGGGTCTGGGGAGCCGCGACCGCCGCGCACCAGATCGAGGGCGGCAACGTCAACAACGACTGGTGGCGCTTCGAGCACACGCCCGGCTCGGGTTGCGCGGAGTCGAGCGCCGATGCCTGCGACAGCTTCAACCGCTGGCTCGACGACCTCAAGCTCGTCAAGCAGATGGGCCTCGACGCCTACCGCTTCTCGATCGAGTGGAGCCGGATCGAGCCGGCAGAGGGCGAGTTCTCGCTCGTCGCGCTGGAGCACTACCGCCAGATCCTCGTCGCCGCCCACGAGATGGGCCTGAAGACCTTCGTGACCTTCCACCACTTCACCACGCCCATCTGGGCGGCGGACAAGGGCGGCTGGACCAATCCCGAGATCGTGGACCTGTTCGCGCGCTACGTCGACGTCACCGTGCAGCACCTGGGCGATCACATCGACTGCGCCGCCACGTTCAACGAGCCGAACATCGTCGCGCTGCTGGGCTACTTCGTCGGCACCTTCCCGCCCGGCAGGAAGGACGATGGCGAGGGCTACTGGAACGCGTCCCAGAACTTCGTCGCCGCGCACAAGCGCGCTCGCGAGGTCCTCAAGGCGGGGCCGGGCGACTTCCCCGTGGGCCTCACGCTCGCCGTGGGCGACCTGGTCATCTACCCCGAGGCCGACTATGCGAGCGGCGGCGTGCGCCCCTCGCAGATGCCCACGGAGGACGGCGAGGACCGCATCGGCTACCTCATGGCCGGCATCTACTACAACGTCGTCAAGGACGACGACTACATCGGCGTCCAGACCTACAACACGATGCACATGACGCGCGACGGCGAGGAGCTGCCCAAGCCCGAGACGTGGCGCCTGACCCAGATGGGCTGGACCTTCACGCCGGAGGCGCTCGGCCACACCGTGCGCCAGGCCGCGGCCGCGACCGGCGTGCCCGTGTACGTCACGGAGAACGGCGTCGCGAGCGAGGACGATGCGGACCGCATCGAGTACTACTCGCGCTCGCTGCGTGCGCTGCGCGCCGCGATGGACGACGGCGTGGACGTGCGTGGCTTCTTCGCCTGGAGCCTGTTGGACAACTTCGAGTGGGCCGAGGGCTACCGGCCCAAGTTCGGCCTGGTAGCCGTGGACCCGCTCACGTTCGAGCGCACTCCCAAGCCCTCCGCGGACTGGTACCGTGCGCTCGTCGAGAGGAGCCGCGTGTGAGGCAGATCGTCCAGTCCGGGGGCCAGTTCGAGGAGACGTACGGCTACTCCCGTGCCGTGCGGGTGGGCAGCATCGTGGCCGTCTCGGGCTCGTGCTGCACGCCCGCCGCGATCGACGGAGACGCCTACGAGCAGGCCCTCGACGCCCTGGGCGTCATCCGCGAGGCGCTCGAGAAGCTGGGCGCGGGCATCGGCGATGTGACCCGCACCGTGACCTACGTGACGGACATCGCGGACATGCCGCTCGTGGCCCAGGCGCACAGCGAGGTGTTCGATGCGGTGCGCCCTGCGGCGACGATCGTCCAGGTCGCGGCGCTCGCCGACCCGAAGTACCGCGTGGAGATCCAGGTCGACGCAGTCGTCGCCGAGTGAGCTCGCGCGTCTAGGCTTTCCCCGGGCGGCAACACGGCCGTCCGGATGGGAGTGCCATGGGCATCACCGACGAGCTTCTCGCCAACAACACCGAGTACGCGGAGGCGTACATCCCCGACCGCCCGCTGAAGCCCAAGCGCCAGCTGGCCGTCGTGGCGTGCATGGACTCCCGTCTGGACGTCTTCGCCATGCTCGGCCTCGACATCGGCGACGCGCACATCATCCGCAACGCGGGCGGCGTGGTCACGGACGACGTCATCCGCTCGCTCACCATCTCGCAGCGCAAGCTCGACACCCGCGAGGTCATCCTCATCCACCACACCAACTGCGGCGCGCTCACCTTCACCGACGACGAGCTGCGCAACGAGCTGCTCGAGGAGACCGGCCTCAAGCCGATGTGGAGCCCCGAGAGCTTTGTGGACCTCGACGCCGACCTGCGCCAGTCCATGGAGCGCATCCGCCGCTGCCCGTTCCTGGTGGACACGACGCAGGTGCGCGGCTTCGTCTTCGACGTGCACACCGGCCAGCTGCGCGAGGTCGAGTAGCGGCCCGACGCCGGGGCGAGGGGACGCACCCGCACCCCGCCCGCATCGGCGCCGGAGAACCCGCATCGGCGCCGGAGAACCCGCATCGGCGCCGGAGAACCCGCATCGGGGCCGGAAAGCCGACGGCGGGGCCGCCTCCCTCAGGAGCCGACCCCGCCGCGCGGGTCGAGCGGGCTGAGTCCGCCTACTTCTTGGTCGTGCCCTTGGCGGACGGCGACTTCTTGGCGGCCGGCTTCTCCGCCTTGTCCGCCTTCGACTCGGCCTTGGCCGACTCGTAGGAGACCTGCTCGGGGACCTGGTTGTTGTCACGCAGGTTCGCCAGGTAGCGACCCAGGTGGTAGATGACCAGGACCGCGGCGGTGCCGAGCGCGATGCCGCCGAACTGCATCTTGTCGCCGATCGCGGCCGTGTAGTCCGCCGTGCCCATGATCACCGCAACCGCGGCGGCCGCGAGGTTGATCGGGTTGGCGAAGTTCACGCGGTTCTCCACCCAGATGCGGGCGCCGAGCAGCGCGATCAGGCCGAACAGCAGCGTCGCCAGACCGCCGAGCACGCCCACGGGGATGACGCTCACGAGCGCACCGAACTTGGGCACGAGGCTCAGGAGCAGCGCGACCACGGCCGCGGCCCAGTACGCCAGCGTCGAGTAGACGCGGGTGGCGGCCATGACGCCGATGTTCTCGGCGTAGGTGGTGGTGCCGGAGCCGCCGCCCAGACCGGCGAGGGTCGTGGCGACACCGTCCGCGAGCAGGGCCTTGCCCGTCTCGGGGTCGAGGTTGCGGCCCGTCATCGCGGTGACGGACTTCAGGTGACCGATGTTCTCCGCGATGAGCACGATGACCACCGGGATGAACGCCACGAGGACGGAGCCCTCGAAGGTCGGGGTGTGGAACTCGGGGAAGCCGAACCACGCCGCGTCGCCGATGACCTTGCCGGCGCCCTCCCACTCGCCGCGAAGCGCGGCGAAGACGCCGCCGACGATGGCGCCCAGGAGGATCGCGATGCGGCCGATGAAGCCGCGGAACAGGAACATGAACAGCAGCACGGCCGTGAGCGTCACGAGGGCGGACCAAGGGCTGGCCTCCCACATGCCGCGAGCCGATCCGGCCAGGTTCAGACCGATGAAGGCGACCACCGCACCGGTGACGATCGGCGGCATGGCCTTCTCGATCCACTTCGCACCGGCGAGGTGGACGACGACGCCGACGATCGCGAGCAGCACGCCGGCGAGCAGCACGCCGCCCAGGCCGCGACCGATGGTGGCGGCGTCGAGCGGGCCGTTGCCGGCCGAGACGCCTGCGGCACCGAGCGGCGCGAGGAACGCGAAGCTCGAGCCCAGGTAGCTCGGCACCCGGTTGCGGGTGATGGTCAGGAACAGGGCCGTGCCGATCGCGCTGAAGAACAGCGTGGTGGCGGCAGGCATGCCAGTGATGGCGGGCACCAGGAGCGTTGCACCCATCATGGCGAGCACGTGCTGGGCGCCGATGCCCAGTGTGCGGGGGTAGGTCAGGCGCTCGTCAGGCGCAACAGCACTGGTGGGTGCGATGCGCTTGCCGTCGCCGTGAAGTGTCCAACTGAACATGCTCAATGCGTGCTCCCTTGCACGTGGGGACCCCGCGCGCCTTGCGCGATTGGCCGCACTCTATCGATTCACCCCCATCCGCGATAGCGGTCAACGCCGGGGTTACGCTTGGATGTGCGCTCGCGCCCGTCCGGGTCGGGCGCGGGGAGGTGGAGCATGGGCTGGGGTCAGTTCATCAAGGCCGTGGTCAAGGGCGAGCACAAGCTCGCGACGGGCACGTGGATCACCGGCATCGCGGCAGCCATCTACGCCATCTCGCCCATCGACATCATCTCCGAGCTCGTCCTGGGCCCGCTGGGGCTTGCCGACGACGCGGGCTTCGTCGCGATCGCTCTCGCCCTGCTCGTGCGGGAGAAGGGCCGCTTCGAGGCGCAGCTGGCCGCCAAGCGCGCCGATGCCGACATCATCGACGTCGAGCCGCTCTGAGCTTCGAGCGCGCGCCCGCGCGTCCAAGCCGTCGTCCACGCCGCCGTCAGCCACGCCGCCGTCAGCCACGCCGCCGAACAGCCACGCCGCCGGTCCAGGCAGGCAAGCCGCGAGGGGCGTGAGCCCTAGACCAGCTCCCACGTCACGGTGACGCCGGCGCTCGCGTCCACGGCACCCGGCTCCACGGGGACGGCCTCCGCCATCGGCGCGGCGAACGCCTTCACACGCGGCATGGGCGCGGCGCTGACCGCGTCGCTCTCCGTTATCGCCAGCACCGCGCCCAGGGAGAGTCCGGCCATCTGCGCATACTCGCTCGCCTTGGCGTGCGCGTCGGCGAAGGCCTCCGCGCGGGCGCGCGCCTGGACCTGGGCGTCGTCCGCGCGCAGGAAGTCCACGCCGTACAGCCGTGCGTGGTCGCCCGCGGCCGCGATGACGTCCGCGAGAACGGTGCCCACGGCGTCCAGGTCGCGCACGGTGATGGTGACCTGGTGCTCGGCCGAGTATCCGGTGATGCGGCTGCGGTTGTTCTCCCACGTCTCCTGCGCCGTGAGCGACACCCGCCCGGACGGGGCGTCCGCCGTGGAGATGCCGTGCTGGTCGAGCGCGGCGCGCACCGCGGCGACCGCGGCGGAGGAGGCGGCGACGGCATCGGCCACCGAGGGGAGTGTCGCCTGGCAGACCATGCGGATGCGGGCGATGTCCGGGGAGATCGCGATGGTCGCGCGACCGGCGACGGTGACGGTGGACCGCGTGGCGTCGGTGCTCATGCAGTCAGGCTACGGCGCGCAGCCCACGCCCGCCCGGCGGTGTGACCGACGCCTCGCGCGGGGACGGTCAGCCGTCGCGGCGGAGCACCCAGGTCTTGGGGGACAGCACGTTGAGCAGTCCCACGATCGCCCTGACCTTGCCGATGTCGAGCCTGCCGTCGGAGGCCATCGCGAGACCGCGCAGCGGCATGGCCTTGAACATCTCTTCGAAGATCCTCGCGGAGTGCTCGTCCTCCTCCGCGCCGAAGGCGCCGGCGGTGGCCTTGGAGATCTGGCGCACGAAGANCCTGCCGGCCGCCGTCTGCTCCAGGTCGCCCACGGTCGAGTCGAGGTGGAACGGCAGCAGCGGGGCGGGCGTGGGCACGGCGCGACCGAGCATCGCGGCGAACTCCTCGTCGGTCGCGACCCACGAGGAGGGGCCTTCGGCGCCCTGGAGCGCGGCCTCGCTCAGCTCGTCGTCGGAGGCGATGGCGACGGTGGCGCGCTCGCGGATGTCCGTGGAGGAGGAGCCCACGAGGATCTCGAACTCGCCGCCCTCGACCGCCCACGCGCGCGCGCCGCGGTCCCACACCGCGAAGGCGCGGCGGTCGAGCTCGATCTGGACCGTGGCGCTCTTGCCCGGGTCGAGGTGCACCTTGCGGAAGCCGCGCAGCTCCTTGGCGGGGCGGTACAGGGTGGACTCGACGTCGCGCACGTAGACCTGGACCACCTCGGAGCCCGCGCGCTTGCCGGTGTTCTTCACGGTCACCGTGACGGTCGCGCCCGAGCCGTCCTTCGCGACCGCGACCTTGAAGCGCGAGTACGCGAAGCTCGTGTAACTCAGGCCGTGGCCGAAGGGGAAGCGCGCCGGCACATGGGCGGTGTCGTGGAAGCGGTAGCCCACGTACAGGCCCTCGCGGTACTCCACCTGGGTGGGCTCGCCCGGCCAGGTGGAGGACGCGGGCAGGTCCTCGGCCGATGCCGGGAACGACTCCGCGAGGCGGCCGCCGGGCTCGGCGTCGCCCAGGATGACGTCGGCGATCGCGGATCCTCCCGCCTGGCCGCCCAGGTACGCCTCGAGGATCGCGGCCGGGGCATCGGCCCACGGCAGCTCCACAGGGGCGCCGTTGGACAGGACCACGATGGTGCGGGGGTTCGCCTCCACCACGGCCTCGACGAGGCGGTCGTGGCCGGGAGGCAGGCGCAGGCTCTGGCGGTCGTATCCCTCCGACTCGTACATGGCGGGCAGGCCGACCATGACGATCGCGGCATCGGCCGACGAAGCCGCCTCCGCCGCCTGCTCCAGCAGGTGGTGATACGAGTTGCCCGTGGCGACGTCGTAGCCGCGCGCGTACGTGACCTCCGCGCGCTCGCCCACTGCCTCGGTGAACGCCTCGAGGAAGGTGTCCAGGCGCGTCGGCCGCACCTGGGAGGAGCCCGCGCCCTGGTAGCGCGGGGACGTGGCGAACTCACCGATGACCGCGATCTTCCCCTGGGGCTTGAGGGGCAGGATGCCGTCGTTGGCGAGCAGGACCATGCCCGCGGCGGCGGCGCGGCGCGCCAGGGCGTGGTGGGCGTCGGCGTCCGCCGCTGAGTCGGACTTGCGCGCCTTGGCGCGGCCCGCGTGGGCGCGCAGGATGAGCTCGGCGACGCGGGTGGCGGCGAGGTCCAGGTCCTCCTCGGCGAGCTCGCCGCGCTGGACGGCCCGTGCGGTGACCTTGTCCCACGCGCCCTGGGAGCCGGGCATCTCGAGGTCGACGCCGGCGTGGATGGCGGCGGGGCGGTCGTAGGTGGCGAGCCAGTCGGTCATGACCAGCCCGTCGAAGCCCCACTCGTCGCGCAGGATGTCGGTGAGCAGCTCGCGGGACTCGCCGGCGTGGGTGCCGTTGACGCGGTTGTACGCGGACATGACGGTCCACGGCTTGCCCTCGCGCACGGCGATCTCGAAGCCCGTGAGGTACAGCTCGCGCAGGGTGCGCTCGTCCACCACGGCGTCGATGCGCATGCGCGCCGTCTCCTGGTTGTTGACCGCGTAGTGCTTGAGACATGCGCCCACGCCCTGGGACTGGATGCCTCGTGTCAGCGCCGCGGCGAGCTTGCCGGCGAGGAAGGGATCCTCGGAGAAGTACTCGAAGTTGCGTCCGCCCGCCGGATGGCGCTTGAGGTTGAGTCCGGGACCGAGCACGACGCCGACCTCTTGGGCGAGCGCCTCGCGGCCCAGCGCGGCGCCGACCTCCTCGACGAGGTTGGGATCCCACGACGAGCCGAGGTTGACGGCGGGAGGGAAGCAGGTGGCGGGAACGGAGTCGGCGAGGCCCACGTGGTCGGCGGAGCCGGCCTGCTTGCGCAGGCCGTGCGGCCCGTCGGTGAGCATGATCCCCTCATGCTCCGGCAGGTCCTTGGAGTACCAGAAGTTCTTGCCCGATACCAGGGCGATCTTCTGCTCGGTGTTCAGGCCGGCGACGATCTCCTCAGCACGCGAACGCAGCTCTGGCATGCGACCAGGCTACGGGCGGCATCGGGCGTGGCAAAGGTCCCACGCCCCGAGCCCGCTGGCGGGCCGCGTCATGCCAGGCCGAACACCGGCGGCAGCACCACGACGACCACCAGGGCCCATGTTCCGTAGACCGGCAAGAGCGAGGTCTGCCAGCGTTCGAGCGCGGTCACGAGCCCTGCGCGCCCGCGCGCGAGGCGCACGAGCAGCCAGCCGGTCACCGCGAGGTTGACCAGCAGGATGAGATTCGCGCCGAGCACCACCGTGCGGTTGAAGGTCCACCCGTCGCCGATGCGCACGAGGATGTTCGTCAGCGCGATCGCGTCGAGCGCGAGCGCCGAAGCCACGAGACCGAGCTGCACCCAGTCGAACCACCCCGCGCGTTCGCCGGAGCCGCGCGCCGTGAGGTTGTAGAGGACGAGCGCGACGGCGACCACGAGGATGGCGTCGCATGCGATGAGCAGGTCGCGGTCCAGGTTGGCGAGGTCGCCCGAGATGAGCACCACGACGAACAGTCCCACGAAAGCGAGGGTGAACAGCGGCGTGAAGACGCGCGCGAGCACGGGAGCCATGTTCTCGATGACGGACTTCTTGGCCTCAACGAGCCACGTCGCGACCACCGCCGCCGCGGCGCCGCCGCCCGGGATGACCCACTCCGTGAGGAAGGCCGTCGGGTCCAGGCCCACGAGCATCGGCACCACGGCGAGGATCGCGATGAGGATGTAGCTCGCGGTCTGGATCAGGACCATGTAGATGAGCCACTCGCCCGTGAAGCGCACAAAGTCCATGCGGCCCTGCGTCTCGCGGCAGCGGTGGGTTCCGTACGCGAGCCCCACGAGCAGCCATACAAGAATCGGCACGTGCAGGGCGGTCATGGGCAACGCGTCGCCGGACTCGCTCAGGGTGTAGAGGTTCGCGGCGACGGCTACGACGCCGACGCCGGCAACCGAGGCGATGACGTACGCCAAGCGCGCCCGATGCCGCCACAGCAGATACCCGACCACGCCGGCAAGTCCGAGCAGGGAGAGATTGCGCGCGTAGAAGGGCAGGTCGGTCTCGATGCTCTTGCCTGAGAGCCGCGCCGCCCACACCACCGCGGCGGCGACAAGCGCCCATGCCAACATCGGCAGCCAACCGCTCGTGTCCCCCTTGGTGCGGGCGCCACGCGGGGCGCCGTCAAGCACGAGCTGCTTCCAGAGTCGGTGCGAGTTCTCGCGTGCGAACTCGCGCGCGATCTCGCTCTGGCTGCCCAGACGCTTGACTGCGACCAGGAAGGCCTCGTCGCCGGTGAGGCCGGCATCGGACAGCGTCTCGACGTGGCCGCGCAGATGGTCCTCGAGTTCGTCGACCTCTTCGGGGGTGACGCCCGGCCGCTTGGCCATGTGGGCTCGCCAGAGCTCGATCTGGGCCTCGGTGGTGTCGCTCATGCGAACGCTCCTCGCGGGTTGGGGGTGATGGCGGCGGCCATCTGGTTCCACGTGGCTTCGAGGGCGGCCGTGACGGCGCGCCACTGCTCCCGGTGGGAGGCGAGCGCCTGCTCCCCGTCCGATGTCAGGTGGTAGTACTTGCGGCGACGACCCGTCTCGGACTCGCCCCACTCGCCGCGGATGTGTCCTTGGCGCTCGAGCCGGTGGAGCAGGGGATAGAGGAGGCCCTCAGTCCACTCGAGCTCGCCCGCGGACAGCTCGCCCACGCGCTTGATGATCGCGTATCCGTAGCTAGGGCCCTCGGCGAGGATCGACAGGACGAGTGGCGACGCGCTCGCGGCCACGAGATCTTTGGGGATGTCCATGCGCGCCTCCTTGTCCAGCTGCTTGCCGAGTACCTAGATCAAGTATGCATAGCAGTGCTAGGTATCGCAACCGGTGCCGGCGGAAGCGTCGCCGGCACCCTGCCCCGCCCTCCGCGTAATGGGCGCTGGCGCCCGATGTTGGGGCCAGCATCGGGCGTATTCGCCCTTTTCGGCGACGGTGGGCGGGGCGGGGATGAGGCGTCCGGGCGGGGCGGCCCGGCTCAGAACTCCTCGTGCTTGTCCGGGTCGGACTCGAAGAGGCGGCCGTCGGGCTTGGTGAGCGCGGAGATCGCGGCGACCTCGGTGTCGGTGAGCTCGAAGCCGAAGACGTCGAGGTTCTGCGCCTGACGCTCGGGAGTTGCGGACTTCGGCACGGGCATCGTGCCGATCTGGAGGTGCCAGCGGAGCACCACCTGCGCGGGGGTCACGCCCAAGCGCTCGGCGGCGGCGACCACCGGCTCCTGGTCGAACGGCGCGTTCGCCTTTCCGAGCGGGCTCCACGCCTGCGTCACGATGCCAAGTCGCTCGTGCTCGGCCCGCGCCTCCTCCTGGATGAACCAAGGGTGCAGCTCGATCTGGTTGAGCGCGGGAGTCACCCCGGAGTCCTCGATGATGTTCGCCAAATGCGCAGGCGTGAAGTTGGAGACGCCGATGGTGCGGACCACACCGCGCTCGCGCAGCTCGACGAGCCCGCGCCATGCCTCGCGGTAGAGGTTGGTGATCGGGTTGGGCCAGTGGATGAGCAGGACGTCGATCTGGTCCACGCCCAGCTTCTGGCGCGACTCCTCACCCGAGGCGAGAGCCTTCTCGAACTCGTGGGCACGGCCGGGGAGCTTGGTCTGGACGATGACCTCCTCGCGCGGCGTGCCGGACTCCTTGAGGAAGTCGTTGATGGCCCGGCCCACCTCCTCCTCGTTGTGATAGTTCACGGCGGAGTCGATCACGCGGTACCCGGCGTCGAGCGCGGAGCGGATCGCGCGGTAGCCCTCGTCGCCGCGCAGGGGGTAGGTGCCAAAGCCGATGGCGGGGATCGAGGTCCCGTCGTTGAGCTGGAGAGTGGGGATCGTCATGACGTCAGGCTACGACGGCCGGGGCGCATGTCCTGACGCCGGAATGACTGTCGCCCGGCGCTCGTTGCCTGGGGTAGATCCTCTTCAGCTCAAAGGAGTGCACATGTCTCGCATCGTTGTCATCGGCGGAACGGGCTACGGCGGCGCCGCGGTCGTGGCGGAGGCCGTCAAGCGCGGCCACGAGGTTGTCGCCGTGTCCCGAAACGCCCCCGCCGAGCCCGTCGAGGGCGCGACCTACGCGGTCGGCTCCGCCCTGGACAAGGACTTCGTGCGCGAGGTCGTCTCTGGCGCAGATGCCGTGGTCACCGCCGTGCCCGCGCGCGGCGACATGATCGACAAGCTCGACGAGGCCGTGGCGAACATCATCGAAGCGGCCGATGCCGCCGGCGCGCGCCTGGTGACCATCGGCGGCTTCTCGGTGCTGCGCCCCGCGAGCGATGCCCCGCGATTCATCGAGTCCGGCGTGCCCGAGGCTTACGTGGTGGAGGCGACGGCCGGCTGGCGTCTGCTGCAGGCGCTTGAGGCGAGCCCGGAGTCGCTTGACTATGTCTATGTGAGCCCGGCCGCCAAGTTCGGCGCGTTCGCTCCCGGTGAGACCACCGGCAGCTACCGCCTGGGCGGCGAGGTGGCGATCCTCGACGAGAACGGCTCGTCGTACATCTCGTCTGGCGACCTAGCGATCGCGGTGGTGGACCTCGTGGAGAACGGCGAGCACAAGCGCCGCCACGTCTCCGTGGTGCAGTAACCGAGCCTAGCGCTCGACCTCCGCGAGAAGACCGGCTACCTGCGCAAGCGAGCCCGGCACCAGCCGGTAGAACGACCACGTCCCGCGCTTGTCGCGTGCCACGAACCCGGCGTCGACCAGGATCTTCAGGTGGTGCGAGACGGTGGACTGCTGCAGCCCGAGAGGCTCCGTCAGGTCGCACACGCACGCCTCGCCGTTCTCGGTGGCGGCGATGATCGACAGCAGCCGGATGCGCGCGGGGTCGGCGAGCGCGCGCAGAGCGCCGGCGAGCGCCACCGCGCCCTCGTCGCTCACGGGGGCGTGAGTGAGGGGGTGGCAGCATGCCGCGACCTCCGCGACGGGCAAGACCTTGGCCAATGTCATGAGATAGATTCTCTCACATAGATTGACAAACGTCGATGAACCGTGCACTATGGCATCGACAAACGTCGATGAAAGGGACAGCCATGACAGACGCCCCCACGATCCTCTTCGTGTGCGTCCACAACGCGGGCCGCTCGCAGATGGCTGCGGGCTTCGCTCGCGCCCTGGGCGGCGACCGCGTACGCGTGCTCTCAGCCGGATCCGCCCCGGCGGCGTCCGTCAATCCGGCGGCCGTCGAGGCCATGGCCGAGCTGGGCATCGACATCGCGCGTGAGGTCCCCTCGCTTCTCGATGAAGGCGGCATCCGCGCGGCCGATGCCGTCATCACCATGGGCTGCGGCGACGCGTGTCCGGTGTACCCCGGCAAGCGCTACGAGGACTGGGAGCTCGCTGACCCTGCAGGTCAGCCCGTCGAGTTCGTACGCGGCGTGCGAGATGAGATCCGTGCGCGAGTAGAAGAGCTTCTGCACTCGCTGGGCGTGACCCCGGCGGGGCGCGATTCGGGAGGAGGTGAATCATGACCACGATCAACTTCGACGGCTGCGCATGCGGCTGTGGCTGCGGTGGCGGCGGCTGCTGCTAAGCCCATCCCCCCGCGCATCGGGCCCCGGTTCGCGCCGGGGTCCTTTGCCGTACCCGGGACGCGTAGGCTCGACGAAGCCATGAACGACGTCCCCGTGCCTCGCCCCGACCACGACCTCACGGTCGTCAGCACCGAGCGCCTCACGCGCACCATGGTGCGCGTCGACTTCGCGGGCGAGACGATCGCGACCTTCCCCGACACCGCCGTTCCCGGCGCCGATGCCGGCTTCACCGACACGTACGTCAAGCTCCGCTTTGGCGACGTGGTGCGCGCCTATACGCTGCGCTCGGTCGACCGCGAGGGGGGTCGCCTCACCATCGACTTCGTGGTCCACGGCGACCACGGCGTCGCCGGCCCGTGGGCGGCGGCAGCCCAGCCGGGTGACCGGATCTCCTGCCTGCATCCGGGGGGCGAGTGGGCCCCGCGCCCCAGCGCCGATGCCCACCTCCTGGTGGGCGATGAGGCCGCCTTCCCCGCCATCGGCTCCGCGCTCGAGGTGCTTCTTGCCGCGCGGCCCGATGCCACGGCGCTCGTCTTCGCGGAGATCGATCAGCCCGGCGACGAGTACCCGTTCGCGACCGGCCCCGGCGTGGACATCCGCTGGGTGTACCGCGACGGCGGTGCGTACGGAGCACAGCTCGTGGCCGAGGTGCTCGCGCACGGTTGGCCCGGCGGCGACGTCGAGGGCTTTGTGCATGGCAATGCGGAGATGGTCCGGCCCGTCCGTCGCTATCTGTTGCGCGACATCGGCATGCCGCGCCAGAACCTGTCCATCTCCGGCTATTGGCGCGCCGGCCACACCGACGAGGCCTGGCGTGCGGTCAAGAAGGAGTTCAACGCCCTGATGGAGCAGGAGTCGTCAGGGAAAGAGCGAATTACGAGTGGACGACGCTGAGCTCTGCTCGGATGGGCCCACCCTGATAATTCTTGTGGACCACCGCTCGTGCTGGCCGGTCACCCGCTTCGTTGCCCCACACGTCCCAGTTGTCGCGTGCGCCGCGCGCAAACAGTTCGAGATAGGGACCGGGGGAGCATGCCTCAATGAGTTCATACTGCTCGTCGGGCTTGCGAGAGTGCTCTCGCTTGCGGGTCTCAATCATGTTCACTTGGCTTCTTCCCGGAGCAAGTGTGCGCATCGATCCCTTGACGCCGAAGAGAATCAACTCTGTAACGTTTCGGAAGTAGAAGCCAACGCCACGCCCATCGGGACCGCCGTCGGCCCTCCGCTTCGCCCACACAAGATTGGTCACGTACCTAAACCCCCAGGCTTCCATGACCTGAAGCCCCTCGGGAAGCAACGCGTTCGGCACCCACAAGTAGAGGTGTGCGTTCGTGGCCGTGACATCTGCTACCGGAAGCGTCTTGATGTCCTCAAGATCCATCGTGTCGTAGCGATCGAGGCGCCTGTGTTCTGGAGCTACCTTGCCGGTGCGGTTGGCGAAACGCCAGGGCGGATCGGCCAGCACCGTGGAGTATCCGTTCTCAACACGGGGCAACGGCGCTACCGGTTCGGGCTGAACGTCTGCACGAAGAGGTTTGGCCATGCCATGAGCCTAGATGAGCTGGCCGACACCTTCCGGGCCATCGTCAGGCGAGCCGCCTGAAAATTCCGGGTCCGGCAGGGGTCGAGGTGCCACAACGCCGAGTCCGGCCCAGGTCGCGCGCGTGATACCTACGGCGAGAACAGGGCATCCCCCGGCGTCTCCCCGGGTCAGGCGCGACTCGAGCTTCTCCATGTTGGTTGTCGTGGTCGTCCCTAAGCGACGGACAGCGTCCTCGCTCGCGAGTTCTAGAGCAGCCACCTGGCGGATGCCGTGAAGGTCGCGCGTGATGATCACAGCGACGTCGATAAGTCCGACCTCATACAGGGCTCGATAGGCACTCAAGTCCCGATCGAGGGCGCCATCTTTGCCGTTCCACTCAACATCAAGGGCGACCCGCCCTTTGAAGTTGTCCACCTCGAAACCATCGTTCGAGACGGTCGAGGACACGAACCTCTCTGTATACGTGCGTGCGGTGGGAGAGACCTTCTTGACCCCCTCGAGCGAGTACTTCGTGTTGACCCGGACAGCGTGCCAACCACGCTCGGCGAATGCGGCGTCGAGGCGGATGGGGATCTGACTCCGGTTCCCGCCTGGGACGAGAAGGTCTGCGTCATACAACGCAAAACCGCTGAGCACGTTGACAATGTCGTCGAAGTGCTCAGGATTCGTCGCCTGAAGAATCGCGGCAGCCTGACGAGTCTCCATCCATTCGTAACGCGCCAACACCTCAGCGGGAAAAACGCCCTGGTACGACTGAGTCAGTTCCACGGGTCCACTGTATTCAGTAGTGTCTGCTCTGCGCGCTGGATCGGCTCGCAAGCGACACGAGAGCGAGGGAGCGGGGATGGCTGAGGGAAAGTGGCTCAAGCGCGGCGTTGCGGCCGTGGCCGTGGCCGGTATCGGGCTGGTGCTGGCGGGATGCGCGGCGAAGGAGCCGGTGGTCGGCGTGATCCACGCTCAGGGCGAGTACGAGGCGCCCGTCGAGGTGGACGTCGCCGGCAGCGAGGGCGTCACCGTGACGTTCCGCGAGATCACCATCGCTCCCGGCGCCGGCACCGGCAAGCACTGTCACGCCGGTCAGCTCATCGGCGTGGTGCACCGAGGCACGCTCACCCACTACGCGGACATCTACCCCGGCGGCGTCCACGTGTACGAGGAAGGCGACGCGATCGTCGAGGGCGCCGGGTATGTCCACGAGGGTGTCAACGAGGGCGACACCGACGTGGTGCTGTGGGTCGCCTACGTGATCCCTGAGGGCGAGCCGCTCGCACAGACCGAGCTCGCCAAGTGCGACGCGTAGCGCCAGGCGCCGAGCGCCGCTCACACCCTGAGCAGGTCCCACACCCGCGCGTAGGGTGATCTGATGGCGGTCAAGCGCATGGACCACACGACCCTCGTGGTCCGGGGCCTCGATGCGGCGGTGGCCTTCTTCGAGGCTCTGGGCATGGAGGTCGAGGGCCGTGCACACGTCTCGGGGGACGCGGTCGACCGGCTGCACGGGGCATCGGACGGTGCCGAGCGCGTCGCCGCGGATCTGGTCATGCTCGTCACGCCCGACAGCCACAGCCGCATCGAGCTCACCCGCTACGTGACGCCCGATGTCGTGGAGCCGACGCCGTGGCCTTTGCCGGTGCATGTGGTCGGATGGGCGAACGTCATGTTCGAGGTCGACGACCTGCGCGAGACCGTGGCGAGGCTGGAGGCGGTCGGCGGGAGCCTCGTGGGCGAGGTGGTCGCGTGGGAGGGCGTCATTCTGCTCGCGTATGTGCGTGGGCCGGAGGGTGTGGTGGTCGCGCTGGCGCAGCCCGTCGAGTGAGCCGTGCCCGCTGCTGTCGTGTCCGGGCGGGGTGAGACGATTCCGGCATCGGCGCTTGAGTGCAGGAGGTGAGCGGTGCGGGACGAGGCGACGGTGCTTCACGCCGACCTCGACGCCTTCTACGCCTCCGTGGAGCAGCGTGACAAGCCCGAGCTCCACGGGCGTCCCGTCATCGTGGGCGAGGGCGTGGTCGCGGCCGCGAGCTACGAGGCCAAGCGGCGCGGGGTGCGCACCGCGATGGCGACGGGTCGAGCGCTCCGGCTGTGTCCCGATGCCGTGGTCGTGCGGCCGCGGATGGAGGCGTACTCGGCGGCGAGCCGGCAGGTGTTCGCGATCTTCCACGACACGACTCCCTACGTGGAGGGCATCTCCATCGACGAGGCGTTCCTGGAGGTGGGCGGGCTGCGGCGCATCGCCGGGACCCCGCAGGAGATCGCTGTGCGGCTGCGGGCGCGCGTGCGCGAGGAGGTGGGACTGCCCATCTCCGTGGGGGTGGCGCGCACCAAGTTCCTCGCCAAGATCGCCAGCGGGGTGAGCAAGCCCGATGGCCTGCTCGTGGTGGAGCCCGAGCGCGAGGAGGAGTTCCTCCACCCGCTGCCCGTGGAGCGGCTCTGGGGAGTGGGGCCCAAGACCGCGGAGAAGCTGCATGCGCGCGGAATCCGGACCATCGGGCAGCTCGCGGAGCTCGAGGCGGAGACCGCCGAGCGCTGGCTCGGCAAGGCAGCGGGGGCCCACCTGCACGCGCTCGCACGGCTGCGCGACCCGCGCCCGGTAGAGGCCACGCATCGGCGCGAGTCCATCGGGTCGCAACGGGCGCTCGGGAGCCGGCCGCGGTCGTTCGCGGAGCTCGAGCTCATCGTGACGCAGATCGTCGACGAGCTGGCCAAGAGCCTGCGCGACCGCGGCTCGACGTGCGCCACGGTGGTGCTGCGGGTCCGGTACGGGGACTTCGCCAGGGCGACGCGGTCGCACACGCTCGCGGTCCCGAGCGACCGGACCGATGTGCTGCTCAAGACCGCGCTGGGGCTGCTGCAGAACGTGGAGCGCGAGATCGCGGAGCGCGGCGTGACGCTCGTGGGCGTGTCGTTCGCGCACCTCGACAGGGCGAGCGCCGATCAGCTGGAGCTGCCCATCGACTGGAACGACGGCGCGCGCGTGGACAAGGCGCTGGACTCGGTGCGCGATCGCTTTGGAGCGGGGGCCGTGACGCGGGCGGCGCTGCTGGGCCGCGCGTCAGGGGTGCGTGCGCCGCGACTGCCGGAGCACGAGTAGCAGGGCAGTGGGCCCCGTGGGGCTCGAACCCACGACCTACGGATTAAAAGTCCGCTGCTCTACCAACTGAGCTAGAGGCCCGCCGCCCATCGTAGTTGTGCACGCCGCGCCCAGCCCTTAGGGCTTGTCGGCGGGCTCCTCGCCCAGGTCGTCGGCGACGGCCTCATGGACGACCACGCCCCGCATCACCACGCCGGCGGACATGTCCAGCCGCCCCGTCGCCTCTCCGGCCATGTCGATGCGCGGCAGCTCCAGCCCGCCGCGATCCGCCACCGGCGCGCGCAGCAGCGTCCACGTCGCCCACCCGCGCGTGAGCAGGTGGTGATCGCTGTCCGGCTCCTCGTTGGGCACCACGCTCGAGTACTCGAGCTGCACGAACCCATGCCCCTCCTCCCGCACCCGCGCCTGCACCGCGCCAAAGCTAGCCAGTCGCGCCGGCCGCAGCCCGCGCAGCCGCTCCGGCGCCACATCGGGGACGTTCACGTTGATGATGCGGTCACCCATGTCCGTCGCCGCCAGCCACGCGAGCGCATGGTCGACGACCAGCCGCGCGCTGTCCCAGTGCTGGGGTTCGGCCGAGGCGATCGACACCGCCATCCCCTTGCAGCCGTGCGCGGCGGCGGACAGCGCCGCGCCCACGGTCCCCGAGTGCAGGATCGCCTTGCCCGTGTTGGCGCCCAGGTTCACCCCGGACAGCACGATGTCCGGCACCATCCCGAACGCCCCGGACAATGCCACGAACCCGATCAGGCCCGGCGCCGCCTTCACGCCCACGGCGCGCACGGACGGGTCGAGCCCGGGCGGCCGCTCGTCCACGAACACGAGCTGCCCGTCCGCCTCCACCGACGTGATCGCCGCCGATGCGCCCGAGTACTGGCGGAACGGCGCCACCACGGTGACCTCGTGCCCGGCCGCGAGGGCGGCATCGGCGAGGACGGTGAGCCCGGGCGAGGCGATGCCGTCGTCGTTGGTGACGAGGACCCGCATCACGCCACCTCGCCGCGCGGCTCCTCCACGCGTTCCACGGTGACCTGCGCGGCAAGTCGCTCGATCTGCTCCCTTCGGCCCGAGCCCAGCCCGCGCCGTGCCACGTTGAGCGCTCCGGCGGCCGTGCCCAGGCGCACGGCATCGACGATGCCGAGGCCCCGGGCGAGCCCCACGGCGATGCCCGCCGTCATGGAGTCGCCCGCACCCGCAGGCTGCACCGCCCGCACCGACGGGCCGGTCACGAGCCACGCCCCCTCGGCGGTGACCAGCAGTGCGGGATCCGCCGCGCGCGACATGATGAGACCCTCCACGCCGTCGGTCACGATCCGCCGCGCGCCCACGAGCAGGTCCCCCAACGACTCCGATGCCGCGAGCCCGCCCGCGAGCACCTCCTCGTGGCTCATCTTCAGCACGGACGGCCGCTCGGGGATGACGGCCTCGGCCGCCTCGCCCGAGAGGTCCGCCACGACGGTCCGCCCGGCCGCGCGCACATCGGCGACCAGGCGGGCGAAGAAGCTCGCGGGCACCAGCTCGGGCGGATTGACGCCGGTGACGATGAGGACATCGGACTCGAGCGCGTCCACCAGGGCCATGCCGTAGAAGTCGTCGAGCTCGTGCCGGCCCAGCGGCGCGGGGACCATGGTGGCGAGCTCCTGCCGCTCCTCGCCGCGCAGGTCCACCACCTGCGCCCCGGTCGCCACGCCCGTGCCGATGTCCTTCACGGAGATGTTCGCGCTGCGCAGCATCTGGGCGAGCACCCCGCCGAGCTCTCCGCCCAGCGGCGAGCACATCGACACCTCCGCGCCGAGCGCCACGACCATCCCCGCAACCCACGCTCCCTGCCCGCCGGGGTGGAGATGGACCTCCGCGTTGCCGGGAGTGTCGGCGCCCGTGGGATCCGTCACGAGCTCCACATTGACGGTGGGCGCGGGCGCGAGCACCGTCACCCTCGGGACGCCGGAGCGGGCGCCCTCCTGCACGTCGGGGGAGATGCTGCGCACGGTGGCCATATGGCCACGGTAAGCGCGGACGGGCGAACCCGCCTGGGGAGCGGTCGCGGTCGGGACGTGCCCGGCGTGCCCGGGGCGCGCGACTCAGGTGCCGCTCGCCGCCTCGCAGGGCACCGCTCAGCGCGACGCGACCCCCAGTGCCGCGAGTCCGCGCCAGCCCATCGCCTCCGCGACGGGCCGCACGGTCAGCGCGATGTTGAGGCACTTCGCCAGCCCGATGCCGCGCACCCTGGCCTCGAAGTCCTCGCCTGTGCGCCCGGTCGCCTCGGCATAGGCGGCGAGCGCGGCCTCGACTCCCTCGCGCGAGGTCAGCGAGTACACGAATCCCAGGTCCACGGCGGGGTCGCACGCGGCCATCGAGCCCCAGTCGAGGATCCCGCCGAAGGCCCCGTCGACCGACAGCACGTTGGAGCCGTGCAGGTCCGCGTGGGACCACACGAACTCCTCGCGCCCTGGCTCGGGCGCGGCGAGCGCGCGCTCCCAGATCTCCTCCGCGGCACGCGCGTCGAGCCGCCACCCGTCCGGCCCGCCCGATGCCGCGAGCCTGCCGATCCGCTCCCTCACCTTCGCGTCGCGTGCGGCCATGGGGATCGACTGCTCGACGTTGTGCGGCGCTTCCGGCGGCGCGACCTGGTGGACCTGCGCCAAGGCGGCGCCGATCGCCCCGGCATCGGACGCTCGGATGGGCACCACGTCGGCCGTCCCGCCCACGAGCCACGTGACGATAGCCCACGGCCACGGGAACGCCCCGCCAGGCAGGCCCTTGGCGACAAAGCGCGGGATGGGGAACGTCCAGTCGACGCTGAGCACCGGGAGCCACGTGGTCTCCGCGATGAGGAAGCGCACGGCATCGGCGGTGCGGGGAAGGCGCGCGGCCAGGCCGTCGCCCAGGCGGAACATGGCCGCGTCCCAGCCGTCGAAGCGCGGCCCCACCTCGAGGTGGGAGAACTCGGGATGCTGTTCGGCGACAAGCTCGCGCACCAGCTCCGGTGTGATGGCCGGGTGCGCGGGAGGCGGCACGGTGTCGAAGCTCACGGGCGGTCCAGGATGGTCACGAGCGCCGGAGGATCGTCACGCCTCGGCGGGCGTGACGACGCGCCACCGCGTGAGCTGGAACAGGAGCGAGCCCACCGCGAGCCCGGCGACCACGATCATGAGGATCACCACCGCGATGGAGCCGTAGCCGTTCGCGGGATCGAGGAAGGGGTACGGGAACCAGCCGTCGGTCGCGCCGCGGACCAGCACGACCACGAGCCACGCCACGGGGTAGGCCAGCACGATCCACACGCGCTTCCACGGCAGCTGCGTGCGGGGCCCCTCGAGGAGCCAGTCGAGCAGCAGGANGATGCCCGATGCCAGGTGCAGCAGCAGGTTGGTCCACTCCCACACCGTCTTCTCCAGCGGGGCGAGGAGCATCCAGTACACCGTCACCACGATCCCCAGGTACACCGCCGCGCTGGCACGCAGGTACTCGACCCACGCCGGGCGCGCGCGGCCCGTGAAGTGCGCCGCGATGAGCAGCGCCGCGGCGCCGATGAGGTTGTTCTGGATGGTGAAGTACCCGAAGAAGTTGAACGGGTTGAAGACCCCGGTCCCCACCGAGATCTGGAGCGATCCGCCCACGGCCAGGATGAGCAGCGCGGCCGCGACGGTGCGTCCCACGGTCCACGCGACGGTGCGTGACGTCATGAAACGACGCTACTACTCGCCCGATGCCTTCCGCGCCAAGAAGTCCCGCTCGGCCTCGCCGGGCGCGAGCTCGAGCGCCGATGCATAGGCCGCTCTCGCCTCCTCGTGCCGTCCCAGCCGGTCCAACAGGTTCCCCCGGGTCGCGTGCCACAGGTGGTAGCGCTCGAGCGGGATGCCGTCGACGATGCTCAGCGCGCGCTCCGGACCGTGGACCTCCGCGACCGCGACGGCCCGGTTGAGCTCCACGATCGCGGTGGGCTGCAGCGCGAACAGCGCGTCGTACAGCCCGAGGATGCGCTGCCAGTCCGTCTCCTCGACCGAGGGCGCGGCCGCGTGCACGGCGGCGATGGCCGCCTGGATCGTGTACGGGCCAGGAGCGGCTGCGCGACGGGCCGAGGCATCGGGCGCGGGCGCCGCCGCGCCTGCTGAGCGTGCCGACGCATCGGGCGCCGATGCCGCGAGCGCCTCCTGCACGAGCGCGACTCCCTGGGCGATGAGCCCCGCGTCCCAGCGCGATCGATCCTGATCGGCCAAGAGGACGATGCGGCCGTCGGGCGTGAAGCGCGCCGGTCGTCGGGCCTCCGTCAGGAGCATGAGGGCCAGCAGGCCGCGCGGCTCGGAGGTGCCGGGAAGCAGGTCGGCGAGGGCGCGACCCAGCCGGATCGCCTCGCGGCTGAGGTCGGGGACGTCCGCCCGCGGCTCGGAGTATCCCTGGTTGAACACCAGGTAGAGCACCGCGAGGACCGCGTCGAGCCGCTCCGGCAGGTCCTCGCGCGACGGCACCCGGTACGGGATCTTCGCCGCCGCGATCTTGCGCTTGGCGCGCGTGAGGCGTTGCGCCATAGTCGCCTCGGGCACCAGGAACGCGCGCGCGATGNCCGCCGTCTCGATNCCCGCGATGAGGCGCAGCGTGAGCGCCACGCGGGCATCGAGCGCCAGCGCCGGGTGACAGCACGTGAACATGAGGCGAAGCTGGTCGTCCTCGACCGCCTCGTCGATCGCGCGAGCGACGGCCTCCCCGGGGTCGGGAGCCGTCGCCGTGCCGAACATGCGGAACGAGCCCAGGTGCCGCTCCTCGCGCGTGGCCTCGCGCCGGACGACGTCGACCGCGCGGTTGGGGGCGGTCGTGATGATCCAGCCGGCGGGCGAGGGCGGGATGCCGTCGCGGGGCCACGTCTCGAGCGCGCGGACGAACGCGTCCTGCACGGCCTCTTCGGCATCGTCGATGCTGCCCAGCTGGAGCACCAGGACGGCGATCGCCTTGCCCGAGTCACGACGGAACGCCTCGGCCACGCGGGCCGAGACGTCGTCGTGACGCGAGGCGTCGGACACGGGCGCGCCCTACTCCGACTGGAAGGGACGCACCTCGACGGGGCTGCCGCACGCGGCCGACGCCTCGGCGGCGCGGGCGAGTGCGGCGTCCAGGTCCGGCAGCTCGAGCACCCAGAAGCCGCCGATGCGCTCCTTGGCCTCGGCGAACGGGCCGTCGGTGGTGATGGGCGCGCCCTTGGTGGCGTCGACGACGGTCGCGGTCGAGGGGTGCTCGAGGCCGCCCGCGAAGACGTACTCGCCGGCTGCGGTGACGCGCTTGTTGAACTCGTCCACGGCCTTGAACAGGACGCTCACGTCCACGCCCTCGTCGAACAGGGGCTTGGAGTAGTCGTGGTGGACGGACAGCAGGTACTCGGTCATGGGATCTCCTTCGATGCCGGACCGGCGCTGTGCCGGCCTCACCCTCTAGACGAACCAGGCTTCCAGTTCTCGACAGTGCGGGGCAAGAGGAGCGGGGCCGGGGCGAGCGCGCGCGTCAGGACAACCCGGCGGCGATGAGCACCGCGAACGCGAGCCCGCCCGCGAGCATCGACCAGCCCTGCGAGCGACGCCACAGCGCGACGCCGATCGCCACGAGCGCCGCGAGGTGCCACGCGCCCAGCGCACGCCACTGCCCGTGGTCCAGGAACAGCGCGCTCGCGATGATCGCGCCCATCGCCGCCGGGCCCACGTGGCGCAGCGCGCGGCGCACAGGCACGGGGATGCGCTCCTCGTCGCGCAGCAGGAGGATCCCGGACAGGCGGATGAGGTAGGTGCCCAGGCCCGCGGCGATGATGATGAGCCAGATCGTCACGGGCTCACCTCGTCCCCGCCCGACGCCGCGGCGGGCGTGCCGCGTCTCCCGGCCCGGGCATCGGACCACGACTCGAAGGCGGAGCCCGCGCTCATGGCGACCACGATGGCCAGCAGCACGTTGAGCCCGAACGGCAGCGCTCGCGCGGCGACCACCACGACGGTGGCGACGCCGACGGTCACGAGCTCGGCGGGCTTCTTCAGCCCTGGCACGAGCACCGCGATGAACATGAGCGGCACGATGAAGTCGATCTGCCATGCCTCGGGGATGACGGGCCCCAGCACGATGCCCACCACCGTGCCGACGACCCACACCGCGACGAACGGGAACGCCCCGCCCAGGGCGAACCAGCGTCGGGCGACGGGGTCGGGGTAGCGATCGGCCCACTGGAGCTGCGTCACCGCCGCCTGGTCGGTCATGAGGTAACCGAGGAGGAGCTTCCAGCGCAGGGGGAACGCGGCCCACACCGGGGCCAGCGCCGCGGAGTACAGGGCGAAGCGCGCGTTGATGAGGACGGCCGTGAGGATCGCGATGATCGCGGGGGCGTTGGCGCGGATCGCCTCGACCATCGCGAACTGACTCGCTCCCGCGACGACGATGACCGACGCCGACGCTCCCGCCCACGGGTTGATCCCCGCGACGTTGACGAGCGCGCCGAAGGCCAGGCCGAACATCGCCGAGCCGACCATGAGGGGAGAGATCGCCTTGCACCCGGCCCAGGCATCGGTCCACTGCTGACGCCCGATGCCCAGCACCGCGCGAGAGCGAGGCTGGGCGGGGGTGGGGCTCACCCGACGAGTGTGACACGGGGCGAGGGTGCAGCCTGCGCGCGCTCTGGCACCGAAAGATTCCATCGATTCGCGGGAACAAACCGAGAAGGCGTATCGTCTATATATGTGCACCGCTGAGAGCGTGCTCTCGGTGGTCACACAAGTCGTATCGCCCGGCCTCCTCCCCCCCTCGGAGGCCGGGCGATACGCGTCTCAGCAGCCGTTCACCCCCCGCTAGAGTCACGTCTGGAGACGGCATGACACCCAAGATCATCAAGACCGACGCCGAGTGGCGCAGTCAGCTCAATGACCTCGAATACCAGGTGCTTCGCCTTGCGGGCACCGAGCGTCCATGGACCGGCGCCCTCCTGGACGAGAAGCGTCCGGGGGTGTTCCGCTGCCGGGCCTGCGGTGCCGAGCTGTTCGACGCGGGGACCAAGTTCGACAGCCACTGCGGGTGGCCGTCCTTCTACGACGTCAAGGACTCCGATGCGGTGATCCTCAGGGAGGATCTGTCCCACGGAATGGTCCGGACGGAAGTGATCTGCGCCACATGCGAGTCGCACCTGGGGCACGTGTTCCCCGATGCTCCGCAGACCCCGACGGGCAACCGCTTCTGCATCAACTCGGTGTCGCTGAGCTTCGACCCGGCTGAGGGCGGGGACGCGTCGGGCGCGGGTGCCGAGGGCAGGGCCTGACGCATGGCCGAACCCCGCTTCCGGCGTCCCGCCGTGCTCGACATGGAGGAGGCCGAGCAGATCGAGGGCGACTTCGATCCGCTCGACATCGCCCTGATCGCGCATGAGACCGCCGGAGCGGTGATCGCGCAGGTCCGCGAGTCCAAGGATCCCGAGCTGGTGGAACGGCTGGTGCGACTGGTGGACGACGAGGGCATCGACGCGGTCGCCATGATGTGGGCCAAGGCCGAGCCGCACACCCTGCCCGGCGCGCTGTGGCGCATCTACATGATCCGCGAGTGGGTCAAGCACGCCGCCGAGGCCGTGGCGCGCGCGCTCGTACCACGAGGGCGTCCACGCGGCCCAGGTGCGGCATGCGATCGCGGGCGTCGAGGACCCGCCAGGGCCCGAGGAGGTGCGCCGCCTCGCCGACGAGATCCTCTCCGGGGTGTTCGCCGGCGACCTGGCCGTGGCGCTCGAGCGTGCCGGCGCGTTCTGCCGGGTGGTCGCGACCGGCGCCGCGTTCGAGGCGCAGTCCGACGAGGGCCACGCGGATGCACGAGCGCACCGGACCACGCTGCGCGCGGCCCAGCTGCTGCGCACGGGCGAGGACCTGGAGCGCTGCGCTGCGCTGTGGCGCGCGGGCAAGCTCGACTGAGGCGAGCTCGACTGAGGCGGTCGCGGCTCCGTCACCCCACCCGGGGTGACAGGGCGAGGTGAGTGGCGTTCCCCACGCTCCCGTGGGAACGGGCCGATGCCGGGCGTAGACTGACCGGGACGTCGGGCTGCGGTAGCCCCGGGCTCCAACACAAGCCGCTGCGAGCGGCCACTGCGCCGACTGGCGCTCCCGGCCCGGCGTCACTCATCACCGGCTGGCACACGCCCCGGATCCCCTCCCTGGCCGACGCCCGGCATCGGCGGGCGGGCGCGGGGAGA
>JGI12383J13903_1000564_pt1 | contig 25492 bp, 24 predicted proteins | sample Passage237B_FD_13903 | JGI IMG/M metagenome (IMG submission 13903)
TGGCGGGCGCGAAACCGCCGAGCCATTCGGCGAGCCGCTCCCGCGAGTTGACGCGCAACAGGTCCGATGCCTGCGCGCGCAGTTCGGCGAAATCCTGCGAATTGACGGTTTCGCGGATTTCCAGCAGCGCGCCGGGGTGCATGCTGAAGTCGGTCAGGCCGAGGGCGAGCAGCAGCGCCGTGTAGCGGCGGTCGCCGGCGATCTCGCCGCACAGCGTCACGCGGCGTTTCGCGCGACGGGCGGTGACGATGATGTACGCGATCAGGCGCACGACGGCCGGATGCAGCGGGTCGTAGAGATAGGCCAGGTGGTCGTTGTTGCGATCCACCGCCAGGGTGTACTGCACGAGGTCGTTGGTGCCGATCGCGACGAAGTCGAGATCGCGGATCATGTCGCGCAGCACGAGCGCGGCGGCGGGCACCTCGATCATCGCGCCGAGCTCGAAGTTGTCCGCGATCTCGTAGCCTTCGGTGCGCAGGTCGCGCGCTGCGTCGTCGAGCATCTCGCGAACGCGCGTCATCTCGTCGGCGGTCGTGATCATCGGTACCAGGATGCGCACCGGGCCGTAGGCCGATGCACGCAGGATCGCGCGCAACTGCGTGACCAGCACCTGCGGCCGGTGCAGCGAGAGCCGGACGCCACGCATGCCGAGCGCGGGGTTCTCCTCGTCGTCCATCGCCAGACCGCTCTCGTCGGCCTTGTCGGCGCCGAGATCGAGGGTGCGGATCGTCACCGGCAACCCGCCCATGCCGAGCACCAGATCGCGGTAGACGAGGAACTGCTCCTCCTCGTCCGGAAGCTCGGGGCGCTGCAGGAACAGGAATTCGGTGCGATACAGGCCGATGCCGGCGGCGCCGTAGCTGCGCGCCTGGGCGATGTCCGACGGCAGTTCGGCGTTGGCATAGAGCGCGATCGCGACGCCGTCCCGGGTGCGCGTTTCCGCGTCGCGCAGCAATGCGAGTCGCTTGCCCTGCTGGATCGTATCGCGCTGCCATGCGCGGTAGCGCGCGAGGTCGGCCGCGGTCGGGTGGACGACGATGCTGCCTTGCTCGCCGTCGATGAGCAGCAGGTCGTCGTCCTGGATCGAGGACAGCGCGTCGTGCGCGGCGACGATCATCGGCAGGTGCAGCGATCGCGCGAGGATCGCGCCGTGCGAAACCTGGCTTCCCGAGCCGAGGACCACGCCCAGCACGCCGTGTTCGGCGAGCGGCACGAGTTCGGACGGGGCGATGGTGTCTGCGACCAGGATTTCGCCGACGCGCGATGCGATCTTTCGTTCCTCGCGGCTGGACTCGCGCACCAGGCCGGCCTGGACGCGTGCGATCACGTGCTCGACGTCCTCCTTGCGGCTGCGCAGGTACGGGTCGTCCATCGCGTCGAACATTTCGACCAGCCGGTCGCGCTGCATCTTCAGCGCGGCGCTGGCCCGGTAGCGGCCGGCGCGGATGAGGTTGCTTATGCCGCTGGTGAGCTCGCGGTCGGCCAGCATCAGGCTGTGCGCGTCGATGAACTCGGCGACTTCGCGGGCCAGCGTGCCGTGCAGCTTGTCGCGCAGGGCGGAAAGTTCCTCGCGCGCGGCGGCGATCGCGGCGTCGAGCTTGGCGACCTCGGCCTCGATTTCGTCTTCCGCAAGCGGGCGGTCGTCGACCAGGTAGCGGCTCGGGCGCTCCAGGCGCGCGCGACCGAGCGCCATCCCGCGCGAAGCTCCGCTGCCGGTCAGTACGACGCGCACGCGATCCGGTTCCTCCGTGGCAGGGCGTCGGCCATCATGATTCCTCGTCGAACTTCCGTTCGAACAGATCCACCATGGCCTGCATCGCGTCGGCCTCGTCGGGGCCGTCCGTGCGCAGGGTGACGGGCGTTCCCATGCCGGCGGCCAGCATCATCACGCCCATGATGCTCTTGGCGTTGACTTCCTTGCCGCGGCACGCGAGGAAGGCGCTGGACTGGAAGCCGTGCAGCGCCTGCACGAGCTTGGCCGAGGCGCGGGCATGCAGTCCGAGCTTGTTGCTGATGGTGATTTCCTTCTCGAGCATGTGTGTGGATTCCGATGGTGATTCTGTCGATTGCGCAGCCGCCGGACGGCTGCGTTCAGGGTGTATCGACGACGATTCCTCCGCGTCCGCCGGTGGCTGCCGTCTGTGCCAGTTCGTCGAGCGACTGNTCCGGATAATTGAAGACCCGCAGGAGCATCGGCAGGTTCAGGCCCGACACGCAATGCATGCGGACCCCGAGCCCCGGAAGACGCTGCGCGATGTTGCTCGGGGTCGCGCCGTACAGGTCCGACAGCACCAGCACGCCGTCGCCGCGATCCAGTTCGCGTGCATTCGCGGCCGCCGAGCGCAGCGTCTGGTCCGGGTCCGCGTTCGCCGCGACCTCCTGCACCTCGACCGGCAGCGGCAGGCGACCGAGCACGTGGCGCGCGGCGCCGATCAACGCTTCGCCCATCGACTCGTGGGTCATCAGCAATACGCCAACCGTCATGCACGTGCTCCGCTGGTTGCGGGCGATTCCGTCGCGCCCGATGGGGATGCAGGCCGGCTCCGTCGCACGGAGGCACCCGCCCGGCGCGTGCCCGTCGCCGGGCAGGGGCTTTCGGCCCCGCACGGATCGCCCGGGGCGTGCCGTCGCGCCTATTCCAGTTCCCGATGATACGTCAGCACCTGCGCGTAGCGGGTGCGGAAATGCGTCGCGAGCCGCTCGCACAGGTAGACGGAACGGTGCCGGCCACCGGTGCACCCGATGCAGATCGTCACGTAGCCGCGCGAATCGGCCTCGAACCGGGGCAGCCAGGTCTCAAGAAAACCGGCGATGTCGTCGCCGAACGCCGTCGCCTCCGGCCGCGACTCCAGCCATTCGGCCACCGGCGCGTCCTTGCCCGACAGCGGGCGCAGGCGCGTTTCCCAGTGCGGATTGGGCAGGCAACGCGCGTCGAAGACGAAATCGGCATCGGCCGGCACGCCGCGCCGGTACGCAAACGATTCGAACAGAAGGGTCGCCGTTCCGGGCGACAGGCCCATGTCGGATATGACCCTGCGGCGCAACTGGTGGACGTTCAGGTCGCTGGTGTCGACGACGAGATCGGCGATCGCGAGCATCGGCCGCAGCAGCCGGCGCTCCTCGGCGATCGCCTCGGCCAGCCCCAGGCCGTCGGCGGAGAGCGGGTGGCGGCGGCGGGTTTCCGAGTAGCGCTTGATCAGCACCTCGTCGCGCGTGTCGAAGAACACCACGCGATAGCGGACGTCCAGCGCGCCGAGTTCGGCGAGGATCGCGGGCAGCCGGACGAGGTTCTCGGCACGGTTGCGCACGTCCACGCCGACCGCGAGCTTGTGGGTCAGCCCGCCGTTGCCCTGCGAGACGGCTTGCACGAACGCCGGCAGCAGTGCGGCGGGCAGGTTGTCGACGCAGTAATAGCCGAGGTCCTCGAACGTGCGCAGCGCGACCGTCTTGCCCGACCCGGAAAGCCCGGTGACGATGACCAGCGCATCATCCGCGACGCGTGGGGCGTTCGGCGCGTCGCGTCCTACCATGGCGGGAGGCGCCGCATCTGGTGGGCCTGGCGGTCGATGAACGTCTGCGCCGGGTCCAGGCCCTTGGTCTTGAGCATGTGGCTGCGCACGGCGGCCTCGGTCAGCACGGCGATGTTGCGGCCCGGCGCGACCGGAATCACGATCTGCGGCACCTGCACGTCGAGCACCTCGCGGTAGCCGACATCGCCGGTGAGGCGCGTCATCGCATCGCCGGGCGCATCCAGCTTCTGCGGTTTCAGGTGCACGATCAGGCGCAGGTACTTGGATGGCTTGACCGCGGTCTGGCCGAACATGTCGCGCACGTTGAGCACGCCGAGTCCGCGCACTTCGAGGAGGTCGCGCAGCATCTCCGGGCAGGTGCCATCGATGACATCCGGCGCGATGAGCGTGAACTCGGGCGCGTCGTCGGCCACGAGGCGATGTCCGCGCGTGATGAGCTCCAGCGCGAGTTCGCTCTTGCCGGTGCCGCTCTCGCCGGTGATCAGGACGCCGATCGAGTAGACCTCCATCAGCACGCCATGCAGGGTCACCTGTCGCGCGAGATTGCGCGCCAGCTGGTATTGCAGGTAGGTGAGCAGTTCGTGGCCGCGCTTGGGGCTGGCCCAGAGCGGCGTGTTCGATTCCTCCGCCGCCTCGCGCAGGTCGGTCGGGATGGTCTGGTCCTTGGTGACGAGCAGGGCCGTCGGGTGGTACGCGACGATCTTCTCGACGGTTTCCCAGCGCTGGCGCGAATCGAGGCTGTCGAGGTAGTTGAGTTCCTCGGTGCCGATGATCTGGACCTTGTTCGGGTAGATGATGTTGAGATAGCCGACCAGCGAAGGGCGTCGCTCCTGATGGCCGCCCGTGTCGATCGCGCGATCCTCGCCGCGCATGCCGGCAACCCAGCGCAGCGCGAGGCGCTCGCCGACTGCGTCGAAGAGCTGGCGTGCCGTCAGGCGGTCCATGTGCGTGGCTGCGGTGCGGACATGTGGATGTGGCTTGAGGTCATCGGCAGGTTCGCCTGCATCCGCGGTGAGTGTATGCGAGGCCGGGGGCGCGCGTCACACCGCTTCAGGACACGCGCAGACTGTCGCGCAGGACCTCGTGCAGCGCATCGTCGTTCGGCGCCGAGCGCAGCGCATCGGTGATCCGCCGGTTGGAGAACAGCTCCGCCAGTTCCGCAAGCAGGCGAAGGTGCTGATCGGTGAAATGCGCGGGCACGACGAGCGCGGCGACGAGGTCGACGGGTTGACCGTCGTCCGCGCCGAAATCGACGGGCCGCGCAAGCCGCACGAAGGCGGCGCGCGCGTGTTCTATGCCGTCGCTGCGGCCGTGCGGGATCGCCACGCCGCGGCTGAGGCCGGTCGAGCCGAGATTCTCGCGCGCGACCAGTGCCTCGCGCGTCGCCTCGCGGTCCGGCCCTTCGGCGAGCAGGTCCGCGAGGATGCCGAGGAGTTCGGGCTTGTCGCGCACGACAAGCCCGGTCCGCACGCGTTCGGCGGACAGCAGTTCGATGAATGGCATGGACGCTCGCGTGCTCCCCCTGGCCCGGCGATCGTCAACTGTAGCGCGCCGCTCGCACCGCGTCCGCGTGGTGGTCGGTCAGTTTTTCCTTGTGCTTGCGCAACTGCGTTTCGACCTTGTCCGCCAGCACGTCGATCGCGGCATACATGTCCGGGGCCGTCGCGTCCGCGTGCAGCGTCCTGCCGGGGATCTGCAGCGTCACCTCCGCCTTGTGCAGCAGCTTCTCCACGCCCAGCACGACGCTGATGTCCTGCAGCTGGTCGAACACCTTCGATACCCGCTCGAACTTGCTGGTCGCATAGGCATTGAGCGCGGCGGTGACTTCGACCTGGTGACCCTTGACGTTGATCTGCATGTCGGACTCCTCGGGATTGCGGGGAGCCAGCGGGACGCATGGCTCCGGTGCGGATGCCATGCGGTGCATCCTGCACCGCGCGGCACGATGGGTGGAAGATTGGACCTCGGCGCGGAGGCCGTGTTCCCGCGCTTGCGCTTCGCGTCGCGTCATGCCCTCCTGCAGCGGTCGTTGGATGACGGAATGTTCATTGCCTCGCGGTACTTGGCGACCGTGCGGCGCGCGACGTTGATGCCGCGCCGGTTCAGTTCGGTCGCAAGCGTCTGGTCGGAGAGCGGTCGCGATGCCTGCTCCTCGTCGATCAGCTTGCGGATCATCGCCTGTACCGCGGTGGCCGATGCGGATCCGCCGTCGACGGTCGTGACGCCGCTCGAGAAGAAGTACTTGAACTCGAACGTTCCGCGCGGCGTGTGCAGGAACTTGCGCGTCGTCACGCGGCTTATGGTGGATTCGTGCATGCCGATCTCGTCGGCCACGTCCTTGAGCACGAGGGGGCGCATCGCTTCCGGGCCGAATTCCAGGAACGCCTCCTGCGCGCGCACGATGGCGGTGGCCACCTTGAGCATCGTTTCGGCGCGCGTCTTGAGGCTCTTGATCAGCCAGCGCGCCTCCTGCAGCTGGCCCTTGAGGTAGCTTGCATCCTCGCGACGCGCCTTCGCGATCAGGCTCACGTAATGCTCGTTGATGCCGAGGCGGGGCTGGCAGCCGGGCGCAAGCGTCACCTGCCAGCGGCCGTTGACCTTGCGCGCATACGCATCGGGTGCGACGTATTCCGCCGCCGTCGCGGTGAATCCGCTGCCCGGCTTCGGCGACAGCGAGCGCACCAGCGCCGCGGCGCCATCGACATCTTCGGGCGTCGCCTGCAGGCGTTGCGCGAGGCGCGCGCGGTCGCTTCGTGCCAGCGCCTCGAGATGCGATTCGACCAGCGTGCGCGCATGGGCAAGGTGCGGCGTGTCGGCGGGGAGTGCGTCGAGCTGGACGAGCAGGCACTCCTGCAGCGTCCGGCTGGCCACGCCGATCGGGTCGAACTGCTGCACGCGACGCCGCACGCTGTCGACTTCGTCGAGCGTGACGGCATGCAGCGTGGCGAGTGCGTCGCGAATCGCTTCGTCGGGCTCGGAAAGATAGCCGTCGTCGTCGACCGCCTCGATGATTGCCGCCGCGATCGCGTGATCGCGCGGCGACATCGGCGTCAGGTTCAGTTGCCACAGCAGGTGGTCGCGCAGGTCTTCCGGCTCGGCATCCTGCGCCTCGAGCCCCTCGTCGTCGGAGGCGGCGCTGCGGTACTCGTCCTGCTCCGGTTCGAGATCGAGCGGCTCGTCGTCCTCCGTGGATTCGACGTCCGGCTCTTCGGCTTCGCTTTCGGTGTCGTGCTCGTCCTCGGCTTCGCCCGGTTCTTCCAGTTCCAGCAGCGGATTGGATTCGAGCGCGAGGTTGAGTTCGTTGGCCAGTTCCATCCGGGAGAGCTGCAGCAACCGGATCGCCTGCTGCAGCTGCGGCGTCAGGGCCAGCGACTGACCCAGACGGAGTTGTAGGGCTGGCTTCATGCGCAGATCGTGCCAACGAAGGTCCGTGACTGCATCCTAGCGCCAAACAGCCGTGAAGAGGCAAGCTGGACGAAACGGCAACGGTTTGTTACGCGGCAACGCCGAGCATCGGCGCGCGCCGGCCCTACATCCGGAATTCCCGGCCCAGATAGACCTCGCGCACCTGCTCGTTGGCGAGCAGTTCCGCCGGCGCTCCCTGCGCGAGCACCGCACCTTCGCTCATGATGTATGCGCGGTCGCAGATGCCGAGCGTCTCGCGCACGTTGTGGTCGGTGATGAGGATGCCGATGCCGCGTGCCTTGAGCTGGCGCACGATGCGCTGGATGTCCACCACCGAGATCGGATCGATTCCGGCGAAGGGCTCGTCCAGCAGCATGAAGCGCGGTTTCGCCGCGAGCGCTCGCGCGATCTCCACGCGGCGCCGCTCGCCGCCGGACAGGCTGATGCCCTTCTGCGACGCGATGTGCCCGATCTGCAGTTCGTCGAGCAGCGCCTCGAGTTCCGCGCCGCGCGCGTCGGCGTCCAGATCGTCCCGCAGTTCCAGGATGGCGAGGATGTTGTCGGCGACGCTGAGCCGCCGGAACACCGAAGGTTCCTGCGGCAGGTAGCCCAGGCCGAGGCGCGCGCGCACGTGCATCGGCTGCGCCGTGACGTCGCGGTCGTCGATGCGGATCGTTCCCGCGTCGGCGGCGACGAGGCCGACGATCATGTAGAAGGAGGTGGTCTTGCCGGCGCCGTTCGGGCCGAGCAGGCCGACCACTTCGCCGGCGTCCAGAGCGAACGAGAAGTCGCGGACGACGGTGCGGCCGCGATAGCTCTTGCGCAGTCCCTCGGCGCTCAGCATCAGGAGCCGGAATCGCCGGTCGCTGCGGCCCGGCGCGGTTGCAGGATCATTTCCACGCGACCGCTTTCGCCGCGACCGTCGCCCTCCATGACGCCGGTGTTCGTGTCGTAGGTCATGTGTGCGCCGCGGAATTCGCCGCGGCCCTGCTGCTCGACCTTCACGTTGCCGGTCAGCACGGCCACGCCCGTGGCGTTGTCGAACTCGATGCGGTTTGCGTCGGCGCGCATCATGCCGCCGCCTTCCTGCTGCTGCTCCAGATGCGCCTGCGAGCCCGTGAGCACGATGGTGCGGATGTCGCCGTCCGCACCTTGCAGGACGGTTGCCTCGGCACCCGATGCCTTCATCGTGCCCTGGCTGATCCGCACGTCGCCGCGCAGCAGGATGGTGCCGGTTTTGCCGTCGGCTGCCTGCTCGATGCGCGAGCTGTCGGCGTTGACGGTCATCGGCTTGTCGCGATCGCTGCGCAGCGCGTGCGCCGGCGAAACGGCCACGGCCAGCAGCATCGGCAACAGCCAGTCAGCGCGCAACACGCGCGGGCTTGATCGTCGATTGGACATCGGACAGCAACTCCAGGACCTTGGCATCGAGATCACCGCGCATGCCGGTGCCCTGCAGTATAGAGCCGGGGCGCCGGATCGTCGCCGGCTCCGGGGTTTCGAAGGTGCCATCGCGGGGGCGCGTCAGGAGGTCGCGCGTTTCGATGTCGATCGCGCCGATGCCGCCCTCGCCGTCGCGCTGGAGCTCGACCATGCCCTGCAGCTTCATCAGCGAGCCGTTGCGGTCGACCCAGGCGGCCTCGGACGTGCCGTGCCACGTCGCACCGTCGGCACCGATCAGGAGGTAGCGCGGCGCAACGGCATGCAGCGAGCCGTCCTCGCCGCGCCGGACCAGCCGCGGTCCGGACAGGCGGAAACTGCGACGTCCGTCGTTGCCGAGCGCATCCAGCGTGTAGTCGGCAAGCACGTACTCCGAGCGCGGAGGGCCGGCGAAGGCGGGTTCCTCGCCTTGCTCGCGCAGCAGCCACACGATCCATTCGGTTCCGGCTGCAAGCGCGAGCAGGGCGGCCAGCAGGATCCAGTAGCGGCGATCCATCGTCCGCTCAGTCCCGTCGCGGAGGGAGCTCGGTCGCGGAGCCGCCCCGTGCCACGAGGATCAGGTCGCTCACCTCGCGCGCCGCACCCTCGCCTCCGCGGCGCCGCGTGTGCCAGTGCGCGCATTCAAGTGCGCTCGCATGCGCGTCCGCGGGTGCGATCGCGAGTCCCGCGCTGCGCATCGGGGGCAGGTCGGGCAGGTCGTCGCCGGTGTAGGCGACCTCGTGCGCCGCGACGCCAAGCGCCTCGCGCAGTTGCACGAGGCAGGCGAGCTTGTCGCGCTGATCCTGGTAGACGTGCGCGACACCGAGCTCGGCCATTCGCTCGGTCACGGCGTGGCTGAGGCGAGCGGTTATCACCGCAACCTCCACGCCACTCGCGAGGAGGCGCTTCAGGCCGAGGCCGTCCTGCACGTGGAACGCCTTGATCTCGCGACCGTCCGCCATGTAGAAGAGCCGCCCGTCGGTGAGCACGCCGTCGACGTCGAACACGGCGAGGCGCACGCGCGCGGCACGCGCGATCACGTCGTCCGGAACCGGATCGGGCGCGACGATGCTCAGACGACCCTCGCGCGCAGCAGGTCGTGGATGTTCAGCGCTCCGACCACGCGATTCTCGTCGTCCACCACCAGCAATGCATGGATCTTGTGCGCCTCCATCATGCGCGCCGCCTCCACCGCGAGCTTGTCGGCCGTGATCGTCTTCGGGCGTGCGGTCATGAGCTGCGTCACCGGCGTCGTGCGCAGGTCGATGTCGCCATCGTCCACCGCGCGGCGCAGGTCGCCATCGGTGAACACGCCGAGCAGGCGACGGTCCGCGTCGATGATCGCGGTCATGCCGAGGCCCTTGCGCGTCATCTCGACCAGCGCCTCGGTGAGCGTGGCGTCCGGGCCGATCGTCGGCACGTTGGGGTCGACGTGCATCACGTCGCTGATCTTCATCAGCAGCTGGCGGCCGAGACTGCCCGCCGGGTGCGAGCGCGCGAAGTCCTCGTCCGTGAAGCCGCGCGCTTCCAGCAGGGCGATCGCCAGCGCGTCGCCCATGACCAGTGCCGCAGTCGTGGAGGACGTCGGCGCGAGGCCGAGCGGGCAGGCTTCCGCCGGCACGCTGGTATCCAGATGCACGTCGGCCAGTCGCGCCAGCGTGGAGGCGGGGTTGCCGCTCATCGCGATCAGCGGTATGCCCTGGCGCTTGATCAGCGGCAGGATGGTGAGCAACTCGTCCGTTTCGCCCGAGTTCGACAGCGCCAGCACGACATCCTTCTGCGTGATCATGCCGAGGTCGCCGTGGCTGGCCTCGCCCGGGTGGACGAAGAACGCCGGCGTGCCGGTCGAAGCCAGCGTCGCGGCGATCTTGCGTGCGATGTGGCCGGATTTCCCCATGCCGGACACGACCACGCGGCCGCTGCATTCGAACATCAACTGGCAGGCGCGCAGGAAGCTCGCATCGATGCGGTCCTGCAGTGCCTCGATCGCCTGTGCCTCGGTCGCGATCGCGGCCTTGGCGCTGCGCACCAGCGCGGTGGCATCCAGCAGGGGGTTGCTCATCGGACGGGATGCGGGATCGATCTGAGCGTTCATGGCACCGGAGTCGGAAACCGTGGAATGTCTGCGCAATCGCAGGATTTTGAGTACCATGCGCCGCCTCGTCATTGTAGCCGCTTCACCATCGGAACGTGCCGGTGGGCCGGTTACCGGGACGGGCCAGCCTGCTGCATCGTCGCAGCCGCCGGGCGCATTGCCCCGCCATCGCCCGCACGGAGACACCGAATGGACAGTTCCACCGTCGAGAATCTGATCCGGCAGGGCATGCCCGACGCCGAAGTCGCCGTGCACGGCCCCGACGGCGTGCATTTCGAGGCGCGCGTGGTCAGCCCGTCGTTCGCCGGCAAGCTGCCGCTGGCCCGGCACCGGATGGTCTACGCGACGCTCGGCGCCCTGATGGGCGGCGAAATCCATGCGCTGTCCCTGCGCACGCTGACGCCCGACGAGGCGGCCGCCGAGCAGGCGTAGGGCACACGACATTCCCGCCGCGGCCCGCGCAGGATCCGCAGGCAGGCTGCACGGAACGAAAGCAGGGTCCATGGACGGCGCAACCGGACGAGAGGCACACGTGGCGAAAATCGTGATCAACGGGGGACAGCCCCTCAGCGGGGATGTCTGGATCTCCGGAGCCAAGAACGCGGTACTGCCGATTCTCGCGGCGACGCTGCTGGCGGACGGTCCGGTGACGATCGGCAACGTGCCGCATCTGCACGACGTGACCACGACGATGGAGCTGCTCGGCCAGATGGGCGTGGAGCTGGTCATCGACGAGCGCATGAAGATCCACGTCGATCCGCGGCCGGCGAAGCACTATTTCGCGCCCTACGACCTGGTCAAGACGATGCGTGCGTCGATCCTCGTGCTCGGCCCGCTGGTCGCGCGCTTCGGCGAGGCGATGGTGTCCCTGCCCGGCGGCTGCGCGATCGGCTCGCGTCCGGTCGACCTGCACCTCAAGGGACTGGCNGCGCTCGGCGCGGAGGTCAACGTCGAGAACGGCTACATCCATGCACGCGCCAGGCGCCTGCGCGGCGCGCGCATCAACCTCGATCTCGTCACGGTCACCGGCACCGAGAACCTGATGATGGCTGCGGCGCTGGCCGAGGGCACCACGATCATCGAGAACGCGGCGCAGGAGCCGGAAGTGGTCGACCTCGCCAATTGCCTGAACGCGATGGGGGCGCGTATCAGCGGAGCCGGTACCACGACGTTGGTGATCGAGGGTGTCGAGCGCCTGGACGGCACCACCTACGAAGTGCTCCCTGACCGTATCGAGACCGGCACGTTCCTCGTCGCCGGTGCGATCACCGGCGGCAAGGTGACGGCCAAGCGCGCGCGCCCGAAGACGCTGGATGCGGTGCTCGGCAAGCTCGAGGAGGCCGGTGCGCACATCAACGTCGGAGAGGACTGGATCGAGCTGGACATGCAGGGGCGTCGCCCGAGGGCGGTCAACGTCACCACGGCGCCGTATCCGGCGTTCCCGACCGACATGCAGGCGCAGTTCACCGCGCTCAACTGCGTCGCCGAAGGCGTCGGCATCATCACCGAGACGGTGTTCGAGAACCGCTTCATGCATGCGCTGGAGCTGCAGCGCCTCGGCGCCGACATCCAGCTAGAAGGCAACAGCGCGATCATCAAGGGCGTGCCGAAGATGTCGGGTGCGCCGATGATGGCGACCGACCTGCGTGCATCGGCCTCGCTGGTGCTGGCCGGGCTGGTCGCGCACGGCGATACCGTGGTCGACCGCATCTACCACATCGACCGCGGCTACGAGAACATCGAGGAGAAGCTCGGCGGGCTCGGCGCGCAGATCCGGCGCCTGCCGTCNTGANCGAACGGCGGCCACGGCGCGATGCGCCATGGCCGNCGCGCGATCGGTTTCAGATCGCCTTTTCCAGCTCCGGCACGATCGCGAACAGGTCGCCGACGAGGCCGTAGTCGGCGATCTCGAAGATCGGCGCGTCGGCGTCCTTGTTGATCGCGACGATGGTGCCGGCGTCCTTGATGCCGGTCAGGTGCTGGATCGCGCCGCTGATGCCGACCGCGATGTACAGCTCCGGCGCGATGATCTTGCCGGTCTGGCCGACCTGCAGATCGCTCGGCACGTAACCCGCGTCCACCGCCGCGCGCGAGGCACCGACCGCGGCGCCGAGCTTGTCGGCGAGGTCGTAGATGAGCTTGAAGTTCTCGGCGGAACCGAGCGCGCGACCACCGGAAACGACGCGTGCCGCGCCTTGCAGGTCCGGGCGGTCGCTCTTGCCCTGTTCGAGGCCGACGTAGCGGCTGTGCGAAGGCAGGGCCACGTCCAGTTCAAGCGTCTCCACCGGGGCCGTGGCCGCAGCCTCGCCGGCGGCCGCGTACGAGGCCGTCCGCACGGTGCCGACCACCACCTGGTCCGCCGGGGCCTCGACGTCGATGATCGCGTTGCCGGCATAGATCGGGCGCTTGAACGCATGCGCGCCGGTCACCGCGGAGATGTCGGAGACCTGCGCGACGCCGAGCTGCGCGGCCACGCGCGGCAGAACGTCCTTGCCGAACGTGGTGGAGGGCGCGAGGACGTGCGTGTAGCCGTTCTTCGCGGCGGCGGCGATCTGCGGCGCGAGCACCGCCGCGAGCGGGTGCGCGTTCTCCGGCCGCGAAACCGCGAGCACCTTCGAAACACCGTCGATTTTCGCCGCCTGGGCCGCGATGGGCGCGGCATCGGCGGCGAGCACGATCACATCCATGCTTTCCGCCTCGATGTCCTTCGCGCAGGTCACGCAGCGAGCGGTGCTTGCATTGAGCGCGCCGCCCAGGTGTTCGGCAACGATGAGTACCTTGGTCATTTCCGTGTTCCTCTCAAAGACCTTTCTGCAGGAGCTCGTCGCGATCGAGCCACTCGACCGCGCACGTTTCCTGCGACCAGCGGACACCCTTGAAGCCCGAACACTCGGCTTCCGAGGCGGCGGTGACGATGCAGCCCGTTCCCTCCCGCCATTTCCCCGCGCCGGTGTGCTTGCACATCGCGTGGGTCATGCCGCAGCGTTCCTGGTCGTCGGCCCAAGTGCCTTCGACGCGGGCGCAGACGGCTTGCGGCGTATCGGCCGGCTTCGGCGCGGCGGCCGGCTGCGGCTGCGCGGCGCGTGCGGCCGTGTCTTCCGGAAGCTGCTTGTCGGTGCTGCGGTCGCAGGCGGAGGCGAGCAGCGAGAGTGCCGCGACGAGCAGCGCGCGTGCGAGGGCGCCGCTCACAAAAGCCCCTTTGCCTTCAGCGCCGACACGAGTTCGGCGACGTCCTTGACCATCACGCCCTTGCTGCGCTTCGGTGGCGCTGCGTAGTGCGTCGTCCGGAGATGGTCGCCGGACTCGATGCCGAGGCTCGCCAGCTCGATCGTTTCGATCGGCTTGGACTTGGCCTTCATGATGTCCGGCAGCTTGGTGTAGCGCGGTTCGTTGAGGCGCAGGTCCGCCGTGATCACGCCCGGCAGGTCGATCTCGATCGTCTCCAGTCCGGCGTCGACCTCGCGCGTCACGCGCGCGACAGCGCCATCCACTTCGACCTTCGACGCGAACGTCGCCTGCGGGCGATCCCACAGCGCGGCAAGCATCTGGCCGGTCTGGTTGCAGTCGTCGTCCACCGCCTGCTTGCCGAGCAGCACGAGACCCGGCTGTTCCTTCTCCACCAGCTTGAGCAGAGCGCGCGCCGCGGTCAGCGGCTGGATCGCGTCGTCGGTCACGACGTGGATCGCGCGGTTGGCGCCCATCGCGAGGCCGTTGCGGATGTGTGCCTGCGCATCGGCTGGGCCGATCGTGATCACCACCACTTCGTCGGCGACACCTTTTTCACGCAGCCGGAGCGCTTCCTCCAATGCGATGTCGTCGAACGGATTGGCCGACAGCTTCACGCCGTCGGTGACCACGCCGGAACCATCCGGCTTGACCTGGATGCGCACGTTGGCATCGACGACACGCTTGTAGCCGACCAGGATCTTCATCGGTATCGCAACCTCCGGGGAATCGCGCGGCGTGCGGGCCGGCGCAAAGGATGCGATTTTAGCGGAAAGCCGCCGCGGTCGTCGCATGGCCGCGTGCCGCAGGGTTTTCCACAGGCGACGTGGAAAGCCTTGTGGACAACTCGTGCATGAACGCCGTGACAGGCAGCCGCCGTGCGGATCGGAGACGGTTTGGCGAGGAAGTGGGCAGCCGTCTCATGCGCTTCCCGTGGATGCGTACCGGTGCAGCACGCTGGCGAAGTGCTCGGCGGAGCCGCGCCCGTGCGCCAGGAACAGCGAGGGCTCCGCGAGTTCGAGTTCCAGCAGCACGGGCTGGTCCGCCCCATCGCGGATCACGTCCACCCTCGCGTAGGCAAGCGGCATGGCGAACGGAATCGCCGCGAGCGCCCGCTCCGCCAGCGAGCATTCCTCGGCAGTCGCCTGTCGCGGCCGGATGTCCTCGACGGCGAACAGGTCCGACGTCGGTCCTTCTCCGCGGCGCAGCAGCGGTCCCTTGCGGATCGCATGACTGAATATCCCGTCGAAATACACCAGTGCCGTCTCCCCGTGCTCATCCACGCGGTCGAGATAGGGCTGCAGCAGCACGCTGCGTCCTTCGTGCAGCAGCCGTTGCAGGTGGGTGCGTGCGGAGTCGCATCGCTCGCGCGCGTGGCGTTGCGCATCGCGCGAGCCCGCACCGATGCACGGCTTGACGACGATATCCGCGTCCGGCTGCTCGTGCAGGAACGCGTCCAGTGCCGCCTCCGCATCGTCGTCCGGTTCCACGAACCGGCTCGGAACGGTGGCGACGCCCGCGCGCGAGAGGTCCGCGAGATAGTGCTTGTCGGTATTCCAGTGCAGGACCGGCGGCGGGTTGAGCAGCCGCGTCTGCCGCGCTGCGGCCTCCGCCCACGCGAGGAACGCAGCCGGACGGTCCGCGTAGTCCCAGGTCGATCGCAGGACCGCGAGGTCCACCGCGGACCAGTCGAACGTGCGGTCATCCCAGTCCGCCACCATCGCGTCGCAGCCGATTTCCCGCAGGGCGCGAAGGAGCGGGGCGAGATCCTCGTCGAGTGCGCGCGCGGCAGCAACGCTTGCGAGTGCGATACGGGGTGCGGACATGCGGCGACGCCGGGACGCGTGGGACATCATCGTCGCATGCGCAGCGATCGCGCGCAGCCTCTCGTTCAGATCGGCAGCATGTGCAACGCCTGCCGCTCGCGCTTTGCCTTGTACATGGCGCCATCGGCCGCATGGAGCAGGGCCCTGCATTCACGTCCATGGTACGGATACAGCGCGACGCCGAAGCTGCCACCGATGCGCACCTGCAGCGACCGTTCGTCCGGCGATCGGATCTCGTACGGACGAAGGACCGCGCGCACGATCGACCCCACGCGACGAGACGCATCGCCGGCATCGGCTACGCGCAGCAGGGCGGCAAACTCGTCGCCGCCGAGGCGTGCGGCCATCTCCGCATCCTCCATGCACTCGCGCATGCGTCCCGCGATCGCCGTCAGGAGGTCGTTGCCGACTTCGTGGCCGTGCGTGTCGTTGATGGTCTTGAACACATCCACGTCCAGATAGAGCAATGCCAGCGTCTCGCCGCCCGTGCCGATCGCCTCGTCGAGGTGCTGCAGGAACAATGCACGATTCGCCAGCCCGGTCAGCGGGTCGTGGTGCGCCAGGTGACGCTCGCGCTCCTCGGCGAGCTGTCGCTGCGAAATCTCGAACTCGAGTTCCTGGTTGCGTCGCGAAAGCTCCGCCAATGCCGCGCGCAACGTGAGCTTGCTGCGATAGAGCTCGAGGAAGATGCGTACCTTGGAAAGAAGGACGATCTCGTCGACCGGCTTGATGATGTAGTCGGCCGCGCCGAAGCGGTAGCCGCGCAGGCGGTTGACGTCGTCCACGTAGGACGCGGTCAGGAAGATGATCGGCGTGCCGCGCGTGCGNTCCTCGCCGGAAAGCAGCGTCGCTGCCTCGAAGCCGTCCATGTCCGGCATGCGCACGTCAAGCAGGATCAGCGCGAACTCGTGGTCCAGTGCGGCCCAGAGCGCATCGTTGCCGCTCGCGGCTTCCACGATGTCGACATCCACCTGGTCGAGGATGCGTCGCAGTGCGACGCGGTTCGGCGCGTGGTCGTCGGCGATCAGGATCTTGGGACGCATGCGATCGGGTGCGGAAGGTGTCGTCATGACAGGCACAGCCGGTTCAGCAGGGGAGGAATGTCGTCGAGGCGCAGGCAATGGTCGGCGCCGGCCATTTCGAGCGCGGCGATCGGCATCGCGGCGGCCTGCGCCTCCGAAGGTTCCTGCACGATGGCGATGCCGCCGTGGAGGCGCACCCTGCGCAGGCCCTTCGCGCCGTCGCTGTTCGCGCCGGTCAGGATCACGCCAACGAGACCGCTTCCGATCGCATCCGCTGCGGCCTCGAGGAACACGTCGATGGACGGGCGGGCAAAGGTCACGCGCTCGTCCACCGAAAGCGCGAAGCGGCCATCGTGCTCGAGCAGCAGGTGGTAGCCGGAGGGCGCGACATGCACGACGCCGCCGGTCGCCTGCGTGCGCTCGACGGCCTCGCGCACCGGCAACGCACTGGAGGATTCGAGCAGTTCGCACAGCGTCGCGACATCCTCCGATCCGGTGTGCGACACCACGACGACGGGCACTGGAAGGCCCGGGTCGAGATGCGGAAGCACTCTGCGCAGCGCCTGCATGCCTCCCGCCGAGCAGCCGATCGCGACCATGCGTGCACTCATCGCGCGGATTCGCCACTCTTGCGGAAGATGCGCTCCCGATCGTTCACGGGAACGAACGCCGTTCCCGATTCGGCAAAGCGGATGTTCTCCCGGTTGCCGAGGCACAGGAAGCCGTTGCGCACGAGGCTGTCGCGGAACAGCGCGAGCACGTGGTCCTGCAACGCATCGGAGAAATAGATCAGCACGTTGCGGCAGAGGATCAGGTGCGCCTCGCAGAACACGCCGTCGCAGACGAGGTTGTGGTTCGCGAACGTGACGTTGCGCTTGAGGCGGTCGTCGAACTTCATGTGTTCGTAGCGCGCATGGAAATAGTCGGAAAGCGACGCCGCGCCGCCCGCCGCGAGATAGTTCTCCGAGTACATGCGCGCATCCTTCACCGGGAAGATGCCCTCCTGGGCGCGCATGAGCGCGGCGTCGCTGATGTCGGTCGCGTAGATCTGGCAGCGATCGTAGAGGCCGGCCTCCTCCAGCAGGATCGCCAGCGAATACACCTCCTGGCCGAATGCGCAGCCCGCCTGCCAGATGTTGATCAGCGGGTACGAGGCGAGCACCGGGAACACCGCCTCGCGCAGTGCCCGGAACGTCGACGGGTTGCGGAACATCTCGGACACGGGAACCGAGAGCCCGGCGATGATCTTCGGCAGCAGCGCGTCGTCGCGCAGCACGCGTTCGATCAGATTCGCCACGCTCGAGCTGCCGGTCGCGGTGACCAGGTTCTGTACGCGGCGCTTGAACGAGGCTGGTGCGTAGCGGCTGAAGTCGTAGCCATGGCGCAGTTGCAGCGCGCGCATGAACAGGTCGATCTCGATGTCCTCGATTTCCGGTCTTGCCATGGTGTCAGGCGGCCAGCCACGTCCTCATTGTCGACAGCAGCTTGTCGATCTCGATCGGCTTGGAAAGGTAGTCGTTGGCTCCCGCGGCCAGGCAGTTGTCGCGATCGCCCGCCATCGCCTTCGCCGTCACGGCGATGATCGGCAGCTTCGCGAAGGCCGGGCGCTTGCGGATCTCGCGCGTGGTCTCGTAGCCATCCATCCCGGGCATCATCACGTCCATCAGCACGATCTCGATGGACGGGTTCTCTTCCAGCTGCCGCAGCGCCTTGTGGCCGTCCTGCGCCATCACCACGCTGAGACCCTTCTCGCGCAGAACCTTGGACAGCGCGAAGATGTTGCGCATGTCGTCGTCGACGATGAGCACGACGCGCCCGCTGAGGCCGGTATCGATGTCGCGCACGATGGTCGGCATCGGATCCTTCCGGACTGCGTGGAGGAACAGGCTGACTTCGTCCATCAGCCGCTCGAGCGAGCGCGTTCCCTTGACCACGATGCTGTCGGTGTACTGGCGCAGGCGCGAGTTTTCCTCGCGATTCAGTTCGCGCGCCGAGTGGATGACGACCGGCGGAACCGGGCCGCGTGCGGCGAGTTGCTCCAGGAACTGCGAGCCGCTCATGCCCGGCAGGCCGAGGTCGAGCACGATGCAGTCGTAGGTGTCGGCATCCAGATAGCGCAGCGCGGCTTCCGCCGAGGCCGCCTCCACGATCTCGACGTTGCGCGCGCGGATCAGCGTGCCGATCGCGACGCGGGAGTCCGGATCGTCGTCGACCAGCAGCACCTTGCGGCGGCTGCCGTCGGAGGTGTGCAACAGGCGTTCCACGGCGGCGAAGACCGCATCGCGCTCGGCCGGCTTGGCGAGGAAGCCCACGGCGCCCGCCGCCTGCGCGCGTGCCTTCTCGTCCGTCGCGGAGATGAAGTGGACCGGAATGTGCCGGGTGGCGAGGTCGCGCTTGAGCCGGTCGATCACGGCCCATCCGTCGATGCCGGGCAGGAGGGCATCCAGCAGGATGCCGGTCGGGCGATGCTTGGCCGCGAGATACAGGCCCGATTCGCCGTCGCCTGCCGCGAGCGCGCGGTATCCCTTGCGGCGGATCATGTCCACCAGCGTCCGTGCGAACACCGGATCGTCCTCGATCGCGAGGATCACGGTGTCGCCGTCCTGCAGCACATCGCGATCGTCCGGTACCCACATGGCGGGGGCGGTCCCCTGCGCGGGTGGCATCGAGGCCGGCGCGGCGGGCGGTGCGGGATGCGCAGGGGCGGGTTTCGGGATCGTCGCGGGTTCGGATGCGTCCGTGACGGGCTCGCCCGATTCGAGGCGGATCGGCAGCACCACGGTGAACCGGCTTCCCTCGTTCACGGAGCTGCTCACCGTGATTCCGCCACCCAGCAGCTCCGCGAGCCGCCGTGCGATGGGCAGGCCGAGGCCGCTGCCGCCGTACATGCGTGCGGTGCTCGCATCCATCTGCTCGAACGTGCCGAAGATGTGCTCGATCTTGTCCGGCGGGATGCCGATGCCCGTATCGTCGACCTGGATCGCAAGCGCGGCTTCCGGTGCAAGCCCGAACAGGCGCGCCTGGTCCGCATCGGCCGGGCTCGCGTTCACGCGCACGCTGCCGACGCGCGTGAACTTGAACGCATTGCCGACCAGGTTGTTGAGGATCTGCTCCAGCCGCGCGCCGTCGGTGTGCAGGTGCCGTGGCAGCGCGTCGTCGACGGTGACGGAGAACTCGAGTGCCTTCTCCGCGGCGACGTGGCGGAAGCGGCGCTCGAGCGCCCCGGTCAGCTCCGCAAGCTCGACGTCCTCGGTCACGGCCTGCATTTTCCCGGCCTCGATCTTGGCGAGGTCGAGGATGTCGTTGATGAGCCGCAGGAGGTTGGTGCCGGACTCGTGGATGACGCGCGCGGATTCGATCTGATCCGGCTGCAGGTTGCCTTCGGCGTTGTCCGCCAGGTTGCGCGATAGGATCAGCAAGCTGTTGAGCGGCGTCCGCAGCTCGTGCGACATGTTGGCAAGGAAGTCGGACTTGTATTGGCTGGCCCGTGCGAGTTCGCGCGCCTTCTCTTCGGTTTCCTTCTGCAGGACCTCGAGCATCGTCTTCTGCTCGTTGAGCGTGTCGGTCTTCTGACGCAGTTCCTCGTTCGATGCCTGCAGCTCTTCCGCCTGCACGCGAAGTTCTTCCTCGGACGCGCGAAGCTGGCGTTGCTGTTCCTCCAGTTCGGTGGCCTTGGCCTGCAGCTCCTCGTTGGTAGCGGCCAGCTCCTCCTGCTGCACGCGAAGCTCCTCCTCCGACGCCTGGAGCTCCCGCGACTGCGCCCGGGTGGTCTCCAGAAGTTCGAGCGTCTTCTGCGCACGCATGAGGTTGTCCAGCGTGAGCGCCGCGATGGGCATGAGCTCGTCGAGGAAGCGGCGCTCGGTCTCGTCGATCCGCGTGAACGTGCCCAGCTCGATCACGCCGAGCAGCCGATCCTGCTGCAGAAGCGGCAGCGCGATGATGTTGCGCGGAGCTGCCTCGCCGAGGCCGGAGTGGATCCGCACGTAGTCGTCCGGAACCTGTTCGAGCAGGATCGGCTTGCGTTCCAGCGCGACCTGGCCGACGAGCCCTTCGCCGTGCGCGTACTGCGTGGACAGGTGCTTGCGTCGCTGCAGGCCGTAGCTGCCGGCGAGGTGCAGGCGGCGGGCATCCTCGTCGTGGCGGTAGAACACGGCCACGCCTGCCTTCACGCGCGGCGCCAATTCGGACGTGAACGTGCGGGCGAATGCATCCGGATCCGCATCCGTCTGCAGGCGGCCGCCGATTTCCGCGAGGTTCTCCTTGACCCAGTTGCGGCTGCTCGCCTCGATCGCGGTTTCCTTGAATACCTGCAGCGCACGGGCGATCGCGCCGATCTCGTCGCGTCGCTCGCGGTCGCCTACCTCGATGCCGTGATCGCCACCGGCGAGGCGGGTCATCAGGTCGGTCATCGCGCGGATCGGTGTTCCGACCGAACGGGAAAGCAGCGCGATCGAGCCGATGCCGGCAGCGACGCCGAGCCCGAGCATCACGAGGACGAGCGTTCGCAGACGCGCGTTCATCCGCGCGACGCGGTCCTCGCGTACTTCCCGTTTCCTGTGTTCGTTGGCAATGGCCTGCTCGAGCGTTCTGCCGATCTCGTTCAGCATCGATCGACTGCTCCCGATGGGCGTCGTCGCGAGATCGGCGGCACGGTAGGCACGATTTCCGTCCTCCGGCAGTTCCTTCAGGGCATCCACCAATGGATCGGCGACATCGGTACGCCAGCGCTCCACCATGCTCTTCGCCGATTGCAGCAATTGCTGCTGCTCCGCCGCATCCGACGTGAGCGAATCGGCGCTTTCGATATGCTGGCGGAATTGAGCGAGCGAAGCGTCGTACTCGTCCGCGGCCTTTGGACGTCCGCTGATCGCGTACTCGCCCAGTGAAAGTCCGGCGCGGTCCGCCGAATGCGCCGCGCTGGTGATTTCCACGAGCACGCGTTGGGTGTGCTCCGCCCAGCGCTGCGCATCGTTTGCCATGCGCACGCCGTACAGGACCACGAGGCTCACGCCGATCAAGGTCGCGAGCGGAAGCGCGAACGCGAGAATCAGCTTGCGCAGGATGGATTGGTTGGAAAGCCAGGTTCTCGATGCCGCATTCGCCACGACGCGTCCCCAGATTGCGCGGCGTTCGGTTCGGAATCAGTGGAATCACGCTCCGGTTCCGCGGATCGCCGCACGCAATCTGAAATTGTAGACAGCGATGTTCGTCGCGNGGGGTCTCGTTTCAATTATTCATGATTGTGACATTCACCAATGAACCGAATGTCGCCCGAATGCATTTCGTGCGGATTTCCGCATTCGCAATGGTCGAGCTCCGGCATGCGTGTCGGCACGCACGAATGGCGGAACGAGNCATCGATCCGGAAAGCCGGAACTGCGCACGGAGGGGGCNGCGGTGGCGTGCGCTCGATGCCGACCCTGTCGGTGAGCGCCTCGTGATCAACGTGCAGGCGGCGGGGGCTCGATGTCCGTGCATGCCGTCGAGGCTTCGCGCGCGGACCGCACCATCGGTTGACGCGCGCGCTTCCAGAGGATCGCCACGCCGAGCGCGCCGGCAAGCAGCGAGGCCGCGAAGATCGCGATCTTCGCGGCGGCGAACGAGGTCGGATCGAATGCCTGTCCCGCGATGAACAGGGACATCGTGAAACCGATGCCGGCGAGCGCGCCGGCGCCTGCGAGTTGTCGCCAGGTGTAGCCATCCGGTTTGACCGCAATTCCCGTTCGGGCCGCGATCCACGCTGCGCCGACGATGCCGATGGGCTTGCCGAGCGCGAGGCCCAGGACGATCGCCAGCACCAGCGAACCGTGTCCGTCGAGCATCCCCGGCACCCACGTGACGCCGGCATTCGCGAATGCGAACACAGGCAGGACGAGATAGCTCGACCACGGCTCGATCGTGCGCAGCAACTTGTCCGCGGGGGATTCGACGCGATCGTGGATCGCATCGATCGCGCGCAGCGCGGGCTCGGAAAGGCCGTGATGCATCACGCCGCCGCCTTCTTCCGCATTGGCCAGTTCGGTTCGCATCACCATTTCCGCCTGCGCGGTGAGCGCATGGAGATTCGGCGGCGGTCGAGTCGGCACCACCAGCGCGAGGATCACCCCGGCCAGTGTTGCGTGCAGGCCGCCGTGGTGCAGGCACAGCCAGAGCAGCACGCCGAGCAGCGCGTATGGCAGCGCGCGGTACACGCCGGAGCGGTTGAGCACAACGAGCAGAAGCGCAAGCGCCGCGGCACCCGCGAGGTAGTCGAAGTGGAGGGTACCGGAATAGAAAAGCGCGACGACGACGATCGCGACGAGATCGTCGACGATCACCGCCGCCGTCAGGAACACGCGCAGCTCGATCGGGACGCGGTCGCCCAGCATCACGATCAACGCGATCGCGAAGGCGGTGTCGGTCGCGATGGTGACGCCCCAGCCATGCGCAAGCGGGCCGGCCGGGATCAGCGTCAGGTACAGCAGTGCCGGCACCAGCATTCCGCCGAGCGAAGCGGCGATCGGAAGTGCGGCCGCGCGCCAGGAGGCCAGTCGCCCGACCGTCAGCTCGCGCTTGATCTCGAGCCCGACGACAAGGAAGAAGACGGCCAGCAGGCCGTCGTTGATCCAGTGCAGAAGGGACATCGAGAAGCCGCGGTCGCCGAGGACGAACCCGAACGGGCGTTGCCAGAACGCCGCGAACGCGGGGCCGGCCGAGCCGTTGGCGATCACCAGTGCGGCGACGGTGGCAAGCAGGAGAAGCAGGCCGGTCGATGGAGCCCAGCGCACGAAATCCAGTGTTGCCGCATGCAGGCGGTGACCGAGCGATCCGAGCATCGCTTCCGCGAGCGACGCCTCGTCCCACGCACCTTCGTAGCGTCGGCCGTTGATGAAGAACGTCGGTGTTCCGATCACGCCGCTGCGGTCAGCGCTTTCCCTGTCCGCGCGCACGCGGCGGATTGCGGCGTCGCGAAGATCGGGGCGTTCGTCGTACCCGGGCACGTCGAACTCGTCCGCGACGGCGAGGATGACTTCCGCATCGACTTCCGAGCCGCGCGTCATCAGCGCATCGTGCACGGGCCAGAAGTTGCCGGTCGCCGCGGCCGCGTACTCGGCAAACTCCGCGGCGCGCAGCGCATCCTCGCTGCCTCCGATCGGCCGCTGCCGGAACACGTAGCGCAGGCGGTCTCCGAAGCGGTCGCGCAGGTCCGCGACGACCTGATGCGCGGCGCGGCAGTAGGTGCAGGCGTAGCTGCCGTACTCGACGAGGGTGATCGCGGCATCGTCGTCGCCGAGCACGTGGTCGTGCGCAGGATCGACGGCCGATTCCAGGCGGGTGCGGGCGGCGCGTGCGCTCATCGACATGGGCTCCGTGACGGACTGCAGCATACGGGAACGCGAGCGGGCGCGGGGCGGCATCGGGGAGGTCGTTTTCGCTACCATCGCGGCCGCACCAAAGGATTTCATTCGCGATGAACGCACCATTCCACGCATCCGCATGCGCATGTCTCTTGCTTGCCGCCGCGTGTCCGGCCGCTGCCCAGGAAGCGCCCGAGCCGAGCAGCATCGATGCCTGCGTGGCGATCGAGTCCGCCGCGCAGCGGCTGGCCTGCTACGACGCCGCGATGCATCGCGCTGCGCCGTCCGTCGCGGAGGAGGGGCCGGCGAACCCGGTGTTTCCGGACGAGCCGGGGCTGGGCGTCGCCGACGCCGGATCGCATCGTTCGCTGCTGGACAGTCGGTGGGAGCTTTCTCCGGAAAGCAAGCTCGGCACGTTCAACATGCGCGCCTACCAGCCGATCTACATCATGCCGGTGTTCGCGACCAGCAATGTCAACGAGCTGCCGTCCAGCCCGAACCCCAACAATACCGTCACGATCCCCGAGCAGCTCGACTCGATCGAGATGAAGTTCCAGCTCAGCTTCAAGACGAAGGTGTGGCAGGGCGTGTTCGGCGAGTACGGCGACATCTGGGCCACCTACACGCAGTCCTCGCGCTGGCAGCTCTACAACAGCGAGGTGTCGCGCCCGTTCCGCGAGACCAACTACGAGCCGGAAGGCATGCTCGTGTTCAACACGAACTACAAGCTGCTCGGCTGGGACGGACGCCTGCTCGGCATCGGCATCAACCACCAGTCCAACGGAAGGAGCGATCCCTATTCGCGCAGTTGGAACCGCATCATCGGCGCCATCGGCTTCGAGCGCGACGGCTGGACGCTGATGCTGCGCCCGTGGTGGCGCGTCAACGAAGCCGCGCGCAACGACAACAATCCGGACATCGAGGATTACGTGGGGCGCGGCGAGGTGCAGGTCGTGCGGGTCACCGACACGCATCAGTTCAGCCTGCTGCTGCGCCACTCGCTGCGCGGCGGCGACCGCAGCCGCGGCTCCCTGCGCTACACGTGGAGCTTTCCGATCAGTCGCAGCCTGCGTGGCTATGCCGAGATCTTCACCGGCTACGGCGAGAGCCTGATCGACTACAACCATCGCGCGACCTATCTCGGCGTGGGGCTTTCCCTGCTCGATTGGTATTGATCGCCGGCGATGCGCGGGAACCTTGGGTCTACCGCGCCCGATTGGGACGGCTGCACGGGAAACCCCCCCGATTGCTCGGCAGGTTTCGCACGCACGCCGTGCGCGGCGCGTTCGGCCCAACTTGCCAAATCGGCGACTTGAGGGACACTTGGGGTGGCGGTCCCGCCTGGAAATCCGAATCAAGAAAAAGGAGAACGACGACGTGAAGATGCTGCATCCCCTTGCCTTCGGCCTGGCCGTCCTCGTGGCCGGCGCGGCGCAGGCGGCCGATCCGCCGAGCGGGTTCCGGCCGTGGTCGTGGGATATCCCGATCCTGCGCGGCGAGTACATGCCCACCAACGGCGGCACGCTCGGCACGCTTTCGGTCGGCTACACCGACGACGCCAACCGCACCTTCGGCGGCGCGACGATGTTCTACGACGCCGAGGGCAATCCCGTGACGCAGGCCGTCGCGGGCC
>JGI12383J13903_1000569_pt1 | contig 25318 bp, 24 predicted proteins | sample Passage237B_FD_13903 | JGI IMG/M metagenome (IMG submission 13903)
GTCGCGGGGCGAATGATGAGCACCTGCAGGAAGTCGATGAGCGCGATGAGCGGCTTGAGCGGTCCAGGCACGCCCGGCGGGAACAGCGAGTGCTTGACGTAGCCGCCGGCGCCGTGGGCCTTCACACCGTTCGTGATGTACACGATCCACGTGGTCGCGGCGAGCGCGAGCGAGATGCCGATGAGGCCCGTGGAGGCGATGTTGAGGCCGGGGATGACGCCCGTGATGTTGAAGGCAAGGATGCCGAAGAAGAACGTCAGCAGCAGCTTCTCGTACTTCTTGCCCTCCTTCTCGCCGAGGACGCCGTAGACGACGTTCTGGCGGAGGTAGTCGATGATGACCTCGACCACCGACTGGCCGCGCGTGGGCACCACGGTGGCGCGGCGCGCGACGAAGATCATGATTCCCGAGATCAGCACGGCGGCGATGAGGCGAACCAGCATCACGCGGTTGAACTCGTAGAAGGTACCCTCGCCAAACAGCGCTTCGGGGTAGAAATCAGCGATCGAGGGCGCGTGGAAGCCGTCACCGCTTTCCGAGGCGATGAGGCGAGTCAGCGCGACGTTCAGAGCACACTCTCCGGTAATCAGGCCGCGCAGGAAGGCAGGCCAAGGATTGGTCTGGATCGGGGACTAGCGTACCCCATCGTCGGGACCTTCGACGCCCTCTTTGGGTGCCGGGTTGACGTAAGGTATGCGCCCCGTCTGGAACACGACGATGTCGATGATAATCGCGGCGATGGAACCTGCAAGGAGAGTCGCGCCAAAGGCCGGCCGCACAAGCGACTCGACGTTCTGAGCAACGACGGCGGCCACGATCACGAGCAGGATCTTGCCCATCGAGGACGCCGCTACGGCGCCGACAAACACCAAAGGCTCCTTGCGCACGGTGAGGGCCGCGGCGAGCTGAGTGCCGAGCCCGAAGATCGCGGCGAGCCCCGCTCCCGCGAGCGCGGACCACATCGCCTCCGTGCCACCGGCGAAGTACGCGATCGCCGTTCCCGCGACGGCGACAATCAGCACCGCGATCGCCGACAGCTTCAGTCCGCGCTTGAACACCTTCTCCTGTGGGCTCACGCCTCCTCCTTCACTTGTCCGGCCGACGCTGCGCGCACCATCGCGAGCACGCGTCCCCATACGCTCGTCACGGCTTCGCGCACCCGCTCAGAGAACGTCACGAGGCAGCCGATCCCGATTCCGGCGATGATGAGCAGCGCCGCGACCCATCCTGGCGCGAACACGACGGACACCGTGCCGAAGCTCAGCACGAAGGTCCACAGGTACAGCACCCCAACAGCCCACCGATGCGTGTGGCCATTGCGCAGCAGCACGTGGTGCAGGTGGTGCGAGTCCGGCGCGAAGGGAGACTGGCCGCGCAGCGTGCGGCGGATGACGGCCGCTGTCATGTCGATGAGCGGGATGGCCACCACCACGATCGGCAGCAGGATCGGGATGAAGGCGGGGACCCGCTCTCGCTGCGATACGAGGTCGGGGTCGATCTGCCCGGTGACGATGATCGCGGCGGCGGCGATGGTCAGTCCCAGCACCATCGAGCCCGAGTCGCCCATGAAGATCTTGGCTGGGTGCCCGTTGTGGGGCAGGAAGCCGATGCATCCGCCCACGAGGACGGCGAGGATGAGGGTCGCGAGCGAGGAGTAGTCGCCCGGCGACGCAGACCGAGCGAGCACATAGGTATAGGTGAAGAACGCGAGGCCGCCGATCGCGATCATCCCCGCGGCCAAGCCATCGAGGCCGTCCACGAAGTTCACGGCGTTGATCGCGATGACCACCACCACAACCGTCACCACGAGCGACACATACGACGACCCGATCGTCACGCCCGCGATGGGCACGGTCACGAGCTGCACGCCGCCCCACGCCATCACGAGCGCGGCAAGGATCTGCCCGCCAAGCTTCGCCATCCAGTCGAGGTCCCAGATGTCGTCGGCCACGCCGAGCGCACACACAATCGAGGCACCCGCGAGCACCGCCCACGCCGAGCGGTTCGCGGCGAAGATGGGATCGAGGAACGGGATCGCGCTGGCAACGACAATGCCCGACGCTATGCCGAGGAAGATCGCCACCCCACCAAGTCGTGGGGTGGGGGTCTTGTGCACATCCCTGTCGCGCACCGCGGTGATCGCACCGGTGCGGAACGCGAGTTGGCGGATCGCGGGAGTCGCTACGTAGGTCAGGAGCGCGGCGATCGCCATCAGGATGAGGTAGACCTTCACGCAGCGGGCTCCACTGCTTCTTCACCGGCCACCGCGACGATCTCTTCTCGAGTGATGCCGCCGTCGCGGACGATGCGGAGCCTGTCCCCTGTCGCGTCGACGATCGTCGAGGCGAGTCCCAGCGGAGATGGTCCGCCGTCGAGGTAGATCGAGACCGCGCCACCGAGCTGCTGTCGGGCGTGGTCGGCCTCAAGCGCGGCGGGCGCTCCCGTGCGGTTTGCGCTCGTCACGGCGAGCGGTCCCGTGCGGGTGAGCAGCGCGAGTGCGGCGGCGTGGTTGGGCACGCGCAGCGCCACGGTGCCGTGCGTCTCTCCGAGGTCCCACGCAAGGCTCGGCTGCGCCCACACGATGACAGTGAGCGGACCTGGCCAGTACGTCTCCATGAGCTGGCGCGCGGGGGCGCTCACGTCGCGAGCGAGCCCGTCGACCGTCCTCACATCGGGAATCAGCACAGGCGGCGGCATCTGCCGGTCGCGACCCTTCGCCGCGAGCACTGCGGCGACGGACTCAGGTGAGAAAGCGTCGGCGCCAATGCCGTACACGGTGTCCGTTGGCAGCACGATGACCTCGCCCCGCGAGACCGCCTCGACGGCGGCGTCGATGGACGGGCCCCAGGTCGCTGGGTCAAAGCAGGGCAGGATCACGTCGTCCAGTGTCCCAGACCTGAGCCCTCTGACACACTTCAGGCGCCAATGCGGCGCGCCACCAGCATCCGGTCCCTGCCCGTGAGGTCTTGGCGTGTCTCGACGTCCTCCCAGTACACGGAGGATGCGGCGAACGTGCGCAGCGCTGCGCCCTGCAGATCGCCGTGCTCGACGATGAGCGTGCCGCCGATCCTCAGCAGGCGAACCGCCTCGTCGATGATCGCCTTCGGCACGTTGAGGCCGTCGTCGCCAAGGCCGTACAGCGCCTGCGGCGGGTCGTACAGCGCGACCTCGGCATCGACCGGAACCGCGTCGCTGGGGATGTAGGGCGGATTGGTCACGACGACGTCCGCGCACGCGTCGAAGTGGCGCAGGCAGTTGCGCGCGTCCGCGAGGACGGTGCGCACGCGCTCGCGCACGTGCGGCGGCTGCGCTCGCACATTCCGACGCAGGTACACCCATGCGTCTTCGCTCGCCTCCACGAGGCTCACGAGGGCGTTCGGCACCTCGTTCGCGATCGCGAGGCCGATCGCCCCGGATCCCGCGCACAGGTCAGTGACGCGCACCGGCTTTCCCTCCGACGCTGCGTCACGGGCCGCGTCAATCGCCGCCTGGGCGACCGTCTCGGTTTCGGGACGAGGGATGAATACTCCAGGACCCACCTCAAGGTCGAGCCCACGGAAATGGGCGCTGCCCGTGATGTGCTGGAGCGGCTCCCGCTGCTCCCTGCGCGTCACTCTCGCCTCGAGCAGGTCAAGGTCGGCGTCGGCGGGCCAATCGTCGTCCCTCGCGGCCGCAAGGCGCACCTGGCTCGGCCCCCAGCCAAGCGTGTGGGCGATGAGAGCGATCGCGTCGACATCGGGAGAGGCGACCCCAGCGTCGGCCAGTCGCTGCGTGGTCGAGTAGACCACGGCACGCACCGAGGCACCCTCAAGCGTCACGGGGTTACTCGTCCCCCGCGAGGCGAGCCGCCTCGTCCGCGTCGATGGCGGACTGGATGACAGGCCCAAGGTCGCCCGCGAGCACCTGGTCCAGGTTGTACGCCTTGTAGCCCGTGCGATGATCCGCGATGCGGTTCTCGGGGAAGTTGTAGGTGCGAATGCGCTCGGAGCGGTCCACGGTGCGCACCTGCGACTTGCGCAGGTCGCTCGCCTCGGCCTCCGCTGCCTCCTTCTGCGCGGCGAGCAGTCGCGCGCGCAGGATGCGGAAGGCCGATTCCTTGTTCTGCAGCTGGCTCTTCTCGTTCTGGCAGCTCACCACGATTCCCGTGGGGATGTGGGTGAGGCGAACGGCGGAGTCTGTCGTGTTCACGGACTGGCCGCCGGGGCCGGAGGAGCGGAACACGTCGACGCGCACGTCATTGGGATCGATCTCGATCTCGCCCACCTCTTCCGCCTCAGGAAAGACGAGCACGCCGGCGGCGGAGGTGTGGATGCGGCCCTGCGACTCGGTGGCGGGAACGCGCTGCACGCGGTGGACGCCGCCCTCGTACTTGAGGTTCGCCCACACGCCACGGAGACGTCCTTGTAGCCGCCCATGTCGGTGTGGTTGGCCTCGAGGATCTCGGTCTTCCAGCCGCGGGACTCCGCGTACTTGAGGTACATCTTCAACAGGTCCGCCGCGAACAGCGCGGACTCCTCGCCGCCCTCGCCGGACTTGATCTCGAGGATCGCGTCGCGAGCGTCGTCGGGGTCGCGAGGGATGAGGATGCGACGCAGGTTCTCCGTGGCTTCTTCCGCCGCCTTCTCGAGAGCGGGCACTTCTGCCGCGAACTCGGGGTCAGCATCGGCCATCTCCTTGGCCGCGGCGAGGTCTTCCGTGGCCGCCGCCCACGCACGGTGGGCGGCGACAACACGGCCAAGCTCAGCGAACCTGCGCCCGAGCGTGCGAGCGCGCCCAGCGTCGGCGTGGATGCTGGGGTCGCTTAACTGCCGCTCAATGTCTGCGTACTCGTCCAGCAGTGGCTGGACGGCCGCGAAGGCCTCTGCCACGTGGAAGCTGCGTTACTTCTTGTTGCCGTAGCGCTTCTCGAAGCGCGCGACGCGGCCACCGGTGTCCATGATCTTCTGCTTGCCCGTGTAGAACGGGTGGCAGGCGGAGCAGACCTCGACGCTGATGGCGCCGGAGGTGACGGTGGACTTGGTCTCGAACGTGTTGCCACAGGTGCACGTGACAGTGGTGGCCACGTACTCGGGGTGAATGTCCTTCTTCATGATCTCCCTTTAGGTTGCCTCCGGGTCCGCATGCAGATCTTGCAGCGGTGAACCGGTGACTGCTGCCCTCGCGGGCCAGCGATCTATTGTGCCAGGTTCGCTCTGACTTGGCGAACCCGCATCTGGTGCAACAATCGGCTATTCCTCGCCGCCCACGACCTCGAGCGAGACGATCCGGCCCTCGAGGCCCGGCCCACATGGCTCCTCACCCTGTTCGAGGGTGGTCACCTTGACGACCACCGTGTCCCCCACCGCCGCCTGCCCCGGCTCTCCGGTGAGCGACCAGACCACAGCGTCGTCCGTCGTCACCTCAAGGCAGCCGCCCGATGCTGCGGTCACCCTTCCCGCCACCATGCCCTTCGGCGTGCCATCAGTGGGGCTCGTGGGAGGAGCGGTCGGCTGATGCAGCGTCGGCAGATCAGAGGGCGACATGCGGGTGGGCTGCTCAGCAGGCTCGTCGCAGCCGCCGATCATTCCTGCCGACACCGCCACGGCCATCGCTGTCACCATCCACTTGCTCACGATTCTCCTCACGCGCCGAGCATCGACGGCTCCCCGGATGGCACGGCCGGGGAGCCGCCGACGCTGCGACGCTGTCCGCTAGGACACGGACAGCGAGACGCCGTCCTTTGTCTGCTTGTCCACGCGAATCTTCACTCCGACGGCAGGGAGCTTGACGCCATGGTTCGGCAGCTCCGAATACCAGTACTTCTTGGTGTCGTCGAAGACAGGGTTCGCCTTCTCCCCCTTCACGGTGCTCTTCTTGGAGTTGACGTGAAGCGTGAGATCGTCAGCCTTCTTGAGGCTGAACGGAGCGTCGTAGACCTGCACTCGCGCCCTCCAGTAGTTGCCGTTCACGTCCTTGAACGGCTTGGGGTGCGCGTCGATGTACAGGTTCCTGCCGCTGCCCGGGTGGGCGAACGTGTCGTTGTCCGAGTACGACAGATCCCAGTACGAGATGAGCACTCCCTCCTGGTAGGGGAAGTGATCCACCCAGTCCGGCTTCGTGTTCTGGTAGCCGAAGAAGTACGGGCCGGTCTGCAGGTACTTGTCGTAGGACACGTACGAGCGGTACGCGGCGATGTAGTAGTTCGGGTACCAGTTGGTGGCAGTGTCGCTCACCACCTCGAAGCCCTCGGCGGTCCAGCCGTCCTCGCCGTCTTCGGCGCCGTCAGTGAAGACACCCTCGATGGTGATGTCGTCGAGGAAGATGCCGTCGGGGACGTCGGGGTCGTTGCCGGACACCGCGGGATCGGTCTCGTAGCGCAGTCGCAGCGTCACGGTCTGGCCGGCGAAGTCGCTGAGGTCGAACTCGGCGAGCGTCCACTCGGCCTGCGTGCCGTCCGTCGCGGTCACCTCTGCGGCAGAGGAGATCGATCCGGCGATAGGCACGAAGCCCTCACCGGAGTCCACCTCGACGAAGAAGAAGTCGTAGCCCTCTTCGATGTCGTAGCGGGTCTGGAAGGTCAGCCGCGGTGAGCCTTCCGGCACGGTGACCTCACGAGTGAGCGTGGAGCTCATGTCGTGGCCGGTGCCGCTGTACCACTGGAATTTGCCCGCGAACGGCGCGCCCAGGTCCACCGTCACCTCCTTCTCAGGAAGGCCGACGATGAGGGCCTGCGGCTTCTTGGTGTTGTACTCCGAGACGCCGAGCTCGACCTTCGCCTTGGTGCCCGCGTCGAGGTACTTGTAGTCGAGCCACCCAAGCATGAGCTTGTTCCATGCGCCAAGGTCGCCGCCGCGCTCTCCAAGACCGCCGTCGTTCTTTCCGCTCAGGCGGCTCTGGGCCATGAGGGTCCAGTACTCGTTGTTGTTATCTCCGCCGGACAGCGTGTTGTAGTCGTCCGGCAGTCCCAGGTCGTGGGCGTACTCGTGGTAGAACACGCTGCGGCCACCGTTCTCCGGCTGCATCGTGTAGTCGCCGATCCACACGCCCGACGTGCCGATCTGGGTGCCGCCCAGGGGATTCGTCTCCGGACCCTCAAGGCCGATGTTCGGGTAGTACGCGTACCAGCGGTGCGACCAGATCGCGTCGTCGCCGTAGATGGGGTCGCCATCCGCCTGGTCGCCGCCCGCGTGGACGATCTGGAAGTGGTCGATGTAGCCGTCCGGCTCGTTGAAGTCGCCGTCGCCGTCGTAGTCATAGCGGTCCCACACGTCGAAGGACTGCAGCTCCGCGTTGACCTCTTCGACGGATCGGCCTTTGGCGAGCTGGTCGTCGTACCAGACCTGCGCGGCGTCGCGAACGAGTGCCCACACGGATGAGCACACGTTGTCTCCGCACAGATCAGTGCCGTAGCGGCCCTGCGTGTATGGCACCTTCACCCAGTCGGTGACGGTGCCCTCGACGCTGTACCGGCCGGAGGACTGGGTCTCGAAGTAGTCGCGCAGCGACTCCTTGCCGCCGAAGTACAGCTCCTGGAAGTAGCTGCGCGAGTAATCGGATTGCCACACCGTGGCGTTGTCCAGCTTGCGATTGGGCTTGGGAATCTCGTTGTGCAGAGGACCCTCGGTGCGCTGGGCATTCTCCGCGGGAGGGTAGGGCGAGGGGGTGTCGCCGAACTCGGCGAGGATGACGAAGATCCGGTCGGTAGCCTCTCGCGACAGCTCGACGTACTGGCTCTTGGGCTTGTGGTGGTGGCCCGGACCGGGCTTTCCCGGCTTGCCTGGCTTTCCCGGCTTGCCTGGCTTTCCCGGCTTGCCTGGCTTTCCCGGCTTGTCCTTGCCGCCGTGAGCGGCGGGGTCGCCCACCTGCACCACGGTGCTGCCGCCACGCTGCGCGGTCTTGAGGTCGCCGCTCAGCACTCCCGTGATGGCTGCCTCGCGCATAGCGCTGCGCTTCTCGTCCAGCGGATTGAACAGATTGTCTGGTGGAGCAACCTCCGCCGACTGTGGTGCCACTGGGGGTGCCGCGGTCGCGGCCGGAGCCGCCACCATTCCCGCCGCCAGCAATGCCGCTGATGCCACTGCCACTACCGTCTTGCGCACTGCGCCTCCCTTGTTCCTGGGCCGGCGCGCCCGTTGGGTGGCGAGCGCGCCGGATGTGGCGAGGCAGGACCGCGCTGCGGTGCGCGTTGCGGAACCTCCCCCGTTCCATGCCGTTGTCGCGCTCGGTCAGAGCGCACAACAGCCCCATCCTGCCGAGAGTTTCCGTTTTGCGCACTTTATGCCGGTTTTTCGGCGTGGCGCGCGCAAGCAAAAGGCCCCGGTGGAATCACCGGGGCCCTCCGCGCTGAAGCAGTCAGTTTTCGTCCGTGTCCGCTCCGGGCGTGGTCTTTGCGACCTGCATGAGGAACTCGGCGTTGGTCTTGTTCTCCTTGAGCTTGCCAAGCAGCAGCTCCGCGGCGGCCTGGGTCTCGAGACCCGTGAGCACGCGGCGCAGCTTCCACATGACCTTGAGCTCTTCGGGGCTGACGAGGATCTCCTCGCGGCGCGTGCCGGAGGCGTTGACGTCAACCGCGGGGAAGATGCGGCGGTCGGCGAGCTGTCGCGAGAGCTTGAGCTCCATGTTGCCGGTGCCCTTGAACTCCTCGAAGATGACCTCATCCATCTTGGAGCCGGTCTCTACGAGCGCGGTCGCGAGGATCGTGAGCGATCCGCCGTTCTCGATGTTGCGCGCGGCGCCAAAGAACTTCTTGGGCGGGTACAGCGCCGAGGAGTCCACACCACCGGACAGGATGCGGCCCGACGCTGGGGCGGCAAGGTTGTAGGCGCGGCCAAGGCGGGTGATGCCATCGAGCAGGATGACGACGTCCTGGCCCATCTCCACGAGTCGCTTAGCGCGCTCGATCGCGAGCTCGGCGACGGTCGTGTGGTCGGAGGCGGGACGGTCGAAGGTCGACGCGATGACCTCGCCCTTGACCGAGCGCTGGAAGTCGGTGACCTCCTCAGGACGCTCGTCGACGAGGACGATCATGAGGTGCACCTCAGGGTTGTTCGTCGTGATCGCGTTCGCGATCGACTGCATGACGAGCGTCTTACCGGCCTTGGGCGGGGAGACGATCAGACCACGCTGGCCCTTGCCGATGGGAGCGACAAGGTCGATCACGCGGTTGGTGAGGTTGCGCGGGTCGGTCTCGAGGTGAAGGCGCTGCTGCGGGTACAGCGGCGTGAGGTCGCCGAACTCGGGGCGAGCCTTCGCGGCCTCGGGGTCCAGACCGTTCACGGTGAAGATCGTGCCCAGAGCAGAGAACTTCTGACGCTGGCCACGCTCGCCGGGGCGGGGAGCGCGGGCGTTTCCGGTGACCGCGTCGCCGCGGCGCAGGCCGTACTTGCGCACCTGGTTCATCGAGACGTAGACGTCAGACTTGCCGGGCAGGTAGCCCGTGGTGCGGATGAAGGCGTAGTTGTCGAGCACGTCGACGATGCCGCCCACCGGGGTCAGCTCCTCGTCTTCACGCACCTCGTCCTCGTCGACAGAGTCGACGGGGGCACCGTCGGACTGGTTTCCGCGACCGCGACCGCGGCCACGGCCGCGGCGGCGACGACCGGAACGCTCTTCGTCGTCGCGGCCGCTGTTGTTCTGGTTGTTCTGACGCTGGCGCTCTTCGCCCTGCGACCCGCCTTCGGCGGACTTGTCCGTCTTTGCGGCCTCCTGCTCGGGGCGGGGCTCGACGCGGACGCCGTCCGCGAGGGCGGCCTCGGTCACCGCTGCGGCGGCACGACGGGCGCGCTCGGCGGCGTCCTCGCTCTCCGGGGCGGAGGACTCGGCGGGAGCCGGCGCGTCGACGGCTGGGGCTTCGGCGGGAGCACTGTCGGCAGGGGCTGCGATGGCTGCGGGCGCGGTCTCGGCAGCGGGCTGCTCCGCAGGCTTCTCTACGGGCGCGCCGCCGTTCTGGATTGCTTCCACAAGATCACTCTTCCGCATCTTGGCAGTGCCAGAGACGCCCAGTTCTGCGGCGAGAGCCTGCAGCTGGGGCAGCTTCATGGCGTTGAGGGCCGCGGTAGAGTCCGCAACCGGTGTGGTGGTGTCTGTCACCTTGATATTCCCTCCCTCGCACGAGCCCGGGTGGCTCCAGAAGTGCGAGTCGATCCACGTGGGGTACGCCCGGCAGGACTACATTGCCCGTGGGCGCCTTGAACGTGGTGTGTCATCCGCCGGGGCGATACGCGCCGTCCGGGGGGTGCACAAGAAGAGTATCACCGCGAGCGGGCGCGCAACAAACGGCGACGCTCCGATGGTGGAGCACAAGGATTGAGATGCACGCGCACGGTTCGTTCGCGAGGCCTTCCGCTCACCCGGAAGCGGCGACAATCTGCCGCAGCAGGCTTATGACGACGAACATGCGAAAGTTGCTTTTTTCGGTTCATTCTGGCCACTTTCGTACGGAGCCGCACGATAGGATCGACGCATGATCGACGCTCGCGGCCAAGAGACGCTCACGGGTGCCGCACAGTCCGAGATCTTCCAGATCCTGCGTGACGGCCAGCCGCGAACGCGATCCGAACTCGCCGCGCTGACCGGTCTCGCACGGTCAACCGTCGCGGCTCGAGTCGACGCCCTGCTGAGGGCCCAGCTCGTCTCACCTGTGGCCGATGCTGCGTCCACAGGTGGCCGCCCGTCGCGGCAGTTCGCCTTCGACGGAACGCGTCACGCGGTGCTCGGCGTGGACATCGGCGCCACTCACGTGCACCTTGCGCTCACCGATCTGCACGGCACGATGCTCATCGACACCCAGGAACCGCTCGCCGTCGCCGAGGGGCCCGAGAAGGTGCTCTCGTTCGTCATCGAGGAAGCTCGCCGCATGCTCGAGGAGAAGCCACTCGCGCTGCGCGCCGTGGGCGTCGGCCTCCCCGGACCGGTTGAGCACTCGACCGGCCGGCCGGTGGACCCGCCCATCATGCCCGGCTGGGACCGCTATGACGTTCCCGGTGTTCTGAGCGAGGCGCTCGGAGTCATCACCCTCGTCGACAACGACGTCAACGTGATGGCGCTCGGTGAGCACCACGACTACTGGTCAGAGGTCGACGACCTGCTCTTCATCAAAGTGGCCACGGGCATCGGAGCCGGTGTCATCACGGGCGGCAAAGTGCATCGCGGAGCCCAAGGCATCGCGGGCGACATCGGGCACATCTGGGTGCCGGAGGCGCAGGACGTGCTGTGCCGCTGCGGATCCTTCGGATGCCTCGAGGCGATCGCCGCCGGTCCCGCCATCGCCGCTCGACTCAAGGAGCGCGGCCTTGAGGTGGAGAGCACAGGAGATGTCGTGGCCGCCGTGCTGCGCGGAGACATCGAGGCGGTGCGCGAGGTGCGCGAGGCCGGTCGCATCATCGGCCGAGTGCTCACCACCTGCGTGAGCCTCATCAACCCTGCGGTCATCGCCCTTGGCGGACGGCTCGCGAACGCGGGAGACCACCTGCTCGCAGGAGCCCGCGAGGTGATCTACACGCGCTCTGCTCCCCTCGCGACGAGCAATCTGCAGATCGTTCGCTCTCGCGGCAAAGAGGATGCCGCCGTGTCGGGCGCCTCTGCGATGGCTATTCAGCACGTGCTCTCTGTCGAATCGGTCGAAGCGCTGCTTCGCGAACTCGCCTAGCGCAGCGCCCGCCCCTGTCGAGAGAGCGTCAGCGAGCCGCCCACAGCAGACCACGCTCGATGATCTCCTTCACAGGAGCTCGCTCAAGCAGATCCACCGTGTGGCCGAGCGAGGTGACGAAGATGTTGCCCTTGCCCCAGCGCCGTGTCCACACCACGGGCATCGTCACGGGAGCAGGCCATTCGTCGCCGTCGCCGGGAACCAGCTCACAGGTCGCGAGCACCTCATTGAGGCCGTCGTCGAGCACCCAGTACTGCTCGGTGTGAACATCGAAGTCCTTGACGCCCTGCAGGATCGGGTGCTGGGCACCCTCGGCCGTGATGTTCACGGTGTAGGAACGGTAGGCCTCGACGTCCGTTCGGCCCTTGTCTTCGGGGGCGTGAGGGTGGGCGGCGAACTGGGCGCCCACGAGCTGCAGGTAGTCCGTGGACGCCCTGTAGGAGTCGATCATGCCGCCGTGCCAGCCGGCGAAGCCGGCCCCCGCTGCGACCGCGTTACGCAATCCTGCGACCTCGTCGACCGTCGCACTGCCCATCGTCACGCACGCACTGGACGATGAGGTCGTAACGAGCCATGACGTCGCTGTCCGCGTACACCTCAGGGGTGTCTTCGATGTCGATATCGAAGCCCGCGGCCGCAACCGAGGGAATGAAGACCTCGGTGGCACGGACCGGATCATGCCCGGCCCAGCCACCCCGCACTATCAGCGCCTGCTTGCGCATCTGAAGCCCCTTTGCACCATGACGTTGTGGCCATGATAGTGGGACTTCAGCTGCAGGCAGCGAGGGTTACTCCCCCGTGCTGAACGCGGCGTCGAACGCGGCATCCGGCGCGTCGAAGGCGAGGCGGCGGACGAACTCGAGGGCCTCAGGCGCGCCCACCAGTCGATCCATGCCGGCGTCCTCCCACTCGACGGAGATGGGGCCTTCGTAACCGATGTGGTTGAGCATGCGGAAGGCGTCCTCCCACGGCACATCGCCGTGGCCTGTCGAGATGAAGTCCCAGCCACGACGCGGGTCGGCCCACGCGAGGTGCGAGCCAAGGCGACCGTTGCGGCCGTTGGTCATGCGCTTGCGGGTGTCCTTGCAATCCACGTGGTAGATGCGGTCCTTGAAGTCGAGGAGGAAGCCCACAGGGTCGAGGTCCTGCCACACCATGTGGCTGGGGTCCCAGTTGAGGCCGAAGGCCTCGCGATGACCGATCGCCTCGAGAGTGCGCACCGTGGTCCAGTAGTCGTACGCGATCTCGCTGGGGTGCACCTCGTGGGCGAACTTCACTCCCACCTCATCGAACACGTCGAGGATGGGGTTCCAGCGGTCCGCGAAGTCCTGGTAGCCGGCGTCGATGGCCTCCTGGCTGACCGGCGGGAACATTGCGACGTACTTCCAGATCGACGAGCCGGTGAAGCCGATGACCACGTCGACGCCGAGCTTGCGCGCAAGGCGAGCGGTGTTCTTCATCTCCTCCGCGGCACGCTGGCGCACGCCCTCAGGGTCGCCGTCGCCCCACACCTTGGAGCCGACGATGTCCTTGTGACGCTGGTCGATGGGGTCATCGCACACGGCCTGACCCTTGAGGTGGTTGGAGATCGCGTAGACCTTCAGTCCGTACTTGTCGAGCAGCTCAAGCTTGCCCTCGGCGTAGCCGGGCTCGTCCCAGCGCCACGGGTCGAGGTGGTCGCCCCAGCAGGCGAGCTCAAGGCCGTCGTAGCCCCACTCGGACGCGAGCTTGGCGACTTCCTCGAGCGGAAGGTCGGCCCACTGGCCGGTGAAGAGAGTGATCGGTCGCGCCATTGCGGTGATTCCTTTCTAGTTGTCAGAGTCTGTCGACACCCAGGCGCTGCCAGCTTCAGAGCTGCGCTCAACAGCGTCGAGGACGCGCTGCACCTGGTAGCCATCGGTGAAGGACGGCTCGGGGTTCGTTCCGGCAGCAATTGCCTCGACGAAGTCCACCACCTGGTGGGAGAAGCCGTGCTCATACCCGAGCATGTGGCCAGCGGGCCACCACGCCTTCACGTACGGGTGGTCTGCCTCGGTGACGTAGATGCGGCGGAAGCCCTGCTCGGTGCCGGGGGCCGTCGCGTCGTAGTACTGAATGGCGTTCATGTCTTCGAGGTCGAACAGGATCGCTCCCTTGTCGCCGGCGATCTCGATGCGAAGCGCGTTCTTGCGACCAGTGGCGAAGCGAGTCGCCTCAAAAAGGCCCACCGGTCCGTTCGCGAACTGGGCGTGGAAGGCGGCGTAGTCATCGACCGTGACAGGGCCGCGTTCGGTGCCGGCGCTGCCGGACAGTCCCTGGCCCTCGGCGAGGACGGGGCGCTCCTTCACGAAGGTGCGCAGCAGGCCCGAGACGTCGGTGATCGCATCACCAGTCATGTACTGGGCGAGGTCGACGGCGTGGGCGCCGATGTCGCCGAGCGAACCCGAGCCGGCCTTTGACTTGTCGAGCCTCCAGGTCAGCGGCGCGTCAGCGTCGGACAGCCAATCCTGAAGGTACTGGCCGCGGATCTGACGGATCTCGCCGACCGCGCCCTCACGAATGAGTTCCCTGGCAAATGCCGCAGCAGGGACCCTGCGGTACGTGAAGCCGACCATCGAGCGAACGCCCTTGGCTGCGGCGGCCTCCGCGGCGTCGGCCATGCGGCGCGCCTCGTCAACGGTATTGGCCAGCGGCTTCTCACAGATCACGTGCTTGCCGGCCTCAAGGGCGGCGATCGCCATCTCGCAGTGCGTGTCGCCAGGCGTCACGATGTCCACGATGTCGATGTCGTCGCGGGCGATGGTGGCGGCGAAGTCCTCGCTCGACTCTTCCCATCCCCACTTCTCAGCGAGCTGAGCATTCTTTGCTGCATCGCGACCAACCACCACAGCCATCTGCGGCTGGAGGGGAAGGTCAAAGAACCGCGGCGCTACCCGCCAGCCTTGGGAGTGTGCGGCTCCCATGAACCCGTTTCCGATCATGGCAACCCTGAGTGGCGCACTCATGCTGAAGACTCCTTCGTCTTGGAAAGCTGAAAGGTGGTGAGGGCGGCCGCGCATGGCGCTGCGCGGCCGCCCCACCTAGGGAATTAGGACTCGAAGCCCATCGACAGGTAGTCGTCGACGTTGTCCTTCGTGACCACAGGTGCGTCAAGCACGATGCGGTGAGGGACACCAGGCGACACGAGGTCACCCATGCTCTTGCCCTGAGCCAGCAGGCGGGCCAGCTTGATGCCGTCAGCGGCCTGGGTGGCGGGGTAGATGACCGTTGCCTCAAGGACGGTGTCGCCGGCCTTGATCGAGTTCATGGCGTTGAGCGAACCAGCGCCACCGACCATGAAGAACTCGTCGCGGCCAGCCTCGTCGATAGCGGCGAGGACACCGATGCCCTGGTCGTCATCGTGGTTCCAGATCGCGTCGATCTTGGGGTTGGCGGAGAGCAGCTGCTCGGTGACCGCCTGGCCACCCGCGATGGTGAAGTCCGCTGCGACGCGGGCGCTCACCTTGAGACCACAGGCCGCGAGAGCGTCGTTGAAGCCGCGGGTGCGGTCCTGGGTGAGGGGCAGGGAGTCGATGCCGGCGATCTCCGCGACCACGGCGTCGGACTGGCCGCCGAGCTTGCCACAGATGTACTCACCAGCGGAGACACCCATGCCGTAGTTGTCGCCGAGCACCGTCACGCGGGCCGCGTCGTTCGAGGAGAACTCACGGTCGACGTTGATGACGGGGATGCCGGCGTTCATCGCCTTGATGGCCGCCTCGGTCAGGGCAGCGCCGTCCGTGGGGAGCAGCACGATGACGTCGACGCCGTCGTTGATGAAGGTCTCGACCTGGCTGATCTGCAGGTTGGCGTCGTTGGTGCCCTCTGCGACACGCAGGTCGATGTCAGAGAACTCCTTGGCGGTCGCGATCGCGGCCGAGTTGATGGCGCCGAGCCATCCGTGGTCGGCTGCGGGACCGGAGAATCCGATGACAACCTTCTCGCCAGCGGCGGCGTTGTCGCCGGGCGCAGCGGTGTTGTTGTCGCCGCCGTTAGCGGGGGCGGGGTCCTCGCTGCAGCCTGCAAGGAATGCCGTGGCGGCAAGAGCCGCAACCGCAACCATGCCGAAGCGCTTACGCCTCGAGAGCGTTGTACGCATGTGTTCCTCCTAGTTGAAATCACTGTCGTCGTTGCCAGTGAATGGAGGCCACCCCTGGGGGAAGTCGCTGAGCCCTTCGCACCCGTCGATGTCCACACTGACTCGCTCAAAGTAGCAGAACCTGACGCACCCCGCGCAACTTATGTACGTCGCTCGTCATAACGATTTCGCAACGGAGATCACTCTCTACGCGCGCGCGATCCATGCTTACACCAGGCGTTATGCGGGTGAAATCTCCGCTTTCGCCCGTCATTCGACTCGCTTGACGCTTGTGTTATGTTGTGCCTGTGATCGAAGACGACCACCCCGCGTCATTACTTGAGGTGCGGGGCCTCACCAAGTCCTTCGGCCCCGCGCGAGCGCTTGCTGGGGTCGATCTCGACGTCCGCCCAGGCGAGGTCCACTGCGTGCTCGGCCAGAACGGTGCCGGCAAGTCCACGCTCATCAAGACCCTCTCTGGTGCCCACCAGCCGGACTCCGGCGAGATCCGCTGGCAGGGCGAAAGCGTGACGATCGCCAATCCCGTCGCAGCGCTTGAGCTGGGCATCGCCACGATGTACCAAGAGCTCGACGTCGTCGACGGATTGAGCATCGCGGAGAACATCTACCTGGGCCACGAGATGTCACGCGCCGGTGTGATCAACCGCCGCCAGGCCAATGCCGCAACGCGCCAGCTCATGGAGCGCCTTGGCCACGGCGACCTCAGCCCCAATCGCGAAGTGGGAANCCTGTCCCCCGCCAACAAGCAGATCGTGTCGATGGCTCGCGCGCTGAGCCACGACATCAAGCTCATGATCATGGACGAGCCCAGCGCGGTGCTNGACTCGGAAGAGGTCGACAACCTGTTCCGCATCGTCAAGGAGCTCACATCGCAGGGCATCGCGGTCATCTACATCTCGCACCGCCTCGAGGAGATCGAGCGCATCGGCGACCGCATCACCGTTCTCAAGGACGGCACCAGCCCCGCCTCGAACCTCAAGGTGAGCCAGACGCCCACCCGAGAGCTCATCGCCCTCATGACCGGTCGCGAGATCGAGCAGGTGTTCCCACCCAGGGTTCCCGTAGCGTCGGACGCCCCCGAGGTGCTTGAGGTCGAGAACCTCGAGCTCAAGGGCAAGTTCACCGACGTCAACTTCTCGGTGCGCGCAGGCGAGATCGTCGGCCTCGCGGGACTCGTCGGCTCGGGCCGCTCCGAGATCCTCGAGACCATCGCCGGAGCGCGCAAGGCCACGAGCGGCACCGTTCGCGTCGCTGGCGAGGAGCTGCCCGCAGGATCCGTCGAGAAGGCGGTGGCGGCGGGCATGGGCCTGTCCCCCGAGGAGCGCAAGAGCCAGGGACTGCTGCTCGAGGAGCCGATCTTCCGCAACGCCACCTTGTCGACCTTCGCGCGCTTCGCGAAGGGAGCAGTTCTCGACGAGGCGGCCGAGCGCAGGGCCACCGCCGAGCAGATCCAGTCGCTCCACCTGCGTCCCGCAGAGCCGGGCCGCGTCACGCGCACCCTGTCTGGTGGAAACCAGCAGAAGGTCATGCTCGCGAGGTGGCTCATCCACGGCACCAAGGTGCTGCTCCTCGATGAGCCGACGCGCGGCGTCGACGTGGGTGCCCGTGTCGAGATCTATGGCCTCATCAGGGAACTTGCGGCGCAGGGCACCGCGATCCTCGTCGTGTCGAGTGAGATCGACGAGGTCATCGGCCTGTCCGACCGCATCATCGTCGTGTCCGACGGACGGGTGCTCGACGAGCGCCCGGCAGACCAGATTGACGAGCACGGGGTGCTCGACCTTGTCATGAAAGGAAGTGCCGCGTGAGCGAGCAGAGCATCACCAGTAAGACCTCGCGGCCCCTGGGGGGCGCCGTAGGCCGGAGCATCGGCCTCATCATCGCGCTCGTCGTGCTCGTCATCGTGGGCTGGGCGACCGCGGGCAGCAACTTCATGAACCTCGACAACATGCTCGTGATCCTGCGCTTCTCTTCGGTGATCGGCGTGGTCGCGATCGGCATGACGTTCGTCATCACCGCAGGAGGCATCGACCTGTCTGTCGGCTCTGTGCTCGGACTGTCCTCCGTGGTGGCGAGCTATGGCGCGATCCAGACCGCAGCGTCGGGCTTCTGGCCCCTCATGGTGTTCGCGGCGCTCGCAACCGGCATCATCGCGGGCCTCACGAACGGACTGATCATCGCCTACGGCAAGGTGGTCGCGTTCATGGCGACGCTCGCGATGCTCGTGGCGGCGCGAGGAGCCGCGGAGCTGCTGTCGCAGCGCCAGACCCAGGTCGTGAACAACCAGGGCTTCTTGAAAGTTCTTCCGCTCCGACTTCCTCGGCATCTCGTGGGTCATCTGGATCTTCGCGATCGTCGCGGTCATCGGCTGGTTCGTGCTCAACCGCACCACGTTCGGTCGCCGCACCGTCGCAATCGGTGGCAACGCGACCGCCGCGCGCCTCGCGGGTGTCAACGTCAAGCGCCACACCATGTACCTGTACATGGTCACGGGAGCGACCGCAGGCATCGCCGCGACGATGCTGCTGTCGCGCACCACGGCGGGAACCTCGACTCACGGACAGCTCTACGAGCTCGACGCGATCGCGGCAGTCGTGGTCGGTGGCACGCTCCTCATCGGCGGTCGTGGAACGATCGGCGGCACCGTTCTCGGTGTGCTGCTGTTCTCGACGCTCACCAACGTGTTCACCCAGAACAACCTGTCAACGTCAGTGCAGCTGGTGGCCAAGGGCATCATCATCGTGGTGGCCGTCATGCTCCAGCAGCGCTTTGCAAACCGCGAAGAGGTCGCTAAGGCTCCGCCTGGGGGCTCCCCTGCCTGATTTCCCCCTCATAGCAACCCCCTAGGACCTTTTGTCGATCCCTTCCGAAAAGGCGTGAGGCCCCGGCGAACTTCGCCGGGGCCTCACGTTTCGCTTGGGTCGTCGCTTCAGCGCCGAATCACGTTGCGTCCTCCGCGTCGAGCGGTGCGGTGAACTGCGCCTCGTAAAGGCGCGCATACGCGCCGCCGGCGGCAAGCAGCTCGGCGTGGCTGCCCTGCTCGACAATCGCACCGTGCTCCATGACGAGGATCGTGTCCGCGTCGCGGATCGTCGACAGCCGGTGCGCAATGACGAAGGCCGTGCGGTCCTCGCGGAGCTTGGCCATAGCGTTCTGCACGAGCAGCTCCGTGCGGGTGTCCACCGAGCTCGTCGCCTCATCCAGGATCAGCACAGACGGCTTCGAGACGAACGCCCTCGCGATCGTGATGAGCTGCCGCTCACCCGCAGACAGGTTGGTGGCGTCGTCCTCGATGACCGTGTCGTAGCCATCGGGAAGCGAGTGGACAAAGCGATCCACGTAGGCGGCCTTGGCGGCCTCGACGATCTCCTCCTCCGTCACGTCGATGCGCCCATACGCGATGTTGTCGCGGATGGTGCCGCCGAACAGCCACGCATCCTGCAGCACCATTCCCGTGCGCGAGCGCAGGTCCCTGCGCGACATCTGCGCGATGTCCACGCCGTCGAGGGTGATGCGACCGCCGTCGAGCTCGTAGAAGCGCATGACGAGGTTCACGAGCGTGGTCTTGCCAGCACCCGTCGGCCCCACGATCGCGACCGTCTTGCCGGGCTCCACCGTGAGCGACAGGCTCTCGATGAGGGGACGCTCGGGGTCGTAGCTGAACGACACGTCCTCGAAGACCAGGCGACCATGACCGTCCTCAGGCGAGGGAGCGTCGGGCAGATCCGCCGACTCGTCCTCCGCGTCGAGGAAGCCGAACACGCGCTCAGCGCTCGCGATGCCGGACTGCAGCAGGTTGGCCATCGAGCCGAGCTGCGACAGCGGCTGCTGGAACTGCCGCGAGTACTGGATGAACGCCTGGACGTCACCGAGCGGCAGGCTGCCGTTCGCGACCATGACGCCGCCGACCACCGCGATGCCCACGTAGACGAGGTTGCCCACAAACATCGTGGCCGGCATGATGATGCCGCTCACGAACTGGGCGCCGAAGCTCGCCTCGTAGAGCTTCTCGTTGGTCTCCTGGAACTCGGCGAGGGAGCGGCGCTGGCGACCGAACACCTTGACGAGCGAGTGGCCGGTGAAGTCCTCCTCGATCTGCGCGTTGAGCTGGCCGGTCTTGGCCCACTGCTCCACGAACAGCTTCTGCGAGCGCTTGGCCACAGCGGTGACAATCACCAGGGTGAGCGGAATCGACACGACCGCGATGAGCGCGAGCCACGGCGAGATCACCACCATCATGATGAGCACGCCGATGACCGTGAGCAGCGACGTGAACAGCTGGCTCAGCGTCTGCTGAAGCGTCTGCGAGACGTTGTCGATGTCGTTCGTGACGCGGCTCAGCAGCTCTCCACGCGGGTGCTTGTCGAAGTAGCTGAGCGGCAGGCGGTGAATCTTGTCTTCCACCTGGGCGCGCAGCCTCAGCACGGTGCGCTGCGTGACCGCGTTGAGAATCCAGCCCTGAAGCAGGCCGAAAACTGACGAGAACACGTAGATCGCGGTGACCCACCACAGGATGCGGTGCAGCTGCGGGAAGTCGATTCCCTGGCCGCTCATGAGTCCCTCGAAGATGACGGTGGTGGCGTTGCCGAGCACCTTGGGACCGATCACGCCGAGCGCCGTGGAGGCGGCCCCAAGTGCGATGACGGCCCACACGAACCACTTCTCAGGGCGCAGCAGGCCGGCCAGTCGCCTGCTGGAGCCCTTGAAGTCCATGGGCTTGTCCGCGGGCAGCTGGGCGCCACCCATGGGGCCGTGGCCACCCGGGCGGGCGCGGCGCTTAGTCTCTTCGTCTACCCGACGCTCTGTGGGCTGGGCGCTCATGCCGCGTCCTCCGCTCGGAGCTGGGTACTGACGATCTCCTGATAGGTCTCGGAGGTCTCGAGCAGTTCGTCGTGGGTGCCGCGAGCGACGACGACGCCATGGTCGAGGACGAGGATCTGGTCGGCGTTCATGATGGAGCTCACGCGCTGGGCGACGACGACCACTGTCGCGTCAGCGGCGGCCCTGGCCAGCGCGGCGCGCAGACGAGCGTCGGTTGCGGTGTCGAGCGCTGAGAAGGAGTCGTCGAACACCAGAATCGGCGGTTTGCGCACGAGCGCCCTCGCTATCGACAGTCGCTGTCGCTGGCCACCGGACACGGACGTTCCGCCCTGGGCTACGGCCGTGTCGAGGCCATCGGGCTTCGCCTCGACGAAGTCCTTGGCCTGAGCGACCTCGAGCGCCTCCCACAGCTCGTCATCGGTGGCGTCAGGAGCGCCGTAGCGCAGGGTCGAGGCGATGGTGCCGCTGAAAAGGTAGGGCCGCTGCGGCACGAGGCCGATGTTCTCCCACACGGTGTCGAGGGAGAGTTCGCGAACGTCGACGCCCCCGAGCAGCACCTGGCCGCCCGTCGCGTCGTAGAGCCTGGGAATGAGGTTGACGAGAGTGGTCTTGCCCGCGCCAGTGGAGCCGACGATGGCTGTGGTCGTGCCCGGGCGAGCGACAAAACTCACGCCGGACAGGACCGGAGCCTCCGCCCCTGGATACGAGAAGGTGACGTCCTTGAACTCGATGACCCCAGCGTCGGGCAGATCCGTGCGCGGGTTCGCGGGATTGTCGACAGAGGTGACTGTCGAGAGCACCTCGGTGATGCGGTCAGCAGAGACGGCCGCTCGGGGCACCATGACGAACAGCATCGTCGCCATCATCACGGACACGAGGATCTGGATGAGGTACGACAAGAATGCGACCAGGGCGCCCACCTGCATCTCGCCGGACTCGACGCGGGGCGCTCCGAACCACAGCACGGCAATGGAGCTGAGGTTCATCACCAGGAACACGATGGGGAACATCGCGGCCATGTACACGCCCGCCTTGTAGGCGGATTCCGTGACCTTCTCGTTCGCCACCTGGAAGCGGTCCTTCTCTTGCGGCTCGCGCACAAAGGCGCGCACCACGCGGATGCCGGTGAGCTGCTCTCGCAGCACCCTGTTGATCGCGTCGATGCGGCGCTGCATGCGACGGAAGTGCGGCACCATGCGGCTCACGATGAAGGCGATGAAGAGCAGCAGCACGGGGACGGCGACCACCATGATCCACGACAGCGCCACATCCTGCTGCAGCGCCATGATCACGCCGCCGATCGCCATGAAGGGCGTGGACACCAGGAGCGTTGCGCACAGCAGCACGAGCATCTGCACCTGCTGGACGTCGTTCGTGGAGCGAGTGATGAGCGATGGGGCGCCAAAGCGCTGCACGTCGGACTCGGCGTACGTGAGCACGCGGGTCATGATTCTCGCGCGCAGGTCGCGGCCCACGCGCATCGCGAGTTTCGCGCCAAAGTACACGGCGGCGATGGCGCACACGACCTGCACAAAGCTCAGCACCAGCATGACACCGCCCGTGCTCCAGATGTAGCCGATATCTCCCGTGGCAACGCCGTGGTCGATGATGTCGGCATTGAGTTTGGGCAGGAACAGCGTCGCGATCGATTGGGCCAGCTGGAAGACGACGACGCCAACCAGCAGCGACAGATACGGCTTCACCGACTCAACGAGAAGCTTCCACAGCAATGGGGTTCCTCCAGTTCTCCCTCGCAAAACCTACCCCGGTCACAAGACATTCCCGCACACGGCCTACGCTGTCGCCATGGCCACTGCTGAGGCGCTGGAGATTCCGCTCGCGATCAATGTCGCAGCGGTGTTCGTAGGAGCGCTTGGCGGTGCTGTGCGGGCGGGAGAGGACGAGCACGTGGATGTGGTTGGCGTGCTGACTCTTGCAGCGGTGATGGGATTCGGCGGCGGAATCATCCGCGATGTGCTTCTTGGGAACCTCCCCCCGGCGGTTCTGCGCCACCCATCGTATGTGATCGCGGCTCTCACCGCAGCGGCAATCGGGGCCTTTTTTCTGTACTACTTGCGAAAGCTCGGCAAGGTGCTGTGGGTGCTCGACTCGCTCTCGGTTGGCATGTTCGCGTGTGTTGGCGTCAATGCGGCGCTGCTCGCGGGGCTTTCAGTGTTGCCTGCAACGCTCATCGGCACGGTGGCCTCAGTGGGTGGCCTGATCCTCACGGACATCTTCCAGGGGCGGCCGTCGTCGATCCTTCACGTGGGGCCGCCGAATGCGCTCGCAGGGCTGTGCGGCGCGTTCGCGTACGCCCTGCTCTACAACGGGTCCCATGTGGTGGTGACCACTGTCGTGGCGATCGCGGTGACGTTCGCCGTGCGCCTCACCGGGCCGCTGTTCCGCATCGATGTGCCGGCCCCGCGACGCCACGCCTATGAGCTTGAGCAGAAGCTGCGCGCGAAGGCCGCGAAGCGTCGGCCAGGAGCCAAGAAGATCAGGCCAGACGACGACCAAAGGTGACCGTGGTCTCGTCCTCGTCGATCGCCGCGAAGCCCACGCGCGGATAGAACGCCTGCGCCGCGGCGTTGGCCTTTTCTGCCACCAGGTGAATACCGGGGATGCCCGACGCTGTGGCTAGTTCGCATGCCGCCTCGATGAGTGCGCGGCCGGCTCCCCTACCCTGCTGGTCCGGGAGCAGGTCGATGTGCAGGTGGGCTGGGTATGAGCCCAGGTCCCGGATGAGGGTGCGTGCGGGGTTCTCGGCTTCTGGGATGAGCCAGCTATCGCCGTCGGTGCGCTGCGGATGGAGCGGAGCGCGCGACGGCCACCACTCGGCCGTGAACCACTCTTGGAAGGCTCGCGTGTCATGGGTGCCGAGCACGTAGCCGCGCGCCTCGCCGTCGACATCCCACACGAGGCAGAAGCCGCCGGGACCATGGAGGTACGGGGTCGCGTAGACGTCGGCGAGGGTGATGTCGTTCGAGAACACACCGGTGGCGTCCTTGCCGGTGGCGCCGGTGAGCAGACAGATTCTCGCGATCTGCTCGTGGTCGCGATCGGTCGCCGGGCGGATGCTCACAGGCGCTCTGCCGTGGCCCCTTGCACTGGCGAGGCGGTGTGGACCATGGTCCACTCGTCCCCGCCGATTCCCTCGGGCCACGTCAACTCCGCAAGATTGGTGCCGATGACGAGCACGGACGGCCCGGCTCCCGACACGACCGCCGCGTAGCCCTCGTCACGCAGGTGCTTGAGCATCGCGACCGCGGGCGGCATGACGTCCGCGCGGTAGCCCTGGTGGAGCTTGTCTTCGGTCGCGGGGAGCAGCAGCTCTGGGTGGCCGGCGAGGGCGTTGACGAGCAGCGCGGCGCGGCCTACGTTAAAGGCCGCATGGGTGTGTGGCACCTGCGCCGGCAGCACCGCTCGCGCCTGCTTGGTGGGAAGAATCGCGCTGGGGATCAGCACCGCTGTCTCGATTGCCGGGTCAACGGTGAGCGGGCTCGCGTGGGCTCCGTCGGAGTCGACCCAAGCGACGGTCGCGCCGCCCCAGATCGCTGGGGCCGCATTGTCTGGGTGGCCCTCGAAGGCGGTGGCGAGGCGCAGCACGGCGGCGTTGTCGAGCGCCTCGGGCTCGGCGATGAGCGCGCGAGCGGCGGTGATGCCAGCAACGACCGCGGCGGCCGACGAGCCGAGTCCCTTGCCGTGCGGAATGCGGTTGGTGGCGTGGATCTCGAGGCCCACCTGAGACGCGCCGACGCTGTCGAGGGCTTCGCGCAGCGCGCGGACCACGAGGTGGGTCTCGTCGCGAGGGAGGGAGTCGGCGCCCTCACCTTCCACCTCGATCACCACGTCGGACGAGGCGAGCGCCCTCACCTCGATCTCATCGCGAACGTCGAGCGCCATGCCCCCCCCCCCTTGCCGGCGGTTGCCGGAACCGAGACCCGCACGTGGTCGGCGATGAGGCGCATCAGAGCCCCAGCGCGGCGGCGGCCGCCTCTACGTCTACGGGGATGACGGTGGGATCGACGGAGCGGCCCTCGAGGGCGGTCGCGGTGTCCTTGAGGCCGTTGCCCGTCACGGTGATGGTGATCTTCGCTCCGCGCGGCACCTCGCCGAGTGCGGCGGCGGCGAGCAGTCCGGCAACGCCGGCAGCGGAGGCTGGCTCGACAAAGACTCCAACGTCGGAAGCAAGACGAGACTGCGCCGCGAGAATCTGCGCGTCGGTGACGGCGCGGATCCAGCCGCCCGACTCATCGCGAGCGGCGACGGCGAGATCCCACGAGGCGGGCTTGCCGATGCGGATGGCGGTGGCCACGGTCTCTGGGTCCTTGATGGGGTGGCCAGCGACGAACGGAGCGGCGCCGGCAGCCTGCACTCCCCAGATCTTGGGAAGGCGAGTGGCCTTGCCTGCCTGGGCGTACTCGCGGAAGCCCATCCAATATGCGGAGATGTTGCCGGCGTTGCCCACGGGAAGCATATGGATGTGGGGGGCGTCGCCCAGCGCGTCGACGATCTCGAAGGCGCCGGACTTCTGGCCGTGCAGTCGGTACGGGTTCACGGAGTTGACCAGCGCGATGGGATACCGGTTGGACAGGTCGCGAACAATGTCGAGGCACTCGTCGAAGTTGCCGTCCACCTGCACCAGATCCGCTCCGTGCACGATCGCCTGGGCCATCTTGCCGGCGGCGATCTTGCCTTGCGGGATCATCACGACGCAGCGCAGGCCAGCGTTTGCGGCATACGCGGCGGCGGAG